>SXGQ01681999.1_pt1 | contig 25787 bp, 10 predicted proteins | sample 3178371 | NCBI WGS metagenome assembly SXGQ01 (sample SAMN11356859, study PRJNA531348) | freshwater metagenome | isolation source: freshwater sample F1-20 | place: China: Fuxian Lake, Yuxi | collected 2017-12-25 | reverse complement strand
TTTTCCATTCCGAATAATTCCTGGATGAAGACAAACGAGGAACAAATACCGATTGTATTTTTGAATCGTTCGCAGAATGCGGCTGAGTGGGATAAGTTGACCTCCTTTTGGAATGCGGGCACTCAAAAAGTTAAGGATGCGGTGACAGGAAAGGAAACAGAGGTCGCGGTTGTGAAAATCAAGGTTCCACTTGGACTGACTCAAAACCCACCGATTCCTGTTGAAAACCCGATGACAGTAGCCAAATGGAATCTCGGCAAAAAGATTTATTTTGATCCGATTGTGTCCTCGAACAATACGGTATCATGCGCGTCCTGCCATGATCCTAAAATGGGATTCACGGATCAGTCCAAGGTTTCGGTTGGTATAAATGGCAACCTTGGTGGCATGAGTGCCCCATCGGTGTATAACTCGGCCTACAGCTTGGTTCAGTTTTGGGATGGTAGAGCTCCCACTTTGGAAGCCCAATGTCAGGGCCCGCCCCAAAACCCGCTCGAGATGTTTGATGGCAAAGGCAATGCTTGGGAAGCAGTTATTGATAGGATGCGTGCCAAGCCGGAATATGTTGCCATGTTTAAGGAAGTGTTTGGAACCTTGCCAACCCGGGATGGAGCTGCCAAGGCAATGGCTGCTTATGAGCGCACCGTGTTGACGGGAAATTCAATCCATGACCGTGCTGAAATAGCGATGCGCAAGAGGGTTGCGGATGAGGAAACAGGCAAGTTTGAAATACTCGCCAAGGATTATGAAAAAGTATTGGCAGAGTCGTTTGCCGCCAAGGATTCGTCTTCCTTGAATGCCCGTGGTGTGAAAAGTGCTGAAAAAGCAGAGCTTTCGGAAATCGCCCGAAGCATCAATAATGGCAGGATTTTGTTCAATGGTAAAGCCCGTTGCAATGGTTGCCATGTGGGCGATAGTTTTTCCGATAGTCAATTTCATAATCTTGGCGTGGGTGCCAAGGAAGGAAAATTGCCTGAAGGGATGCTGGGTCGTTATGGTGCCCAACCAACGGGTCAGAAAAATCCCGAGTTGGTCGGTGCCTTCAAGACCCCACCCCTCAGACAGCTTCTTGCAACCGCGCCTTACATGCATGATGGCAGCCTTGCAACCCTTGAGGATGTTGTGGACTTTTATGAGAAGGGTGGAAATGTGAATCCCTTCCTCGATGTTCGCATGCGCGACTACGCTGCGGAAAAAGCAACCGGGAACTCAAAGGCGGTCAAGCCCCTTCCATTGGGACTAACTCCTTTTGAAAAGAAGGACCTGGTTAATTTCATGAAGGCTTTGAATGGTGAACCCGGCGATGCGATCGTTGTTGACCCTTCAAAATTTGCCAAATAGCAACGATTGATAAGTTCTGGAGAGTATTTATGGCTGGATGGTTCAGGATTTTTCTGTCACAGGAAGAAGGTCCTGAGCCTTCCGCCATCATGGAATGCCTCCAGGGTTTGATACCGGGGGTGCGCGGAAATTTTCGAGTAGATCCCGATGGATGGTTCCAGTTGATTCTTACCCACCCCTCAATCGGGGAATTGGTGGTCGATCATTTTCTAGCTTCTGAAAAAGGTGTCCGATCTGAAATAAACACCTGGGCCGCATGGCTTGAAAGCAAGCAGTGCCTTGACTTGATGGAACGGATCATCCAAGTCAGGCAGGTTTTGTCTTTTGAGGTCACTCCCGAGTTGGAGGAAAATGCAACCGATCCGGGAATCTTCAAACGGATAGCCCTAGATTTATCCAGGCTGGGCAAAGGGTTTGCACATTTGGATGGCGCGGGATTTCTGGAACATGATGGAACCCTGCTGATAGAGGATGAGGATTCTGTCAGGGTGGATCTGAAATGAGCACATCGGAGAAATACCTCAAGCCCGAGGTTATCAATCAAGTTTCCCGGCTCGATTTAAGGGCCAAGTTCATTGTCGAGGGGTTTCTTTCCGGGTTGCACGCGAGCCCTTTCCAAGGCTTCAGTGTTGAATTTTCAGAGCATAGGAAATACGCGCCCGGTGATGACATCAAGGACATTGACTGGAAAGTCTATGCAAAGACCGAGAAATATTATCTCAAGAAATTCCAGGCTGAAACCAACATGTTGGGGTACCTTGCGATCGATCAAAGTGCCTCGATGGGCTACACCTACAGGCAGGATCTTACCAAGTTTGAATATGCGACATGCCTGGCAGCTGCTCTTACCTACCTCATGATCAACCAGCAGGATCCCGTTGGCTTGGTAACCTTGGGTGAAAAGCTCAAGGCATGGTTGCCTCCCAGGAGCAAACGCACCCAGTTTTCATCGGTTCTTTCGGTTCTTTCCCGGCTCGTTCCAGAGGGGATCACCGATTACGCCTCATGCATGAGCCAGCTTACCTCCCTTATCAAGGGGAAAAGCCTGATCATGATTTTCAGTGACCTGCTTTCGGACCCGGAACCCATCATCAAATCCATGCACCAACTCAGGCATCGAGGCCATGAGATCATTCTTTTTCATATTCTTGACGAGGCTGAGGCAAGATTTCCCTTTGAAGGAATGGTGGAATTTGAGGATGTTGAGACCCCTGCCATTGTCACCGTGGATGCTTATGGTATGAAGGAGGATTATCTCACTGCTGTAGGGCAATTCAGGGAAAAATACAGGGATGAATGCCTGCGCAGCGGTTGTGATTATGTTGCGATAGATACCAGTGTCAATTTCGACAAAGCCCTGATGGAGTATTTGTTGCAAAGGCAAAAGCGATTCTGATTCATTTCATTCAAAGATTGTTTCCTGCTTTTTAAAAATCATGTTGGAAATGAGATGAAAAATCACCAACCATTCCTAGGATCTTAGGGCTTTTCCCGGTAGGATGAATGAAGTGAATTGTTAATAGTTCAATCGCCCCAATGTGGTTTCAGAATATGGGTTTTGTTCATGGATATTTGCTCGCAGGTCTGGTAATGGTTGCATTACCGGTGCTTTTTCACCTGCTGATGAGACAAAAGCCCAAGCGTATCAAGTTTCCCGCGATACAGTTCTTGATCCAAAAACAAAACAAAAACCAGAGAAGGATGAACATACAGCATTGGTTGTTGCTTTTGCTTCGGATGCTGGTGGTCGCGTTGGTTTGCCTGGCGTTATCAAGGCCCCGTATTACCATGGGTGATTTTTCCTTCGGGCGGGACCAGCAGATCGCAGCAGTGATGATTTTTGACACCACTCCAAGCATGGACTACAAGATTGGTGATAAGACCAGGCTTGATGAGGCTCGCTTTCAAGCCGGTAAATTCCTTGATGAGATTTCACCTGAAAGCAAAATCGCAATCATCGACCTTTCTTCAAGTCGGGAAAATGCCAGGCCCGGCACCCAGGAATGGTTGCCCGGAAGAAGGCAGATTGAGCAGAAACTGGCTGAGTTGAAAACGCATGCCGCCGGCGCCTCCCTTGCATCCCAGGTGAATTTCGCCTGCAAGTTGCTGAAAACCCTGGGTGATGGCGAGGGTGTTCCCCCCAAGTTTATCTTTATTTTTTCTGATCGCACGGCCCAATCTTGGACTGGGATGGATGGAACCTCGGTATCCATTCCCAAGGATGTCTCCACGGTTTATTTTGATGTCGGGGAGGATAATCCCGCGGAACTTGCCATAGACAAAATGGTGGTCGAACCGGTGGTGGCGGAGCCAGGTGGGGTTATCAATGTTCGATTGGTTCTAAGATCCACCGGGATGGATCACAAGGCATTGGTGAATTGTTCGATCGAGAATCTTCCCGGTGATTTGAAAATTGCTGATAAAAAATCCTATCTCTGCCCGAAAGGTGTTTCGACCGAGGCTAATTTTGAGTTACCCGTGCCAAAGCTGGAAAAACTGGAGGTTGGCCCGCAGTATTTTCAATTGGTTGCAAAACTTGCCTCCACCGATGCATGGGACGCAAACGATAAACGGTTCGCCACTTTCCAAGTCAGGCCAAAGTCCTCGATACTCATATTGGCTGAAGATGCCAAAACGCCCAGGATCATGAGGGCGGCACTTGATGCCTTGGGTTCATTCAAGTCTGAAACAAGAATTTTACAGGGTGCAGCTCCCCTTAAACTTGATGATCTTTCCACTTTTAAAACGGTGGTTTTATTTCAAGTCAACAAGCTGGAACCTGCACTTGTTCAGAAATTGATGGCTTATGTGAAAAGTGGAGGCGGCCTTGCAGTGGTTCCCGGCCCCTCCCTTAATCCGGAGTCTTATGGCACCGCTGAAGCCAGGGATCTGTTGCCATTGAACTATGCCTCGTTTGAAAGAATTCCCGCAGGAAAACCGGGCTATTGGCTTGGTGGATTTGATGGTGCAAATGGTCTGACTGCGCCCTTCAAGGATTGGATCGCATCTGCTGACCCGGATTTCAATCGTCCCGAACTTCGTCCTATTGTGGTGGGAAGATGGAAGGTGCAACCTTTGCAGGATGCAAGCGTTCTTGCGAGTTACATAATTGATGGCGGGCTTGCAGATGCGGCGATTGTTGAAAAAAGTGTTGGTGCTGGAAAAGTTGTAGGGTTCACCACGCCACTGGATGGTGGCAACATGGAGGGGAATCGGCGTTACAACAACTACTGGCAGGATAGTTCTTTTGGCTTGATACTTGTGGATCGCACCGCAAAGTATCTGGCAGGCGAGGCGCGTTTGCCCGAGCTAGACTTCATCTCTGCCCAGCCAGTTGTCATTCCGATTTCAACAGCCTTGTTGAAAAGCCCATTGCAACTCCGGGGTCCCGGGCTTAGCCCTGCTGAAAGCACAATAAATCTTGGTGAGAATCGTGACACTTTGGTTCTAAGGCAACCAGTTGAACCTGGTAATTATCAACTTCTCGATAACAAGGAAAGGCAACTGTGCGCGTTCAGTGTCAACCTACCCACGGAGGAAAGTTATTTGGAAAAAATCGCGATCGAAAAAGTCGAGGAGTTGCTAGGTAAGGGATCTGTTGTGCCACTTGGCAAAGATGCGGACTTGACGGAGCGAATCAGGCAGAATTACAGGCCACCTTTGGAGTTAATGCCCTGGTTGCTTTTACTTTTGCCCCTGGTCATGGCCATGGAGAGCCTTACCGCAAACAAGTTCTATAAAAAGGATCCCCAGCCCGCATGAAAATGATTTTGTGTGATCCCGGTTCGCGGAGGATTGCCTGATGGATTGGGTGATGGATCCATTATGGCCCTGGTCAACCGCAATATCGCTGCTGGGGTCTTTGCCCTTGCTTTCGATTATATTTCCCATGCTGGCGATTTTGGTCGTGGCTGTGGGATTTCCTGCGATGATGCCCCTGCTTGGCAATTCGAGAAGCAAGCTGGTATTTCTGTTGGTTGGGGGGATTCTGGTTGCAGTTGCAATGGGTTGGACCGCCTTGCAGGGGGCGCTTGGTAGCGGGGGGTTAGCTGTTGGTTTTCGGGCAATGGGCGGGCTTTTGTTTTTTTCACTTCCCGCTTTGCTTGTGGGGGTCACCATCTGGACCTATGTGGGTATCCCCCGCGCAACTATGTCCAGGATAGGAATTATCCTTTTTTTCAGGTTGCTGGCGATGCTGCTGGCGTTTCTGGTGGCATTAAGGCCGGCGATTGCGATTTTCGACAAGCAATCGGTTCGCAGCATTATTTATCTTTTGCTGGATTCATCGGAGAGCATGACCATTTTGGATGAGGCGGACCAGGTTTCCCGATGGGATCATCTTCAGCAGGTCCTGAAAGACTCCGATCCATTGTTAAAGAAATTGCAGGCTCAGGACACCGAAGTCAAGGCCTTGCAGTTTTCCAGCAAACTTTCTGATTATGACTTCGAAAACCCCGGCACCCCCACGGGCAAAACCACTGACTTTGGTAATGCATTCAAGGGGGTGCTGGACAGGCTGCTGGGGCAGGAGCGATTCAGGGGGATGTTGTTGTTTAGTGATGGTTCCGATAACGGCACTTCCAGGCAACCTGCGCTCCCTTTGGCCCAGCGTCTTAGAGACCTTTCACTGAATGTTCATTCATTCGCGCTGGGAAAACCCACCACCACAGCGGGGCAGACCGACCTGGCCCTTGTCTCCATTTCCACAGAGCCTGCCCCAACCATCCCGCTTGGCGGGGAGATCAGTGTCAAGGTGGTTTTAAACGCCCCGGGATTTGACAATGCATTGGTGGGGGTCCGTCTTCTTTTGGATGGTAAGCCGGTTGAGTGCAGGATTTTTCAGGACGATGCCGAGGTTAAAATTCCAGGTGCCCCACCGCAGACCATCCAGCTCAAGCGTGCCGAGGGCAATGAAATCCTCATAAGGCATAAGCCACTTTCCACATTGGGGGAGGTCAAGGTAACGGTGCAGGTTGGCGATCCCAGGCGTGATCTTATGCCATTGCCCGGGGAAATCAGCGCCGCGAATAATCAGATTGACACTTATGTCACTGTTGTGAAGGAAGGCACGAGGGTTCTGTTGGTTGACAAATTACGCGCCTGGGAACCCCAGTTCATTTGTGATGCATTGGGCAGGGATTCCAAAGTGAGTCTGTTTCCGGTGTGGCTTCGTGGAAATGGCAAACCAGATGATGATGTGCTAGATCTTTTCCGTTTTGACCAGCGAAGTTATGATGTGATCATTTTTGGTGATATCACCGCCGCGCAGATCAATTCCCTGGGTAATGAAGTGCTTGAAAAGATTGAGAGGTTGGTGTTTGAAAAGGGTACCGGATTCCTGATGCTGGGAGGTTACAGCACTTTTGGAAATTCTGATTGGAAAGGCACCCCGATAGAGAAGCTGCTTCCTGTGATGCTTGATGCGCAGGGGCAGATTGATAACCCGGTGAAAATGGTGCCCACCGATGACGGACTAAGAAGATACTCTTATATTCTTAAGATCACCAACAAGGTTGATGGCGCCCCGGGTGCATGGGCCAAGCTCAAGGAGCTTGATGGTCAAACCAGGTTGGGTAGCTTGAAACCGGGATTGTCCACTGTTCTCGCGGAATCTGATCGCAAAGACCCACTGCTTGTCACGCAGAATTATGGCAAGGGCCGCACCTTGGCCTTTGGTGCGGATACATCGTACAAATGGATCCGTGATCCGGATTCAAAACAAACCCATGCGAGGTTTTGGACCCAGATGGTGCGCTGGCTTGCAAAGCAGGAGGAAATGGAGGGTAGTGTGCTTGTTATTCCGGATTCGAGGCGCATTCCCGCAAATAATGAACTTGGATTTCGGGTTGCCTTGCGGGGCAAGGATGGAAATGAGATTGAGAATGGGAAATATCAAGTGCAGGTTTCAGGACCGGATGACAAGCCAGTCAAGATTCCAATTTCCCGAAAGGGCACGGAGGAACGCGGGGTGTTTTTGAACTCCTCCATACCGGGAGAATATAAAATCGAAGTTGAGGCCGAAGGCAAAGATCCCAGTGGGGAAATGTTGCAGGGAAAAACATCAGCTCGTTTCATGGTTTATGATGAAGACCTCGAGATGACTCGGAGACAGGCCGATCATGAATTGCTGAAAAAAATCGCGGTTGCAGGTGGGGGTTCATTTCAAAGAGTGGAGGAATTGAAAACTTTCCTGCAAAAGATGCTTAATGAACCCCCGCTTACGGAAAAAACCGGGGCAAAATATTACCCTGATTGGAAATCTAACGCCGGGTCACCCATATATCCTTTGATCTTGATCGTATTTGTGACTATTGTCGCCACGGAATGGCTACTTCGCAGATGGTGGGGCTTGGTCTAATAAATATGAGAATATTTTAAATTTTCAGATCATGGACTGGGTACACATAAATCACTTCAAAAGCGATGTTGTTTTGGTTGTAAAATGTTTTACAATAATGGTTTATGTTTTTGGCTTTGCGCCTTTGAAGGGTGGTAAAGAGGTATTGGTTGATCGGTTGTTACGGTTATATCGAAAAGATATTGTTATTCCTGCAAATGCCTTGTGGAAGAGTGCTCTTCGGGGCGTTATGATATTAGCTTCCAATCAGGGTTGATTGGAGTTGTCAGGGAAGGCTAACAAGGCCAGGCAGACCGACTTGATTTGTATTATTGTGGGAGGTGGCGGGGTGTTAAATTGCTCGGAGGGTCTTCGGCGATGACGATTAGGCCGCAAGACCTGGGTGATCCGTCTTTCCGTTCCGATCTGGGTCTCGAATACAACTATCTCTCAGGGGCGATGGCCAATGGTATCGCTTCGGTTGAGCTGGTTGCCGCCATGGCACGGACCGGCATGCTTGGGTTCTTTGGCGCCGCGGGCCTTTCTTTTTCCCGGGTTGAAGATGCCATTCGTCGTTTGAAATCTGAAATCCCCGACAAGCCCTTTGGATTCAACCTTATTCATAGCCCGAATGAACCGCGTCATGAGATGGCGATTGCGGAGCTTTACATCCGCGAAGAAATCAGGTTGGTGGAAGCTTCAGCTTTTCTTGATTTAACACTACCTTTGATTCATTACAGATTGCATGGCATCCATCGGGATGCGAGTGGAAATGTTGTGACTCCAAACAGGGTGATTGGCAAAGTATCCCGAATTGAGGTAGCTACAAAGTTTTTCAGCCCCGCCCCTGATAGATTTGTCCAGGACCTCGTCAAGCTTGGTAAACTTACACCGGAGCAGGCAAGGTTGGCATCCGAGGTGCCTGTGGCTCAGGATGTCACTGCGGAGGCGGATTCCGGGGGCCACACCGACAACAGGCCCGCCATCACTCTGGTTCCCACAATCATCGCTTTGCGTGACCGTTTGCAGGCGAAATATAATTATCAGCATTCATTGCGTGTAGGGGCGGCAGGCGGAATATCAACTCCGGCGTCGGTTGCAGCGGCCTTCATGATGGGTGCCGCTTATGTAGTTTCTGGGTCAGTGAACCAGGCATGTGTTGAATCCGGGTCATGCGAGATGGTTCGTAAAATGCTGGCGGAATCGGGCCAGGCGGATGTCGCAATGGCACCGGCCGCCGACATGTTTGAAATGGGTGTGAAAGTGCAGGTTCTCAAGCGGGGCACCATGTTTCCCATGCGTGCCCAAAAACTATATGAAGTCTACAGGGATTTCGCCTCGATCGAGGTTATTCCCCCGCAGGAAAAAGCCCAACTCGAAAAAACAATTTTCAGAACTTCTCTTGATGAGATATGGAACCAGACTAAAGAATTTTTCAGCAAGCGGGACCCCGAGCAGGTAACCCGCGCGGAAAAAGATCCCCGGCATAAAATGGCCCTCGTTTTCCGCTGGTATTTGGGGCAGTCCTCCCGCTGGGCTAATTCAGGTGAGCCGACCAGGGTTGTTGATTATCAAATCTGGTGCGGTCCCGCGATGGGGGCTTTCAATGAATGGGTCAAAGGTTCTTTCCTTGAAAAGCCTGAAAACCGGAAGGCCGGTGTTGTGGCATTGAATCTGCTGCATGGCGCCTCCCAGTTGATGCAGTTTCGTATCTCCGCCCTGCTTGGACTTCCACAGCAGGGCGTTGATTCTCCCGTGCCGATGGAAATTGAAAAACTCAGGGTGCAATCCGGTTTTGCAGGAGTGCCCTCATGAGTGATATGAAACCCAAAAACAAAATGGAACCATTGGCGATTGTTGGAGCGGGGTGCTTTTTCCCTGGTTCAGAGGGCTTTGAATCGTTCTGGAGCTTTGTCAAAAGTGGCCGGGATGGGATCACCAAAGTCCCAGCCTCGCATTGGAATCCGGATGATTATTTTGACAAGGATCCAAAATTCCCTGACAAGGTTTACAGCCAGACTGGCGGTTTCATTTCCCCGGTTGATTTTTCCCCGGGTGACTTTGGTATCGCGCCGAATAATCTTGAAGCCACCGACACATCCCAATTACTTGGTTTGATGGCGGCGAGGCAGGCGCTTGAGCATGCGGGTTACCAGTCCGGAATTGGGGAACCCAAGCCCGGGTTGAAAAATTGGGATCGTTCCCGCGCCAGTGTTATTCTTGGAGTCACCGGCACCTTGGAACTTGTGATTCCCCTTGGTGCAAGGCTTGGTCATCCAAAATGGAGGAAGGCCCTTGCAAAGGCAGGGGTTGATGATGCCACATCCCAAAAGGTAATCGATGAAATCAGCTCCTCTTATGTTCCCTGGCAGGAAAATTCCTTCCCGGGGCTTTTGGGTAATGTGGTGGCTGGTAGGATTGCAAACCGTTTTGACTTTGGAGGCACCAATTGCGTCGTCGATGCGGCATGTGCAAGCTCCCTTGGTGCCCTGCATCTTGCAGCCATGGAACTTTGGTCTCATCGCTCAGACATGGTCATCTCCGGCGGAGTTGACACTTTCAATGATATTTTCATGTTCATGTGCTTCAGCAAAACTCCCGCACTTTCCCCCACGGGGCATTCCAGGCCATTTGATGCCGAAGGGGATGGAACCGTTCTAGGCGAAGGCCTTGGGCTTTTTGTCCTCAAGCGCCTTTCTGATGCTGAAAAAGCAGGTGATAACATCATTGCGGTCCTTCGTTCTGTCGGGACTTCAAGTGATGGCAAAGGCGGGGCTGTTTACGCCCCTCGCGCTGAGGGACAGATGAATGCCCTCAAGGCCGCTTATCAGGAGGCTGATGTTTCCCCTGATACCATCGACCTTGTGGAGGCGCATGGCACTGGAACCAAGGTTGGCGATGCCACTGAGCTTTCCTCGTTGCTGCGGGTATTCCAGGAGTCAGGGAAAAAAGGTTCCTGGTGTGCGCTCGGTTCCATCAAGTCACAGATTGGCCATACCAAGGCGGCAGCAGGCGCGGCGGGATTGTTAAAAGCCGCCGCTGCCCTTTACCACAAGGTATTGCCTCCTAGCATCAAGGTGCGAAAGCCCTTGGCGGGAATGAACCGTGGCAAGGGACCGTTTTATTTCTCGGCCCAAAAACGCCCCTGGATAGCAAGCGCAAATCATCCCCGAAGGGCCGCGGTAAGTGCATTTGGTTTTGGTGGTAGTAATTTCCATTGCGTGCTTGAAGAATATCAGAAGGCGAAAGTGAAGCCAGATTGGGATGGGCAAACGCAAATTCTTGCCATCAGCTCATCATCAAAAAATGAACTGGTTCAAAAATTGGAAGCCATCAAGAAATCATCGAATTGGATCGCATGGCGAAAAGAGTGTCAAAAATCGCGCCTGACATTTGATCCAAGAATGGATTGGCGATTATTGGTGATCAGCCGTAAAGGTGAGACTGAAGTTGCGCAGTTGTTGCAAAAAGCACGCATGGCCCTTGATCAGTTTCAAAAAGACAACCCGCTGCCTCCTGGAATTTTCATTGATCACGGGCAGCACACCGGGAAGCTCGCATTTTTGTTCAGTGGCCAGGGCGCCCAATATCCCGGTATGTTGCTGGACCTTTCCTGCATATTTCCGGAAATGCTGGACGCTTTTGAAAAAGCCCATCAAATCCAGTTGAAATCCAGGCCAGAATCTTCATTGATGGTGGATTTGGTTTATCCCCAGACCACATTTGAACCAAGTGAAACTGAACAGGACCTTTTACGATTGCAGGATACCTCGAATGCCCAGCCTGCCCTGGGAGTTGTCGAGTTGGGTGCCATGAAAGTCCTTTCAAGGTTTGGAATAAAACCTGAAATGGCCGCGGGACATAGTTTTGGAGAGCTAGCGGCGCTTACTTGTGCCGGTGTTTTGACTGATGACCAGTTTCTGGCCCTTGCCTTTGAGCGGGGCAGATGCATGGACGAAGCATCAACCGGAAACGGAGGCATGATCGCGGTGCTGGCACCTGAAAAAGAAGTGGACACATTGTTCCGGGCAAATGGCATATCCTTGGTGGCCGCCAATCGCAACACATTAAGCCAGATTGTTTATGCGGGCCCTGTTGAACAGGTTGATCGTGCTGAAAAAATTCTCGCAAGCAATGGGTTTAAAGCCCGAAAGCTTCAGGTTGGCGGGGCCTTCCATAGTCCCATGGTTGCCAATGCCCAGCAGCCATTCAGGAAGTTCATCGAATCCAATATTTCCTGGGGACAAAGTGGCATCCCGATTTATTCAAATACGACTGCTTCGATTTATCCAGCAGGGAAAACAGATTCCATTGGTGTGCTTTCTGGCCAGTTGGCAAAAAGCGTCGAATTTTTCCAGATGATCTCCACGATGCATCGTGATGGCGCAACCACCTTTGTTGAAATCGGTCCCGGTGGCAGATTGTCAGGCTTGGTTTCTGAGGTTCTCAAAGGGAAAAAGCACCTGACGATCTCGCTTGACGCGAGCCAGGGAAAGAGGCCCGGTGAATATGATCTGGCGGTGCTGTTGTGCAAGCTTTGTTCCATTGGCATCAATTTGAACATTGCTGCCTGGGATGATGGGGAGATTGATTCCCAGGTTGAAAAGCCCGGTTTCACTGTATCCTTGAGCGGGGCCAATTATATCCGTGCCAAGACTGAAAAAGTCGAGCCCCAACCTCAGGCGGTGTTGAAAACTACTCCCCCTAAAGTTACAAATGACAAAGTCATTGAAACCAAGGTTGAGACCAAAGGTGTATCTTCAATTAGTCCTAAAATACCGTCGGAAAATCCAAAAACCATAAACCCAATCATTAACCCGCAGCTTAATCAGGAAGTGAAATCAGTACCGATGTCAAATAGAAACCTAAATGCTGACGGCATAGGCCGTGTGCTTGATGTAACCCGGGCGAGCCTGGATATGCTGCAAAAGCTCCAGGAACAATCTTCGCAGATACACAGGCTTTATCTGGAAGGGCAGGAAAGCGCCCAGCGAAATCTTAACGCGTTGATCCAGCAGCAGCAGATCGTGCTGCAGGCTTCTTTGGGAATGAGCCTCCCATTGCCCGAAATTAAAATGGAAGAAAAAAAACAGCCTCAAGTTTCATGGTCATCACAGGCCGTTGTCCCGCCTGTTCCTGAAAAGGTTGTTTCACAGGTGGTAACCCCGGCCGCTCCGGTTGTATCAGTGGTTCCCATGGTTTCCCCAATGCCACGGGTTGAAGTGGAACCCACAAAAATCCAAACACATCCAACTAATAATGTGGTGTCCGTCCCAGCGATGACTTCTGTGTTATCAACCCAGTCGCCACCCCAGCCTGGGTCCATAGCTTCCGTGTTGATGATGGTGGTCGCTGAAAAGACGGGTTATCCAACAGAAATGTTGGAACTGGACATGGCGTTGGATGCGGACCTTGGAATTGATTCGATCAAGCGGGTTGAAATTCTTGCCGCATTGCAGGAAAGGCTTCCCGATGCACCTGTCGTCAAGCCGGAACACCTTGGTTCCCTAAACACTCTGCGACAAGTTGCCGATTTTTTAATTGGATCGAATGCTGCTGAATCAAAACCCGAGCCCAAGCCATCTACTCCCGCTGTGATGGTCACGCCTCCGGTATTGCCCAAGGTTTCCAACCCAATTGAATCGGTCTTGATCCAGGTTGTATCGGAGAAGACAGGTTATCCAACAGAAATGTTGGAATTGGACATGGCATTGGATGCGGACCTTGGTATTGATTCAATAAAGCGGGTTGAGATTCTCGCTGCATTGCAGGAAAAACTTCCCGAGGCACCGGTTGTTAAACCCGAGCATCTCGGAACATTGAATACGCTTCGCGAGGTATTGAATCATTTGGATGGCGGGGGTGGTGGCAAAGAGCCGGTTTTGGAGGTACCCCCCGCAAAAAAATCATTCAGCCAACCTTTGATTCCTACCGGGCTTGACCGGTTGGTTCCCAGGTTGGCTACGGTGGCTGGCAACCCCGGAACTTTTTCCATTGAAAAGCAAATTCTTGTCACCGGTTCAGACCCTGAACTGGTCATTGATGTTTGTAATGCAATCATCGGAAAAGGATACAAAGCTGAAAAAATAGGATTGGATGAAGTGATCAATTCCTCCTGGGATCGCCTTGGAGGTCTTGTTATTGTTTCTTCCCCGCATCGTTCAAATGAGGATTTTCTGCTGAAATCGCTGAGGGCGGTGCAATCAGTTGGAAAAGCCCTGCGCTCAGAATCGTCCTCATCAGGTTCAATTCTTTTTGCCGTGACCAGGTTGGATGGCGCCCTTGGATTTGAATCTATCTCTGAAGACCTAAACCCGATTGATGCCGGGCTTCTGGGATTGGTCAAGACTGCCGCCCGGGAATGGCCTTTCATCCGATCGAGGGCCATTGACCTGGACCCTAGGATCAGTAATCAGGAAGCTGCGGAAAAGATAGCCTGCGAGATTTTGTTTCATGGGCCGCTTGAAGTCGCTATCAATTCAATGGGCAGAAGGTCTGTCAACCTTGAAGTCCAGCAGGTTGAGTTATCCAAAACCAATCCTGAACTTGCCGGTAAGGTGGTTGTTGTAACTGGCGGCGCCCGAGGCGTGACCGCTGCTTGCGCACAGGCCATTGCCGATCTGCATTCGCCTTCAATCCTGGTTCTGGGAAGAAGCCCCGAGCCGACACCTGAACCTGAATGGCTCACGCAGCTTCAATCCGAGATGGAAATAAAGAAACAACTTGCTGCTCGTTCGGGTAATTCACTTTCTCCAAAAGTTATTGGCGACCAGTGCAGGCAGATAATTGCAAATCGTGAGGTTCGAAAGAATCTTGGTAAATTGGCTGCCAATTGTGCCAAAGTGATATACAGGTCTGTCGATATCCGGGATGAAAAAGCGGTTGCCCAAGTACTTGGGGAGACCCAGGCGGCGTTTGGACCTGTTTGCGGTATCATTCATGGTGCTGGTGTCTTGGCCGATTCCCTGATTGAAGATAAAACACCCGAGCAATTTTCCCGGGTATTTGGAACAAAGGTGACGGGTCTCAATAACCTTCTCTCGAATTTGAATGTTCACAATTTGAAATTCCTGGCATTGTTTTCAAGCACTACAGCTCGCTTCGGCAGGGCTGGTCAGGTTGATTATGCGATGGCTAACGAAGTCTTGAACAAACTCGCTCAAAAGTATTCCCGATTATTGAAAAACACCCGTGTTGTATCCTTCAACTGGGGACCATGGGAGGGGGGCATGGTGGGCGAGGGCCTTAAAAAACTCTTCCAAAAGGAAGGTGTTGGACTTATCCCCCTTGACCAGGGTGCCGCTTTGCTCGCTTGTGAGTTGGCATCCAGCAACCCCGCTGTTGAAGTCAGCGTGTTAGCCAAGGGTTCATCTTTTCCCCGCGAGGAAAATTCATCCAAGCTTAAAACAGAAGTTTCTGCCCCGGTCACTTTTGAGCGCAGACTCGAGCTTTTGGAGCATCCTTTTCTAGAGCATCATGTGATTGATGGCAGGCCCGTTCTTCCCATGGCCATCATGCTGGAATGGTTGGCCCATGCCGCATTGCATGAAAACCCCGGTTATCAATTCCATGGCTGCGAAGACTTTAGGATTTTACATGGTGTGATTTGTGATCAACCTGAATCACTCCAGTTGCGTTATATCACCCGGGAATCACGGGCCACGCCCCAGGGGTTGATCGTTCCTGTGGAGGCAAGAAGTTTTCGGAGTAATGGCAAAGAAATCCTGCATGCCCGGGCTGATATTTTACTGGTCGAGTCATTGCCTGCCGCCCCTTCCAATGTCAGATCCATCACCGCGCCCAAGGTTGAATATGCGCCCGGGGATTTATACCGGGATGTGCTTTTTCACGGGCCTCTGATGCAATGTTTGGAAAATGTTGAGAGTTGTGGTGAACGAGGAATCACAAGCTGGGTCAAGGGAGCGCCTGAGCCGGTGCAATGGATCAGGCAGCCATTGAGACAACGCTGGATTTTAGACCCCCTTGCCTTAGATGCGATATTGCAGTTGATGATTGTGTGGACCTCAAAAATGCAGGGAATGGGTTCTCTGCCTTGCAAGATCGGAAGTCTTCGGTTGTTTCGAAAGCCAGCATTCAACCAAAGGTTCAAGTCCGTGGTGGAAATCCGCAAGGCCAATGAGCTCCATGCGGTTGCTGATGTTGACTTGATAGATCCCCAGTTTGGAGTGGTGATGCGTCTGGAGGGTGTTGAAGGTGTCTTGGATGCATCCCTTTCCCGGGCATTTCGCAAAAATCGACTGGGAAAGCCAGCCATCATCTAGTCCGGGTTTTGCATGAATAGTATGAAGCATAGCCCCGCGATAACAGATCATACTTTATTTTCTCCCATTGCGGTCGTAAGTGCCGGCACGGTTTTCGCAGGCGCATCAAATTTGGAATCCCTATGGCGAATTGTCGCATCCGGGCAGGATGCCTCTAGCGAGGTTGATCCCTCCCGCTGGGTTTTGAATCCTGAAAGAATCCGGGCTGAATTCCCGGCACAGGCCGACAAGGTCCAAACCACTCGTGGATTCTTTGCTCCTGTACCCTTTAGGAATTCCCAAAAATATCAACTGTCTGAACAATTTCTTGAGAAGCTTGATCTTGGAGGATTGTTTGCGCTCGAGGCAGCTTTTCAGGCCCTTGATGGAAAGATTGAAAAACTTGACCGTCAGCGAGTCGGGGTGATTCTCGGGCATATTGCATTGCCCACGGAGGGAACCTGCAGGTTGAATCTCCAGGTGCTGGGAAAAGTTCTTTGTGAAGCTGCTGGCTTGCCGATCCCAAGGGAATGTGAGGGATTGGATCCTTCATGGCTGTCAAAGCCTGCTGCTTTGCCCGCGAATGTTATTGCCAGCGCCTTTAATCTCGGAGGCCCCTGTTTCACGCTTGATGCGGCTTGCGCCTCAAGTTTTTACGCGCTAAAGCTTGCCTCGGATGCTCTTCATCATCGCAGGGCTGATGCTGTGCTTGCAGGAGGTGTATCCGGTGCCGACAGCCTTTACACCCACATGGGTTTCAGCCAGTTAAGGGCGTTGTCCAAGTCTGGTCGATGCAGGCCTTTTGATCATCGAGGCGATGGATTGATGGTGGGTGAGGGTTCGGGTATTTTTCTTCTAAAACGCCTGCAAGACGCGATCCAATCGGGTGATCAAATACTGGGTGTGATTCGTGGCATTGGTCTTTCCAATGATGTGGGTGGCGGGTTGCTGGCCCCAAATAGCGAGGGGCAATTGCGTGCCATGCGTGCCGCATACCTGCAATCAGGTTTGAAACCTTCCGACATTGATTTGATGGAATGTCATGCCACGGGAACCCCGGTTGGGGACGGGATAGAATTTTCCAGCATGGTGGAATTATGGAAGTCTGAATCATTCAAGCCAAACCAGTGTGTCATAGGGTCTGTTAAATCAAATGTCGGGCATGTTCTTACCGCGGCAGGGAGTGCCGGACTCGCTAAGGTTCTTTGCAGTTTTCAACATCAACAGCTTCCCCCGACCGCTAGTTTCGAGGCTTCTACCGCATCAATCAAAATTGAAGGCTCCGCGTTCAGGGTCTTGAAAACGGTTGAACCCTGGGAAAAAAGGCGGGCGGATATACCCCGAAGGGCGGCGCTTAGCGGCTTTGGGTTTGGTGGTATCAACGCCCATGTTCTTGTTGAGGAATGGATAGGCCAGAAACTGGAAGTCGGGCAGGCCCCGAGTGAGAATGTTCCAATTGCGGTGGTTTCTGTGGCGGCCAGAAACGCCGGGGATTCAAGCACCGAGCCTTTCTTTCAAAGGGCGATAGGACTGGGAGAATTGGAACTAGGCACTTTGACAAAGTCCTGGAATGTCGAGGCATCAAAAGCAGTTGCATTGGATCTTCCAGATGGTGTGATGCCAAAGGCAAAACCCAGGAAAGCAGTTGAAATTCCCCTTGACGCGTTCCGGATTCCACCTCGTGAATTGGAACAGATGCTTCCCCAGCAGGCTCTTGCGCTTGATACAGCCCGGGAAGCCATTGAAAATGCCAGGTTCAAGGACACCGACTTCCAAAGGATGGGTGTTTTTTTGGGTGTGGGACTTGATTTGAACACAACAAATTATCACCTTCGCTGGTGGTGGCTTGCAAACAATCAAGACCCAGAAAATGTGAATACTGCGGGGCCGTCGCTAAGTGCGGATCGCACCATGGGGGCGTTGGCAAGTATTGCAGCTAGCAGGATTGCCCGGGAATACAAAGTGGGTGGCCCATCCTTCACAATAGCTGCGGATGAAAATTCAGGATTAAGAGCGCTGGAGATCGCCTGGGAATCATTGGCATCCTTTCAAATTGACAGTGCCCTGGTGGGTGCTGTTGATTTTTGTACCGATTCCCGAATGATTTTACCTTTGGCAAAGGAAGGCAAAATTGCCCGCGCGATTTTGCAGCCACCCTTGGCCCATGGGCCCACAGGTGTGGTCCCATCCGATGGTTCCGCAATTCTTGTGTTGAAACGGCTTGAGGATGCGGTGAATTCCGGCGATAACATCGTGGCTGTCCTTCGTGGAATGGGTTCTTTTAAAGATGCAACGCAACAGGGGAAATCTGACAAGGCTTGTAGATTCGCGATGGAAGGCGCCTATCTCTCTTCAGGTATTCACCCCGCAACCATTCAATACCTGGAATCAAACGCGTCTGGTTTTGAAAAAGAGGATGCAGCCGAGGCGCGGGCCATCGGGGATTTCTTTTCGCCCAGACAGATACCTGGCCAGGCGGTGCTACATGGTTCCCGGTTTCAACTCGGGTGGTCCGGCGCAGCGACTGGCCTGCTTTCCCTGGCCAAAGCCTGTCTGTGTATCAGCCAGAAGGTTTTGCCATCAAATTCAATGGGGCAACCAGATTCAGATTGCCGCCATGAAGATGTGAAATTTCTTTCTGAAAATTTCAGCCCCATTCCTTGGATAAGGAATAGTGAGGAAGGGCCGAGAAGGGCGGCGGTAAATTCCCTTGGTTGTGATGGCACATGGATGCACATTTTGTTGGAGGAATCTGAATTACCTGTCAATCAAGATTTTCCTAACCTTGTCGCGTCCGCTTTTGCCGAGTCTCTTTTTGTAATTTATGGCAATGAAGTTGCTGAAATTGATTCTAATCTTATTGGATTCAAAAAGTTTGTAGATGGATCTGGGGTTGAAAGCCTTCAATACTTGGCCCGAGCCTGGCATGAAAAGAATCTCAGCATTTCCGGTTCTGATTTTGCGTTGGCTTTTATTTCACAGAACAGGTCGGAATTGGACCTTATTGTCGATGGTGGGCATAAAGCCATTCATGGCCAACCGGTAGATCAAAAAATCTCAGATAGGATTTTTTTCAGCAGCAATCCTCTTGGTAGGGAAGGGCAGGTAGCGCTTGTGTTTCCCGGATCCGGAGCGGATTTTTTCTCCATGGGGTCGGATATCTCCCTGCGGTGGCCATTAAGTCATCTCAATTACGACAAGAAGACCTTCAAATTGAGGGCTCAAATCCTGCCCGAGCTTTACTGGCATGGCCGGCCACCCCGACAGCCACTTCCCCATGAAAGAATCATGGCACAGGTTTCGTTTGGTTGCATGACTGCGGAAATTTTGAGGCAGTCAGGGATTAAAGTTGATTCGGCGTTAGGCTATAGCCTGGGTGAATCAACCGCATTGGTTGCGACTGGTTATTGGCCGGACCGAGATGGTCTTTGGCATGCCTTGGATGGCTCGACATTGTTCAAGGAGGATCTTGTTGGAAAAAGGCAGGCAATCGCACTTTCCTGGGGCTTGGAACCAGGCAGGATCCCGGATTGGCTCGTTGGTTTGGTTGAAAAATCGCCCGAGGAAATTGAACAAATATTGGCGGACTACGACCGTGTCTACCTGCTTATCATCAATAGCCCCAGTGAATGCGTGATTGGTGGTGACGCAAACCAGGTGAAAAAAGTAGTCAAAAAACTTGATTGCAGGTTGATTCCCCTGAGCACCGAGACTGCCGCGGTTCATTGTGAGGCTGCCAGGCCCATTGCGGATGCGTATCGGAGATTTCACCTGCTGCCAACCACCAACAGGGAAGCGCCTTTTATTTACAGTGCGGCTTTTGGTTCCGCGTACGAGGTCACCAGGGAGGCTGCATCCGAGGCGATAACAGGCCTTGCCCTGGGCACCATGGATTTTAACAAGCTGGTGAAAACTGCTTACAAAGATGGGTCTAGGATTTTCTTGGAGATGGGCCCGGGATCATCATGCTCCCGGATCATCTCGAATATTCTCAAGGATAAACCTCATTTTGCCAGGTCTCTTAGCAGTTCCAGAGGCAGCCAATATTTGTCTTTTCTGAAAACCATGGCGGCACTAGTCGCGCAGCGCGTCCCATTTGATTGCGGTTTCCTATTCGTCCCACAGAAAGAGACACAGTCAAAAGGCACGAAGGTTGCCTTGGTTTCTGGTTCAGATTGTTTTTCCTTCAAGTCCCGTGATGTGAATACAATGAATCCCATGGGTATTTATCGTGAGGAAATTGAAGAAAGATTGCAATTCGTGGGAAATGTTGATTTGATCGATTTTCATGGCTTGGAACATGCGGTGAAAATGAATCAATCCATGATGGATGCCCATGCCGCTTATTTGAAACTTTCCCGGGCTACCATCGGCCAGATGACGGCAATGATTGATTTTCAAAACCAAGTGCTAGGTTCAACCCAATTAGGATCAGGGTGGGATTTGCCGCCTGTAAAAGCGCCTTCTGTCATTCAATCTGAAACCATGGTTGAAATCCCTTCTGTTCCCCCAAGAAGCTTGGATCGTTCCAAATGCCTGGAGTATGCCCGGGGTAAAATCGCAGGGGTATTGGGGGCCATGTATTCCCAGATTGACGCCTATCCGACCAGGGTCAGACTGCCTGATGAGCCGCTAATGCTCGTCGATAGAATTTTGGAGATTGAAGGCGAACCCTGTTCCATGGGATCTGGGAGAGTGGTCACCGAGCATGATGTTTTACCTAATGCATGGTATCTGGATCATGGCAGGATTCCGACATGTATCGCGGTGGAATCCGGCCAGGCTGATTTGTTTTTATCCGGTTTTTTAGGCATCGACCACAAGACAAAAGGGCTTGCTGTTTATCGGTTGCTTGATGCTGAGGTTACTTTCTTTCGCTCACTCCCCGTCGCGGGTGAGGTGATACACTACGACATTCGAATTGATCGATTCTTTCGCCATAATGATACTTATCTTTTTAGGTTTTGGTACGATGCCACGGTTAATGGTGAACCTTTGATGGCGATGAGGGAGGGTTGCGCTGGTTTCTTCACGGAAGAGGCGCTTGCCGCGGGAAAAGGCATTGTCGTTTCCGCAAGCGCGGAAAAAAACAAAGATTTGATCCCGGTTCCGCCCTTGGTTCCCATGACGAGCGAATCCTTCTCGGACCAGCAATTGGATGCGCTGCGAAGTGGAAACCTGGGCGATTGCTTTGGAGCTTTGTTCGCAAATCTGCCCTTAAAGGATCCTGCGACTTTGCCGGGGGGCAAAATGCGTCTGGTGCATCGTGTTCCCCTGCTTGAACCTGAGGGTGGGCCCGCAGGAATCGGGCGAATTGTTGGAGAAGCCGATATTCATCCTGATGATTGGTTCCTGACCTGTCACTTTGTTGATGACCAGGTTATGCCGGGAACGCTCATGTATGAATGCTGCCTGCATACACTTCGTATATTCCTTTACCGTATGGGGTGGGTGGGTGAGAAATCAAATGTCGCGTTTGAGCCCGTCCCCGGGGTGACCGGCAAATTGCGCTGCAGGGGCCAGGTTACTGCATCCACCAAAAAAGTTACCTACGAGGTTTTGATCAAGGAAAGAGGTTATCGCCCTGAACCTTATGTAATTGTTGATGCCTATATGTATGCTGATGGAAAAAATGTGGTCGAAATAAAATCCATGTCGCTTCGAATGACGGGTTGGACCAGGGAATCGGTTGAGGCTATATGGGCATCGGGAGGGCGTGGTAATGGGCCTAAAACCCCACGCTATGACAATGCCAGCATTCTGGCATTTGCGATTGGGAAACCCTCGGATGCATTTGGTGAAGCATACAAAGTGTTTGATTCCGAGAGAAGGATCGCCAGACTTCCCGGACCGCCTTATAAATTTCTTGACCGTATCATGGAGGTTGATTGCGAACCATGGAAGATGGTGGCAGGTGGCGAAATAGTCGCTGAGTATGATGTTCCACCCGATGAGTGGTACTTCATTTCTGAAAGACAGGCTCCGATGCCTTTCGCCATTCTCCTGGAAATCGCCCTTCAGCCATGTGGCTGGCTGGCGGCCTATTTAGGCTCTGCTCTGACCAGCAAGGAAGATCTTTCATTTCGTAATCTGGGTGGCAAAGCTGTTTATCTGGAACCTGTTCTCGCGGATGCTGGGACATTGTCAATAAAAGTGAAGATCACCCGGGTTTCTTCATCCGCCGGCATGGTGGTTCAATCCTATTTGTTTGATGTTTTTTGCAGGGGCAAAAGTGTCTATAAGGGCGAGACAACCTTTGGCTTTTTTTCAAAGGAAGCTCTTGCCAATCAGGTCGGGGTTCGAGGAGCCGAATTGTGGAATGTTGAAAAATACACTCCTGTTAATGCCTTGATAAGCACGGAATCTCCATTTCCTGACGAATTTTTGAAAATGCTGGACCGGGTGGATTACCTTGAGGAAAAAGGTGGGGCCAATACCCTGGGTTATATTCGTGGCAGCAAGCGGGTTAATCCGAAAGACTGGTTTTTTAAGGCGCATTTTTATCAGGATCCCGTATGGCCTGGCTCCCTTGGCCTTGAAGCGATGCTGCAATTGATGAAAATCCTGGCAACTAAATTCTGGCCCGGGGTTGATACTTTTTTGCCAATGGTTGGCCCAAAACCGCATATTTGGATGTACCGCGGGCAGGTTATTCCCCATAATAATATTGTAATGGTTGAAGCAACCGTCACCCAAAGGGATGACTCTTCCGGTTTGATGGTTGCAGATGGTAAACTATGTGTGGATGGTTTGATAATTTATGAGATGAAAGACTTCCGGCTTCAGGCCTGGAAATCGAGACCGTGAAAATTGCAGGATGGAACCTTTATGAAATATTCCCGTGTGTATCTGGATGCGATCGGGTATGAACTTCCGCCGGTGGTTGTTTCCACCGAGGAACTTGAGACCAGGTTGCAACCTGTTTATGAAGCGTTGAAATTCAACATGGGCCAACTGCTGGCATGGACGGGTATCCAGGAAAGGCGTTGGTGGGAGCCAGGTTTTTCCGTGGCGGAGGGTGCAGCCGTCGCAGCGAGGAAAGCCCTCGACCGTTCCAATGTGACCGCCCAGGATCTTGAGGTTGTGATTTATTCCGCCGTTTGCAGGGAACAATTTGAGCCAGCCACCGCCTGTTCTGTTGCTGCCAAGCTCGGTGTTGGAAGTAACGCCTTGGTGTACGATATCAGCAATGCCTGCCTGGGGGTTTTAAACGGTATCCTGGATATTGCCAACCGTATTGAACTGGGCCAGATCCGAGCCGGGGTTGTCGTATCCTGCGAGACCTCCCGCGAGATAAACGACACGATGATCGCGGAACTTCTCAAACGAAAGAACATCGAGACTTTCAAGGATTCCCTGGCGACCCTGACCGGGGGTTCCGGGGCTGTAGCGGTCGTGGTTACCGATGGTTCTTTTTCCAGTGAGAAAAGAAGGAAGTTGATAGCCGCAAGTGCGCAAAGCGCTCCCGAGCATCACAGTCTTTGCCGATGGGGCCTTACCCATGAACCCATTCCGGATTTCATCCCGGATGGCGCTTCACCCAAGCAGATAATCCAAGGTGTGATTCACGCTGCAAGGCATTTCATGACCACCGATTCGGTCGCGGTTTTAAAGTATGGCGTGGATCTTGGCCTGCGAACCTGGAAAAATTTCGTGGGCAAGATCGGCTGGACACCCGATGCGATTGACAAGGTCATTTGCCATCAGGTTGGCGCACCCCATCGTGACTCGGTTCTAAAAGCGCTTGGTATATCCCTGCACAAGGATTATTCCACTTTTCCCTTCCTGGGGAATATTGGAACAGTTTCACTGCCTTTGACAGCCGCAATCGCGGAGGAAAGAAAGTTCCTTCTCCCCGGTGACAGGGTTGGTCTGCTTGGAATTGGCAGCGGGCTCAATTGCCTGATGCTGGGTGTAGAATGGTAGTTGGCAGCAACCCCGGAATTGTTCCTGGACCTCCAAAGTCTCTTCTTTCCTGGATAAGGGAAAATCCCTCACTTTATCCTTTCAAGAGTGAATATCTTGAGTTGGGTGCCCATAAGCTTCACTACATAGATGAAGGTTCCGGAAAACCTGTGTTTATGATTCATGGGAATCCCACATGGTCCTTTTTTTACAGAAAACTTATTCCGGTACTATCTAAGTTCATGCGGGTTATCGTTCCAGACCATGTGGGATGCGGTCTTTCCGACAGACCTTCCGATTCCGAGTACAAGTACAATCTTGAAAGCAGGCTTCACGATCTTGATAAGTTGATCAATCATGTGGCGCCCACCGGGAAAATTAACCTGGTTGTGCACGACTGGGGTGGTATGATTGGAACTTCCTGGGCTGTCCGTAACGCTCACAGGATTGAAAGTATTGTTTTTTTGAACACTGCGGGGTTTGGACTTCCGAAGGGGAAGCCCTTGCCCTGGACTCTTAAGGTATGCAGGTCCGGAATTTTTGGTTCCTTGCTGGTCAGGGGATTCAATGGGTTTTGCCTCGGGGCGGCTCGATATTGTCCAATCAAGGGCCTTGATCGGAATGTCAGGGCTGGATTTCTTTCCCCTTATTCAAGTTGGAAAGATCGGCTTGCAATATTCCGTTTTGTGCAGGATATACCCATAAGCCCCGATCACCCTTCCTATAACATCATCGAGGAAACAAGATTAGGCCTTACCAAGTTGGATGACATTCCCAAAGTCTTCTGCTGGGGAAGGCATGATTTTATCTTCAATGATGATTTTCTAGCGGAGTGGAAAAAGCATTTTCCAAACGCGCAATATCATGTTTTTGAAGATGCCGGGCATTATCTTCTCGAGGATGCCCCGGAAGGCGTGTGTGCCAAGGTTCAAGAGTTTTTCATGAAACACGCCGGGGGTTGAGCCATGCAGGGCTCCCTTAATATCGCCAACCTTGTACGAATGATGGCGCGGGATTTCCCAGATTCCAATTCCGTGGTTGTGCAATATGGGGCTGATCATGCTTCCGGTCCCAAAATCCTCTCCCAACTTTCATTCTCCCAATTACAACAATCGATTGAAGCAGCTTCCCGGGGTCTTTTGGAGGAAGGTATCGAACCGGGTATGCGGGTCGCGGTGATGGTCAAGCCGGGTATCGAATTTCTACAGGTTGTTTTTTCATTATTTTCAATTGGAGCGACTGTTGTAGTTGTTGACCCCGGCCTGGGATTGAAGGGCATCGGTTCCTGCCTGTCAGAAGCAACGCCGGATGCATTCATAGGAATCCCGATTGCCCAGCTTGCAAGGTTTTTGTTCGGATGGGGAAAACTCTCGATTCGTAAAACGATAACTGTGGGCAGTTTTATTTTTGGAACCAGTTGGTCCGATGTTTTGCGAAAAGGTTCGAGTTCAAACAAGTCTTCGATTTGTAATGCTTTTGATCCCGCCGCGATTTTGTTCACAAGTGGAAGCACAGGAATATCCAAGGGTGTGGTATATGAGCATGAGCAATTTCATGCCCAGGTGGAACTTTTAAGGGGCCTTTATCAAATAACCCCGGGTGAGGTGGATCTTCCCACTTTTCCGCTATTCGGGCTTTTTTCCCCGGCATTGGGAATGACAGCCATCATCCCTGAGATGGATTACACCAAGCCTGCGAAAGCAGATCCTTATAAGATCCTTGGTGCGATCAATCATTTTAAGGTGACCAATCTTTTTGCTTCTCCTGCCTTACTTCGAAGGCTTGCAAGTTTGCCCGGGAGTGTCAAATTTCCAACACTCAAGAGGATCCTTTCCGCTGGGGCCCCGGTTCCAGCGCGGGAAATTTCCAATCTCGCGGCTCGTTTGAATCCAGGCGTATACCTTCACACCCCATACGGGGCAACCGAGTCATTGCCGGTTTCC
>SXGQ01852328.1_pt1 | contig 25788 bp, 29 predicted proteins | sample 3178371 | NCBI WGS metagenome assembly SXGQ01 (sample SAMN11356859, study PRJNA531348) | freshwater metagenome | isolation source: freshwater sample F1-20 | place: China: Fuxian Lake, Yuxi | collected 2017-12-25 | reverse complement strand
TTTTTGTAATAATCTGAATAAGTTCATCTTTAGAAATTGATATATCTTCACTTTTAGATATGTCATTAATAATCTTTTTGTAAATTTCTTGCTTTAGTAATTTTTCTTCAGATTGGTCCAAACAATCGAAATTTAGAGATGTGAATCTGGATTTTATACCATCAGAAATTTTATTGTAGTGATTTGTTGTTAGAATAAATCTAACATTTTTATGATATTGTTCTATGAAAGCCTTTAGAGCATCCTGGTATTGTGAAGAGACTCTTTCGAATTCATCTAAAAAGACATATTTCATAGAATCCTCTGTCTCAATCATAGGTTGTGTTTTGCAAAACTTTTCTATATCACTTCTCAAGGTATCTATAGAGGTATAAAGTGAGCTGTTAATTTCTAAAAATGCCTTATCTTTAGAGTATTTACCGATGAGAATTCTTGCTAGCGATGTCTTACCAGTTCCATAGTGGCCATGGAAAATATAATTCTTATTAACTCCATTAATGAAGTTATCTTTTATTCTTGGAAGTAAAATTATATCGTTTAAATTTTTTGGTCTGTACTTTTCCCAAAGTAATAAATTTTTAATTGACATAGGAATTTTAATGTTTTTATATATACATGTATGATAGGACAAAAGTTTAATTTTGATGAAGTTTTCTTTCGAGATTTAACAATTTGTGTGTTAGACACTTTGGAAGGCAGACTAAATTGGGTAAATAGATTTTCTTCAGGTGATATAGGTGTACAGGTTCCGATATATTATTCATTATCCGGGGATGAGAGATTTTTATTAGACTCATTTCAAGATGATATAGTTTCAGAAAATAGATATGTTGAGCTCAATACTGACCAAATTCCAAGAGGACATTTGACACTTAATAATTTTAATATTCGAAGTGATGAGTTTAGAAATCCAAATGTGTGGTTAAGGGCGGTAGTCGAGGATAGTGTTGAGGTTAGGAAATTATTAAAGCAAGTAAGGGCTATCCCTATCACTGTTACTTATGACCTTTCAATCTTATTGAAGACTGAGGTAGATGTTTTTAAGTGTGCTCAAGAAATTATGAATACTCTTTGGCTGTATAGATTTATGTATTTTGAACATAATTATATGAACATAGATGCAGTGATGACAATGCCTGATTCTGAGACTATTGAGATAAATAGAGAAAAGAATTTAAAAAGTGATAATACAATAAAGTTAACATTGTCTTTAGAAGTTCAAACATATTATCCAGCTTTCTCATCAGCAAAAGATTGCAAAATATTTACTACTGCTTCTGGAGAAAGTGGTTCAACCATTTTAAAACTTGGTCCAGTATTTTATAAGAGTTGTTCAGCCAATATTGGCGGTGGTACAACCGGTCGCAATGTGGCTGACCCTGAAATATTTCCAACTGTTGGATTAGCTGGAGGTGGTAAAAAGGTAATTTCAAATTTTTCTGAAATAACTTTAGGTAGCCAGTTGATTGGTAATGGTATACCTAACGGAACAATTATTAAATCAATTGACGCACAAAATCAAGAAGTAACTGTTAATAGAATTATTTCTACAGACTTATCAAATTCAGAATTGACGATTTTGCAAGATCCATCGGTAAATGTTCAACCTTATAGGACTAGATGGTTCAACAATTTACAACCATTATTGATAAATTCTATGAAAGACAATAATTCTAATGCAAATAATAATAATCTCTAATCAAAAATGATAAAAAAAGACTTTTTAATTGTAATATATAGTTTATATAAAAAAAATAAAATACAAACAGTATGAAGAATCTTAAACTCGAGTTGTTTAACTTCAAAAAGTCGTTGTCTTATGAGCAATCTGACATTGAATATGTAATAGAAGGACATTTGAATCCTATGAACGAATTATCTGATAAACAAATTATTTTATCTTTGAACGAAAAATTAAAGCCGTTTTCTTATGATAAACAAGTAAAACTTTTCGTTGAAAGTTTAAATGATGACATGAAAAATTATGAGCTATTATATGAGCTTAAAAATTTGTATAATGTTCTAAATTCAAAAAATCAGGGTGAGCTTTATAGACAACCTATTAATGTTTTGTTACAGACAATAAATCTGGAAACTGATCAAGATAGAATGTCTAAAATTTTGAATGAGTTAGCGGTTTATGACTGGGTTCCAGAAATTAAATTATTTGTTCATAATCTATCAAAATCACCAGAACAAAGAAGTAATCTTTTGAGTGGTGGTAAATCAGAGTCAATCTACACTATTGTTGAGCAGGTTGAGGAAGGCCATTTGGCCTTTGTAAGAGATTCTTGGTTTTTATTAACTGAAAATTCTATAGAGAAAACTTTACTTGAGAATCACATCAGTGATGAAGAAAGATTGAGAACATTAAGACAGCTACAGACAGCCATGCAATTTTGCACAGTCAACGAGAGTAGAATTGATTTTAGAATATCTGAGTATTTAACTGTTGGTTTATCAGTTGCTTCTAAGGGTGGTATATTTATTAATGATGATGAATTAAATGAGGAGACTACATTAGAGAGTTTATTTTCATCACCAGTTGTACCTATTGTAAATAAAAATTTCTATCCTCTTTTAGTCGAAGTATCTAAAAATATTGACTCATTCGTTGAATTAGATGTTGTTAAAAAAATTAGTAACTTAATAAATCCAACTTTAGAGGTTTTCGCATTTAACTACAAAAATAACATCTTTGTTTACAGATGCGATGAGAGATATGGTAATTCATTTTTTAAATATGATTCAGCTATTGAGTTAGTAAATGAAGTTAGAAATGAATTAAACTATGATCTAACTTATTTTTATGAAAATAAATTGTCTAAGGAGTTAGTATCTAAGAAAAAACTTGAAGATAAAGAAAGAGAAATTACTCTTAAACTCGAAGATGTTAATTTCAATATCTCTAAAATTCAAGGTTCTATTAAGATGATTGGTGAGACTGAAGTATTAGTTGAGGCTTTGAATAACCTGATGAAGAGATCTGAAAATTTATCTCTTGAGTTACAGGCTGTTAAAGAATTGCAATATAAAGAGAGAGTGAAACTTTAATTATTAAAATAACTAAAATAAAAAAAGACGAAAATTATACTTTCGTCTTTTTTTATTTTTATACTATAATAAATAATGAAGCATTACAGGGTTTCGTACTCTAAAAAATAAATGCTTAATAATGTATCTTAATAATAAAGATTTGTATGTAGAGATGATTGTTTCTAAAGCTCAAGGAAGATTGACCAGAAAGGCTGAAAAAATGTTAGAACTATTAGCTAAGGAAACTATAAAAAAAATGAGATATTGGTCTAATGATGACAAAATGGATTGTTATCAGTCAGGTCTTTTAGATATGTTTCAAAACTGGTATAATTTTAACGAAGAGAAATCTGTTAATGCTTTTGCTTATTTCACTGAGGTGTTTAAAAGAGGAATAGCAAAGGGATTCAATGAATTGTATAAGAAAAAAGGAGATAACGATAATTTAATTAAGGTTATCTCCATTGAGGGTTCTAATGATGGGCAAGGTTTACACAGCTTGTAGTTATTTAATATCACTTGATTCTATTAGAGTATAGGTAAAAGAATTACCGTGTATATCTCTAGATTTTCTAACTATTGACATAAATGATTCAAAGTCAGCTGCTTTTTTGAAAACTTGACACCCTTCTGACCAATTCTCTACATAAGTAGAGTCAGCACCCGCCTTATGAATATTTATGCCAAATACACCTTCTTGAATTTTGTTTTCATCATAAATCATATCTTTATTAGGATCTCTATAAACTTTTACTGGCTTAGCTTGCTTGAGTGCTTCATACTTTCCTTGGTGTAGTCCAATGCCGTGAGATCCTCTGTATTGTCCTTCTACCAATCTAGCAACACCGGCAGCATTATGATATTCCATTACACCTTTTTTTCCTGGGTCTGTGGTTGCTGGCCAGATATTAAATTTCCACTCACCCCCGACTTTATATGATACTGTCAAAAAGTCATCAAAAATATTTGTTACTTTATTTCCAGTTGACGAGTTTCTAATTCCAACGATATTGACATCATAGTCTTTTGCTCCTTCAAACCAAACGTATCCTTTTGATTTGACCGCTTTTTCAATTTGTTCTCTTGTGTAGCTCATATGTGTTTTGTATTTTATTTTTATATATTTAGAAAAAAAAATAAAAAAAACAAGTTTAATTTTTTTAATTATAACAATATATGAAAAAAGTAGCTTTAATAACTGGCGTGACTGGACAAGATGGGTCATACCTCACACAACTTCTTCTTGACAAGGGATATGAAGTACATGGTATAAAAAGAAGAAGCTCTTCATTTAATACTTCGAGAATAGACTCAATATTCGAGAATCAAAAATCAAATTTCTTTCTTCACTACGGTGATTTAACGGATTCAACTAATTTAATAAGAATTATACAGGAAGTACAACCTGATGAAATTTATAATTTAGCGGCACAATCACACGTCAAAGTTTCTTTTGAAACCCCTGAATATACTGCAAATGCTGATGCTGTCGGTACTTTGAGAATATTAGAAGCAATAAGGATTTTAGGACTGGAGAAGAAAACAAAATTTTATCAAGCTTCGACTTCTGAGATGTTTGGGTTAGTACAAGAGGTACCTCAAAAAGAGACTACGCCTTTTTATCCAAGAAGTCCTTATGGTGTTGCAAAACTTTATGCACATTGGATTACCGTGAATTATAGAGAGGCTTATAATATATTTGCATGTAGTGGAATACTCTTCAATCATGAATCTCCACTGAGAGGAGAGACCTTTGTTACTAAGAAAATTACACAAGCAGTTGCTCGAATTAAAGCTGGATTGCAAGAAAAATTATTACTCGGAAATCTTTCAGCAGAAAGAGATTGGGGCCACTCTAAGGATTATGTTGAAGGAATGTGGATGATGATGCAGCAAGAAAAACCAGATGACTTTGTTTTATCAACTGGTAAAAAGATATCGGTCAGGGATTTTACAGAAATGGCTTTTAAATTTTTAGATATGGATATAAAATGGATAGGTGAAGGTGTCAATGAAAAAGGAATCGATTCTAATTCTGGTAAAGTATTAGTAGAGGTCGATGAAAAATATTTTAGACCAACTGAAGTCGATCTACTAATTGGTGACTCTACTAAGGCTAATCAAATATTAGGATGGTATCCAAAATATAGTGTTGAAGAGCTTTGTAAAGAAATGGTTGAATATGACTACCAACAATTGAAAACATTTTGATTTTTAATAATATAATTTTTCTAAATTTAAAATTATGAATAGATGTTTAATACAATTCTGGGAAGAATCAGAAAGAAATTGGGGAGTCAGACCTGATGGTTGTTCTCTACATTTAGATTCTGAACAACTCAAATTTTTCTTGAATAATATTTATTCTGAACGTTCAAAAGAAATTCCTAATGAGTATGAGCGTGTGATAGGTAAAGAGTCCATTTGTTTTATTTCAGATGATTTATTCGAAAAATTACTTACTGACAAAAGTTTAAGATTACTCGAGAATGAGAAGAATAATCTGATTAATATGGGTGAAATTATATTCAAGCCTTATGAAAATATTTAGTTTATTTTTTATAGCTAATTTAATTTATGAGTTTTTAAATATCAAGAGACTCTCTTTAAGACCACATAAAAGAGAATATAAGAGTCTTTTCATAGTTTTTTTTGATATAATTTATTTTTTATTTGAATTATTCTATTTTCTATGGATAATAGGTCTTTTATTTGTTTCGACAAAACTCGGAATTTTATTTGTCCTACTTGAATTTACTAAGTGGTTTATTCTTAAAGATAAGAAGAACTGGTATATTTTAATTAAACTTATTTTATTAATCTATTTTTTCATAAGTTAAATTTTTTTAGATGTTCTTCAGTTATTACTATGAATTCCCAACCTTTTTTATTACAATACTTTATCATAGTATTCCATTTATCTCTGTTTTTTTGAGCCATTTTTAAGTCATATTCAAAGCTCTTCAACTTTTTTAAATTTGAGGATTGATTTGGAACCTGCAATCTTTTTTCTTGAAGAGCGATTACCATTTCAAATTCTTTTTTTGGTTTCACTTCAGCAACTACCTTTTTGAGTGACCCATCATTAGATAACATTTCATAATAAAAGTCTGGGTAATAGTTGTGGCTTTTTACACTAACATCTCCCTTATCAAAGTGTGTCATTTGATATGGTATAGTTATACACTCTGCTCCCCATTTTACTACTTTCTCACTTTTATCTAGCCAATTCATAATTTTATATTCCCAAGAACTTCTATAATAAATCCCTCCTTGAGAGTTCAATTTTAAGACTTTATCTTTATTAGAAGGAACAAAATTTCCTTGGTGGTAGTTATTGTTTTTTGGTGCACTATTTAACATATTAATATATATTTGAGATGGGTGCTCTACAAGAAAGATTAAATTTAAGTCAGAAGGTTTTTGGTACTGATATAGTAGATTATTTTAAAAATAATTCACTGTATATGGTCGATAAATACACTAAAAGTGATGATATGTGTGAGGCTATACCATTATCAAATATCTCTATGGGTAGATTTTATTTTTTTCATTACGAAGACCCATCTAACTGGATGAAATATTCACCAGTTTTTACGATAGAGAATAAAGATTTAAAGGGTATGAAAATTATTCTGGCACTAAATTTTAATTTTATTCCATTGGAAATTAGGTCTAGAATCTTTGATAGGTATATATCCGAAGAAATGTTTGAAAAAAATTCATCATTAGAAGTTGACTTTAAAGGTATTTACACTGAATTATTAAAATATGGTTTCGAATATGGTATAGTCGAGTATAATGCTGTGCAATTAAAAATGGCTCATAGGATCAATTTAGATCTACTACCAAGATTTCTATACTCATCACATCCTAAAAATACATATGATCCACAGAAGTTAGTTCAAATATGGAAAACCAAACTCGCTACAAGAGAAAATAGACATCAAGAGTTGATAAAATCAACACTTATGGATTTTTATGAAGCTGAATCACTTATTAACAATAGATATGATGCTCTTTTTGGTCACATAAAAAGATTACAAGAAAGTTTTGAAAAATTTAAAAACAAGTAATTCATAAAAAAATATAATTAAAAAAATTATATTATATATGAAAACTTTTTTTCTCGAATACATCTGGTTAGATGGTAACAACCCACAGAAGCTTAGGTCTAAAACAAAAATAGTTAAAGCTAAAAGTGAGGATAAAATAAAAACTTCTAACTGGGGATTTGATGGTTCATCAACTAACCAAGCCGAGACATCTAAATCTGAAATGGTATTGGTTCCTGTAAATAAATTCAAAGATCCGTTTCGTTCAAATGGATTTTTGGTAATGTGTGAGGTTTATAATACAGATATGACTCCACACTCTTCTAATAAAAGATATAAGTTAGCGGAGACTCTGAAAATCTCAGATGAAAAGACTATGTATGGCTTTGAACAAGAGTATATTATATATGATAGAGAAACAAATAAGCCACTTGGTTGGCCTAAAGAAGGTTATCCTAGACCACAGGGTGATTACTACTGTGGTGTTGGTGGTGATAATGTTTCTGGAAGAAATTTTGTCGAAAGACATGCTGAACTTTGTTTAGAAGCAGGATTATCATTTACTGGTATTAATGCAGAAGTAATGTTAGGTCAATGGGAATATCAAATTGGACCAGTGTATGCTCTTAATGGTTCTGACCAACTTTGGATATCTAGATGGATTTTAGAAAGATTGTCAGAAGAATTTAATTATTTCATAGAATTGCATCCTAAGCCATATAGAGGAAATGACTGGAATGGAAGTGGAATGCATGTGAACTTTTCAACTGAATCTATGAGAGAAGACTTAGAGAATAAAAAAGAACTAATTATAGAGGCTTGTGAAAAACTATCTCAATCAATAGAAGAACATATTTCAGTTTACGGTGTTGATAATGAATTCAGATTGACCGGTGCGAATGAAACCTGCTCAATAAAAGAGTTTAAGTATGGAATTGGAGACAGAACCGCATCAATTAGAATTCCGTTCTCAGTTAATGATGACGATACTCCTGGTTATCTCGAGGATAGAAGACCAGCATCTAATGCGAATCCCTATGAGATTTGTGATGTAATGATTAGGACAATATGTATTCAAGCTGAAGTTGAGAACTAATAAAATAGAAAAAAGTCCGATAAAATATCGGACTTTTTTGTTTAATATATATTAGTAAATTCGAAAAAAGTAGTATGAGACATCTTAAAAAATTTGAAGAAATGGATTATAAAGAGTTTTTAGCTCAACAATCTAAGTTTAAACAAGATTTAGAAAAGGCAAAACAAGAAGAAATAGAAAGAATGAGACAGGAAATATCTGGTAAGAGACTTTCTCAATTGGCAGACGAATCCGAAAAACAGAGGAAAAAAGAGGATTTATTTAAAGAAAGACAAGAATTGACTCATTTATTAGTACAATCTATCATATTTTCAGAATTAAACAAACCAGGTTTTGAAAAATTTAAAGATGATTTTAAGAATTTTTTACAAAACTATCCTTTAGACACACTTCCAAAAAGTGGAGTGTCTGTTTATAGAGACTAATATCTTAGGAAAGTACCTTTTCTAAATATATACCTTAAAATTTTAAAAAAAATCGATGGCAACTTATAATCCCTTAAATCAAACGAATAGTAATCTGAATTCGGCTATTGAGAATAGAGGGCTTTTTAGTAGAATACTAAGAAATTTATCTTCTTGGGGTATGAACTATGATGACATGGTCATAAGAAACCAAGTTGGTGTGGGTATAAATGAAGACCCATATTCTATGCAAGGAAACTCAATGTATGATTTCTTTAGTAGAAAGGCTGTTGCTTCTGTGTTAAATAAAAAATCAATACCGTATTTAGATAGATCATACTCTGATAAAAGAAGAATACTTAGAGAGTATTCTATAAAAGATGAAATAAGAGACTTTGTTTCTAGTGTTTGTGACGAGGCGGTCATTTATTCCAATAAAGACTTTTGCACACCTAAGAATATATCAAATGATTACTCACAAGATATTAGAGATAAGTATATAGAATATTTTGAGAAAATTTACAATAGATACGGATTTTCAGATTCTGTTACTGCTTGGAATCTAATGAAAGATTTTCTAATTGATGGTTATGTTGCTATGGAAATAGTTTGGGATGATAAGAAGAAAAATATTATACATTTTAACAGACTTAGACCAGAAACATTAGTACCAGCATTTGAACCGTCAATTGGTAATTTATGGATTCAGTACCCAGAGGATCCTCAACTTAGAAGGATATTTCTTGACTCACAGATAATTTTTGTTTCTTATTCAACACAAAATGATTATTCAGAAACATCATATGTTGAAGGTTTGATTAAACCATATAATCAGATGAAGATTATTGAACAGACTAAAATTATGTTCAATATTATAAATGCTACAGTCTATCAGAAATTTACAATACCTGTTAAAGGTCTATCTAGACAGAAAGCTGAAGAGCAAATAGGTCAGTTGATTAATGATTATTCAGAAGAAGTAGAATGGGATGATAGTCTCGGTACGCTTCAGATTAATGGTACTAAGCATCTTCCTTATAATAAGCAAATTTGGTTTCCAGAAGGAGATGCAGGTACTCCTAACATGGAATTAATATCACCACAAGGTCATAACCTGAATGAAGATGATATATTGAAATGGTTTTATAATATTTTGAAAAGAGCTTCGAAAATACCTGTTCAAAGATTCGAAGGTGATAACGGTGGTGGGAATGTGTTCACTGATGCTGCTGAGATGACTCGAGATGAGGCTAAATTTAGTAATTTTATTAATAGATTGAGAGCTAATTTTAAGGAGTTAATTGTTAAACCTTTAAAATTACAAATGCTAGTCGAGTTTCCAGAATTAAAAGATGATGAAATCATTCTGAATCAGATAGATATTGACTTTGTTTCAAATCAACTGTTTGAAGAGTGGAAAAAATTAGGTAATATGTCTAAGAAAATTGAAATACTAGGTAGTTATACTGGTATACAAAAGGCGGATGGAACACCTTACTTCCATATTGAATATCTTATTGATCATGTTCTTAAATTAACAGCCGAGGAAAAAGAGGAAAATAAACGATATTGGGTCAAAGACTCTGCTGGGGCTGGAAGTTCTGAGACTACGCCGACTGAGGGTGGTGAGGCTACCGAGGCTGCTACAGAAACAGAAACACCTGAGACACCTACAGAAACAGAAACACCTGAGACACCTACAGAAACTGGTGGTGAGGCAGGTGGAGAAGCAGGTGGCGGTGAATTTGAATTTTAAGAGACTAATTTAGAATTATTACAAGCTACAAATCCAATTACCTCATAATAATCTTTGTAATAAATTACTTCAAGTTTAAAATCTACAAAATTAATTAACTTTGATAGAATTTCACCATGTGAAGTTTGTAATAACTCAATATCTAAAGATATTTTGTTTACATTTAGATATTTATCAACTACAAAAGATATTGAATTGACAGAGAAGGCTGAATCTTTTAGTCGGAAAGTTGCTGCTTTAACCTCATTATCTTCAAATCCTCCGAATATAGGAGGTTTTATATCTTGAATATCAAATTGTGATTTTTTCCCTAATAAGGAGTTTATTTTTAATTCCCTATAGAATGATTTATAATTACTATATTTTTCTAGAATTTTTTTAAAAGATTCAAGATTTAAGGTATTTTCTAATTTAACAGAAACTATCATATTTGTTTTTTCTTTTCAGCGATAGTTTGTTTCATTTTTTTAAAAATTTTTCCGTTTTGAATAGGATATTCACAACCATAATTTTTCTTTAAAGATTCTTTTCTCTTACTTTCAGAACATTTTCTACAATAGTAAACTCCCCAAGTATTTCCATATTTAATATAGTTTTTGTAGATTACGTCTTTCTTAATACCACATCCATCACATTCACATTCTATTTTATGGTGTGAACCTTTAGATAATAATTCGGTTGGAATAATTAGGTCATCACCTATCGAGATATCATATCCTAAGTTTTCAAAATATGAAAAATTAGACTCATTTATTTTAATTTTTATCTCTCTGGTGAGAATCATAAAAAACCGATTAATTTTAATGTATATATCTAATTTTTCATGTTCCTGTAAAATTTCACCAGTTCTATAATCCGTCTGTTTATAAAAAATCCACCTTTAATTTTTTTTGGTTTTTTAATATCATATATAACTAAAATAAACGCTAAATTTCATGAAATCAGTTCTTATTGTTGAAAATTCAACAAACTCTCTCTCAAAAGTAAATGAGAGCAATAATAAGTCCAATAATATTCTAGGCGGTATATTCACAGAGTTCGATATTAAAAATCGTAATGAAAGAATTTATACTGCTGATAGATTTCTTCCCTGTTTGGAGGAAATGAATGAAAGGATTCAAAATATGGGTTCTGTTTACGGTGAGTTCGACCATCCAGATGTATTTGATACATCCTTAGCTAGAGCATCACACTTAGTAACAAAGGCAGAATATGTAAAAGAAAATAATAGAGTCGAAGGAGAAATTAGACTTCTAAACACACATTGGGGAAAAGAGGCTCAAGCATTAGTAAATGATGGTTGTCCAGTATTCGTTTCTTCTCGTGCAGCAGGTATAACTGAGTCAGATGGCACTGTCACATTGAAAAAACTTTTCACCTATGACATTGTGGCTGATCCTGGTTTTGCATCTGCTAAAATGAATGTAAAAACTCTTAATGAATCTTTCGGATTCTCTAATAAAGCTAACTTTAGGATATATGAAATGTCCGATGAGTCAAAAATAAATGATTTGTTTAATATGAACACTAATGATTTGGTAACTAAACAACAGTTAACTGATTATTCTAAGTATCTTATTAATGAGTTGGCTTCTACTAAGAAAGAAGTTCGCAGCGCCATTAAGAAAGGTAATCTTAACCCTAAGAAATTAGAACAGTTACTTGAGTATTACGAGAATTTGAACGATACAAACTCTCAGATTGTTAAATACTTAGACTATTTAGCAGAAAAGGTACAGGTAGTTGTGAATGAAAATACAACACTTAAAACAACAGCTGAAAAGCTAATCAAACATAATGATTACTTGGCTGAAAATCTCGAGAAGGCAATAAACTATACTGAGTATGTTGCTGAAAATCTTGATAAAAATATAGAATATTCAGAATATTTAGCTGAAAATCTTGATAAGAATATTTCTTACTCTGAGTATATCGCTGAAAATCTTGATAAGAACATTTCTTACTCTGAATATCTAGCAGAGAATCTTGATAAGAACATTGCATACGCAGAATACATTGCTGAAAATCTTGATAAGAACATTTCTTATTCTGAATATTTAGCTGAACATCTTGATAATTCAATCGCTTACTCAGAATATTTAGCTGAGCATGTTGAAGGAAATATTGCTTACTCAGAATATATTGCTGAAAATCTTGATGACAACATCGCTTACTCAGAATATATTGCTGAAAACTTAGACAAATCTATTTCTTATCAGAGTTTAATAGTTGAAAAATTGAATGGTGGTAAGTTATTTGAAAGTAATGAAGAGGAAGAAGAAAGACTTCCTTCATTAAATGTTGTTGGTATTGAGTCATACGAAGAAGAAGAAAATGACAAATACGAAGAAGAAGAAAATAAATGGAATGACTCAAATGAGGCGCCGAGTGCTGACGAGACTCCAAAATTAGAATCAAACGAATCCGATTCATATGAGGCAGATGAGGCTGAAGAAACATCTTCTGAGGCTGAAGAAACATCTTCTGAAACAGAAGAGAAACCTTATGAAGCTGAAGAAACATCTTCTGAAGCTGAAGAAGCACCTAAATATGAAGGAAATTCAGATACAGAATTATCTAAATCTATTGATAAATTGATCGAAGAAGCTAAAAAACGTAAAGCTGTTGAAACATCCGATCTACACTTTTTAAAGTTCTTAAACAAATCTCAGGTTGATAGTTACTACTCTTTAACTAATGAAGAGCAAGAAGCTGTTACACTTTACATAAGCGAAAAAAGTTTCTTTACACAGACTGATGTGTTAAGATTAATATCTGAGGCTTTGAGTGCTAAGAATGAAACTCTTGAGGAAAGAGTAATCAGATTGATGCCTGAAAACATCAAGCCAATCTGGAACCAATTAAATGAGAATGCTAGAAAATCTATTTTATCTCAAGCAAGATTATATCCTGCAGAGGTTATGTCAACTGATTCACAAGTTGAACATTTCTGGATGACTAGAAATCTCAAGAAAAACGAATCTGTAACTAAGAAATTAGTTTCACATGAGAGTATGATTCAAGAAGATAAAATATCTGAAAAAGAATTAAGTGCTATCATGGAAAGATTTAAAAACCTTTAATCTCAGGTAAAAAGAGATAAAACAAAAGAAATTTAAAAAATATGTCACACATTAGAATAGACAAACAAAAAGCGGTTAAGAAGTGGTCTCCAGTATTGGAGAACATGGGTGTTACCGGTGACAGAGTAGAATGGATGTCAGAATATGCTGAGTTCCACTCAATCAACGAAAACGCTTACGCTAACGCAACTACTGCTGGTATGGGTGCTGTAAGTTCACCACAACCATCTGCTTTGGCTGGTGCTTTAACAGGTACAAACTGGTCAAGCAACTCTGGAACATTAGGTTCTGGTGATTTAGGTCAAAACCTTCTTCCAGTAGCTATGAAAATCGCAGCTCAAACAATCGGTCTTGACCTTGTTGCTGTTAAACCTTCTCCAGGTCCAAAAATTGACTTACTTTACATCGATTTTCAATATGATGATGTAAACACTGCTGATGCAAACGCTAGACCACAAGTATTTAAAATTACTGCTGGTACTGGTTTAAACAGTGGTGCACAAAATGCTATTACTGCATTGACTAATTATGTTGCTTCTAATAATTACACTTTGACACAAGGTGGTTTAAGAGGTGGTAGAGTATTCGCTACAGTTGCTACTGGTTCTGTTGGACCATATGCTAACGCTGCTGGTGGTGCTTTCTATACTGCTGAACAGACAAACAAAGGTGGTCTTGTTGAGTTCTTAGGATTTTCTCGTATCGATGGTTACCCAATGTTCAAAGCTTACAGACAAGTAAATGCTTTCGGTTCTGGTGGTTATGCATCATTATCTACTCTTTCATTTGAGCAACAATTGAATACATTTAATGCTACTGCTTCTATGGCTAGTCAAATTACTTGTATCGGTACTGCATCTGTATCAGGTGTTACTATCGAGTTGGTTTCAGCTCTTGAAGATCACCTTCCAGGTTTCTCGGCTAACTGGGCTGCTGGTTCATCATCTGGTGACTACCCAATGAGTCGTCAAACTGATGATAATACTTATTCTGGTATTATCGGTCCTAAAGTTTCTTCTAAAACTGTTGCTGTAGGTACTATTGAAGTATCAACTGCACTTAGAAGAAGTGAAATTGAAGATATCAAAGCTAACACTGGTATGGACATCGTTCAAAAGATGGAATCTATACTTGTTAATGAATTATCTCAAACAATTTCTAGACAAATTGTTGAGAAGTTATTCACTTTAGGTACTACTAACAGAAGCACTTCTCCAGTACAAACTGGTCTTGGTGTTACTTCTATTACTACAACAGCATCATCAATTTTTGACTTGAATACAGTTTACGCTGGTAGTGCTGTAACAGGTGAAACTACTCACGCTGTTCAACGTAAGTTGATCACTAAGATGGTTCATGCTTCTAACTACATTGCAACTGAAGGTCGTGTTGGTCCAGCTCAATTCGCTGTAACAAACGGAGGTCTTGCAGCAGCTCTTATGGATATTGCTGGTTACACAATTAACCCAGTTAAATCTAAGATTTCTGGTCAAGGTCAATTGTACCCAGTAGGTCAGATTGGTGATATTTCAATATATGTTGATCCATATATGAAGTATAACGATAACAGAATTCTTCTTGGAAGAAAGAACAATCCTGATCAACCAGGTGTAATCTTCATTCCTTACTTGATGGCTCAGTCTATCAGTGTAATTTCTGAAGCTACTTTCGCTCCTAGAATGTTGTTACGTTCTCGTTACGCAGTTGCAGATGTTGGATTCTTCCCAGAAAAACAATATATGACAATTGTTGTTACTGACAACGCTCAATTGTTGAACTAATTTTAATAGTTCTTTAATAAAAATAAAAAAACCCTCTTATGAGGGTTTTTTTTATTTTATAAAATCTATATATACTTGATGATAAATAGATTTTATAGATTTACAGAATCCAAAAAAGACAAATTTCCTAATATACAGACAAAAAAAGTTGGTGATTTCGATGTTCTAATCGGAAAAGATGCGGCATCTAACGATTATTTAACTACAAATATTGCTAATAATAATGATATATGGTTACATGCAGCGGGTGTGCCTGGTAGCCACGTCATAATTAGAGTAAAGGAAAATATTCCAATGAAGGATATTATTGATGAGGTGGCTAAAATAGCTGCCAAAAATTCAAAAGCTCCTAAAGGTAACAAAGTAAAAGTTGTCTATTGTAAAGCACAATTTGTCAAAAAAACTTCTGATATGAAACCTGGTCAAGTAATTGTAGATTATAAAAATTCTGAAGAAGTTATAATTGAAAATTAATATATATCAAAACGAAGAAATTATATGGCAAATCCGATTGTTATGTTTACAGATAGACTACACGAAATTATTGATGATATAAATGGTCCAATTTCTGAGGCTTTATTAAATATTTTAGATGGAAATTATCTTATTAAGAATAAGTTAAATATTAGCAAAGTTGATGTTTCTAAAACCGATTGGAATTTTGATATAACTATTGGTAATAATGTTCAAAGAATGAAAGTTGGTAAGTTTATAAGTCTATTTTTTGACACAAGAGATGATGATGGTAAAATAATACATCGAGCCTTTACTGACAAACAAATATACGACTTTACAGTTTCATATAATAACTTAAAAAGAGGACTACCTGCCTCAATACAAACAACTTCAGATAATTATAAAAAGGTTGAGATTAAAGATTTTACATATAATCCAAAAGATATTAAATCTACATTTTTATCACTTACAACTAAGACATATCCACACGGACATGAAGAAGAAGTTTTAAGATTTTTACCTGAACTTAAAAAGGACCAATTTGGTAACTACTATAAAATAATTGGTAAATCTCAGACAATGTTTACATCACACTTAGACACCGCAGACAGAGAACAAATGAATGTGACTGTATATAGTACAATTTTATCAGATGGTGATGAAATGTTAGTTACTGATAAATCATCAATACTTGGCGCGGACGATAAATCAGGTGTTACTGTTATGTTGTACATGATGGCTCACAATATACCTGGGATATATTACTTCTTTATTGGTGAAGAGAGAGGTGGAATAGGTTCTCATCAAGTAGCTGGAGTATTTGAAACTGTTGAACACTTACAGGGAGTTAAGAGATGTGTATCTTTTGATAGAAGAAATTATTTTTCAATCATAACACATCAATTAGGTAGACAATGTTGTTCAAATCAATTTGCGGAAGCATTAGCTAAGGAGTTGAATAAGTCTGGATTATCTATTTCACTAGATTCGACAGGTGTTTATACTGATTCGGCATCATTCATAGATGAGATACCAGAGTGTACTAATGTATCAGTTGGTTATTTTTCAGAACACACAAAAAGTGAGAGTCAAAATATTTCTTATTTAGAAAGGTTGGCAAAAGCTTGTTTGAAGGTAAGTTGGGAAGATTTACCGACAGTAAAAAAAGTTGGATTTGATGAAGTAACTATGAGAAAATATAAAACATTTATATCAGATTTTAAATCTACAATATTCAATCTAGAAGCTAAAATGGTTAGTGAGTATGGTAACGCATTTATAAAGATAGATGTTGATGATCCAGATCCTATAATTGTATATAAGGATTTGCAATCAATTGAATCACTTCTCAAGAAACATAATATGGACCCAGATATCAAATTTGATGATAATTATATAAAAATTGAATTAAAGTAATATGATTAAAAATGTTAAAATAATGAATATTCTATTAGAAGACAATAATAGAACTTATCAGGATGGTTATGATGATGATTTTTATGATGATGATTACAACCAATTCGATGGTTATGATGATGTGTCATCAGAGGATGAAGAGAGTAATTTGGAGTATCTAATTAGAACCTTCTTAACAGCTCGTGGAATAAAATCTTATGTCGAGACAAGTGGTAAGGATGTTGTTATATATGTTTATCTTCAGAAAAAGGAAAAAATCAGAAACTTGACTAAAATATTTGATGTTATGATAAATCATATGCAAGTTGAGATGTTTGAGGGTTATGATCTAGAAACTGAACTATATGAGAGTAAAGAAGGTGATAATATATTTTCATTTTCATTCTACTCTGATGGTGTAAAAGAGGATGACTATGATGTCCCTTTTTAAATAGTTATTAAACTATTTTTTTTCTTAATATATAATGTGTATATTTGTAAAATCTAATCTGGGGATGATTTGAATAGATTCGCAGAGTAAGGGTGAATAAGCAAGCATCGGTTTGGTAAAGTCCGATTAAAATAAATTATCAAAATTAGTAAACGGCAACGTTACAAACGAAGTAGGAACCAGTGAAGATTTAGTAGCTGCTCTACAAAACAACATGCTCACTGTGAATGAGCTTGAAGTAGCCTAATCATAGGATACATTCTAAAAATTCACACTGAATCACAACAGTATAAATAGTGATAGTTTTTTGTTAGAGTGTTTTTGAGTCGAAATAACTAACTATTTTGTAAGTTAAAGAAAAACTTTCTAAGCTTGTGAACGATTATTCGTTTTTAACTGAGGAAGACTCCGGTTCGTTACCGGACATCTCCACTGAACCACTCTAAAGATAGTATCTTTAGATCGACACCAACTCAAAAGGTTGGTGTTTCTTTTTTTTATAAAACATCTAAGATATATTTAATATAATCACTATGATAAATTCTTTTACAGGTAGATGGAGATTTCTATCTAACTTTTATCCAGTAACTATTGAGCATCAGGGTATCAAGTATCCTTCAGTAGAACACTATTATGTTGCTATGAAAATAAAAAATGATCAACAAATTGATGGTAAATATCTATCATATGTTGATTGTCGTGAATTAATAGCAAAAATGAACGATCCTGCTAAAGTTAAACAGTTTGGAAAAGTTCTTAAACTTAGAAAAGATTGGGATGATGTTAAGTTGGATGTCATGTTATGGGGAATACGTGAGAAATTTAAAAATGAAGAATTAAAAGAGTTATTATTATCAACTGAGGGAGAAGAACTTGTCGAGTCTAATTGGTGGGGTGATAAATTCTGGGGAGTGAGTAAAGGTGAAGGTGAGAATCATCTTGGGAAGATACTTATGAGAGTGAGAGAAGAACTTAAAAAAGTTGAAAAGAAACCATCACTAGAAGATTTTATAAAAAATATTAAAAAATAAATTATTTTTGATAGTCTATTGAATTACTTCGGAGGGAAACTATGTATTCTTATATATAGTATATGAGAAAACTAAAAGACTTATCCGATTTTGAGAAGTCAGAAATTTTAAACCAGAAAAAAATAGGAACAACTGAAAAAGAGATATCATTAAAATTTGATATCTCTTTAAGACAATATTATAACTTATTGAAATTAAATAATATTGAAAAGAAATCTAAAGTTGTTAAATATAATTTCAATGAAGATTATTTTGAAAATATAGATTCAGAAGATAAAGCTTATTTTTTAGGATTTATAGTTGCTGATGGATCTGTTAACTCTACTTCAAATGTGATTCAAATAACTCAGAAAGAGCCGGATATATTGTATGAGTTTAAAAAATCCATTGAGTATGAAGGTGAGTTAGTGAAATCAAAGAGTAGAAATGTTTTCGATATTAAAATTTCATCATCAAAAATGAAATTTGATTTATTAAATCTTGGAGTATCACCAAATAAAACTATGTCAGTTGATTATCCGTTAGTTCCTGAAAATTTACAAAATCATTTTATGAGAGGAGTTTTTGATGGAGATGGTTGTATATCACTTAGAACAGATAGGAGAGATAACAGTCAAAGAGGTCAGGTTAATATATGCTCAGGTAGTTATTTATTTATTAAAGAATATTATAGTAGAATGGTTGAGTATTGTGGTTTATCTGGTAAAAATAAAATTAGACGACCCAAAGGTACATACTATGTTGTTGATTGGGGAGGTCTGTCTGATGTTGAAAATATTTATAGGTTTTTATATAAAGATGCAAACTTTTTTTTAAAAAGAAAAAAAGAAACCTTTGATAATGTAATATCTATAACTAAGACAAAAAATAAATATAGAAAATAATGGCATGCATTTCATATTTTGGCGGTAAGAGTTCATCAGTCTTTCAATCCTTTATAAATACTAAAATTCCAAAAACAGGAGTCAAAACATATTTAGAACCATTTTCTGGTTCAATGGGAACGTATATGGATGATGATAATTTAAAATTTGAACAAGTCATCTACAATGATAAAAATCGACATCAGGTGAACTTATATAAGTGTTGCTCAGAACCTGAGAAGTTTATTCCATACCTTGAGAACTTATCAAAACCTTTTAATATTCTCTATACTGATTTGAAATTACCATTAGAGAAATGGAATTTTTATAAGAGTGTTTATAAAGAATATCAAAAAAATGACTTTTTAGATAACATGAATTTTGAAATTGGTGATTTCGGTAAAGCTGCTATATATGCTTTCTTGATTACATCTGCTCACAATTCAGTTTATCCACGAGGTGCTGGATTTAATGGTTATAAAAAGGATAAAGATAAACTTAAATTGGATGTACTTATAGATAAGCTTAAAAAAAATAAATATACTTCTAAGCTAGAATCTATTACTGAATTCTATAACATCGATTTTGAAGAACTTATCTTGAAATATGACTCTGAAGATACTTATCTATATTTAGACCCACCATATGCTAGATTTAATGAGAATAAGGGAGAAGACGATGCGAAGAGGCTATTCTGGTATGGTGCTGATGATGAGGGTGTATTTGGACCAGCATCACATAGAAGACTTTTAGAACTATTAAAAAAGACAAAATGTAGATGGTCTCTCTCTTACTACTACTTTCCACTATTAGAAGAACTTTTACCGAGAGATAAATTTAGATGGACACAAAAAGAAGTATTTAGAAGTTCTGCACAAGGTGGTAATAACTCAGACACAAAGAAAGAGCAAGCAAAGGGGGTCGAATTATTGATAATGAACTATGATGACAACTTTAATAAACTAAATTAATGGCAGAAAGAAGAGGTCGTAAAGGACCGGCATACACTACTCATGAGGAGGATAAGAAATTAGTTGTAAATGCAATTAATGGTGACCATAATGCTTGGAATATTTTACTACAAAAGTATAAACCAATACTTTATATTGCGGCGAAAAGAAGATTGTCATACTATTCTGATGAAGATTTAGAAGATATTGTGATGACTGTTCTTGGAAACACATTTGTTAAAATTAGACAATATGACCCAGAAAAGGCTAAATTTTTCTGGTGGATTGTTGCTAGTTTACACAATTATATAAGTGGATTATATAACAGAAAAAAACTTGTTCCTAAAGAAAGTCTTGTAAATCTTAAAGATGCCGGTAATTTTGCAATAGACTATTCAGATTTTACAGAAGAATATGATAGAGAACAAGTATCAAGATTAATAAGACTTTTGATAAATAAGCTTCCGGAAGATCTATCTAAGGCCATAACCTTGAGATACTTCAAAGATTATACCAATGAACAAATTGCTGAAGAAATTGGATGTAAGCCGGGTGATGTTTGGTATAAGATAAAAAAAGGTAGAGAAATGTTAAAAAGACTTTCTCAAAATGGAAAATTATTTTAAAATGACTGTTGAATTTGAAAAATTTTTTCAACAATATTTTAGTGAAGTTGAATTTGAATCACTCAAATACTTTAAAAAAATAAAAGTTGAGGATTTTAATTATATAAAAGGAAATGTTTCAATTACCTTACCACCGAATATATCACACTCTAAACAAGATTATTTACAACAAGTTGCTAGTGTTATTAAAAATGAAATACAACAACTTGTTCAGGGAGTAATATTTAATGATATTAAAAAAAATAATAATGTCAATTTTATTAATATTATTGATAATTCAAATTCAATGACTAGTTATGATTCTATGCAGAATATGTCTAGAAGATTAGTTCATCAATTATCTGTGATGAATTTTAAAAACATCATAACAAATGGTAAAATTTTAAGCGACTATATTTCAGATTCTGTTGCTTACCACTATGAGAGTGTGAATAAAGTAATATCATCAACATTTTCAAAAAATGGTAGTCTTTTAGGTAAAATAAATGTATTTATGGATGCTTTTATGAAGTATAATGAAGAGTTTATATTGACATTTGATGAAGTTTATTTTGATATAAAAGAAATTACTCCTTATATTAGTGTTTCAGTACCTGGTAATCCTCAATTGAGAGTAGAGTTTAAATACTTTACTAATGTTTTGAATCCAAGTATTGTTCACATTGTGGATAGTGAGACATCTACAAATTTTTATAGATTCAAGTCAGAAAGAAGAGACGAGATAATTGACAAATTATTAAGAGATGATAAAGGAATTGAACAGAATTTCTAAATTAGGTTATGAATGTGAGTTCATTTGGAATAAACACATTCATATTTATTTTGATTTTTCTAATTATGATGGTATGGAATACTACGAGTCGGTTTCAGTCTTGACTTGTTTATATGATTCTGATTTTTCGAATCATCCCTTTCAAAAATATGTTGAGGAATGTTGTAATGAATTTTATTCTTGGTATAATAAGAATAATAAACTGATTGAACAGTTTATTGAGAATAATTCTGATAATAAGATTAGGCTAAAAATAGATTCACTTTCTTTAGGTGATATTACTCAAAAAGTTAATAGGTCTTTAAATATTGATGATATTATAGACTATTAGTAGTTTAAGTCATTTAATGCCTCTTGAATAGATGCTTTTAAAGACTCATAGTGGTCATTATCACCTTCATCATATCCAATTGATTTATCATTATTTATATCATCTACTAATTCTTGAATAGCTACTTTTAATGTCTCTGAAAACTTCTCATAAGCAACAGAATTTTTAATATTATCTAATACCAGTTCTTCTATGTGGGACTCATTAATATCTAATGCGTCAATCTTATCCTGTATATAGGCCGGAGTGTTCGTATCTAATTTGTGAGTTACCTTATTATACTTAGTTCTTGGATTACCAATTAGTTGTTGTCTTTCAGAATTTGGCTTATTCTGTCTTTTGATTTTTTTTAATTCAGCCTCTTCAGAATCTTTATTGAAATCTTTGAAGTTAACAACTTTTCTATTTACATTAAATGTTGGTGTATTATGTTTATATGTCATAATAAGATGTCAAATTTTATTATATATTAATATTGTATTATTAATAATCATCATCTTCTTCAAATTGTTCATCATCCTCTTGTCCGTCATTATCCCAAACTATTTCTTCAGAACCTGGAAATCTTCTATTACTTAGTTTACCAGTATTTCTATCCCAGTGTCTCATTGTGTCTATTGATGGATAAGAATTATATCCTTCTGGTTTGGGCTTTGTATGAGCTACTAAAGTTTCATTATCTCCATCATCTCTTATAATATATCCTTTTGATTTTGCAAACTCCTTAAAGACATTTCTATCAGAATCTTTGTTAGTATAGACATAATCCATCAATTTTTTATCACCTTCTAAATTCCATAATAGAGCTCTACCAACAATCTTATTAGGATTTTCAAATGATTTTAGTATCAATAGTTTTACAGTGTCTGGATTGTCTATGTAGATTTCTAACCAATCTTTTCTACCAACTGCCTGACAAGAAGTTCCTAAATTACCCATTGTTCGAGATTCATAGTTTTCTCGTTTGTACCAAAACAATAAATCTTCACCATCAACTATTTCAAATCTAGAGAACACATCATTCATCACTGATAGAATGCTTCTGAACTCATTCACAAAAGTTTCTATTTCAGCATCGGTGAAAGTAAGTTTTTTAGCATTTAGCAAACTTCTCATAGCTCTTCCAATTCTTATTTCTTGTCTACTGATAGTGAATACCTTTTTCTTCAAATCTTCATGAGCATCTTTTAGTCTGTCAGCATTATAAACTCCTTCTCCATTTTCAAATTTCACATAGGCCCAAGTTTTATTTGTTCTTGGTGATAACCATTTTGATATGACTTCTCCTATTTCTGTTCTTGTAGGTTGATATACTGTGGTTCCTATTTCTGGAGCATTATAACCTAACCTTTTAAATATATTTTGATTAGCTTCTGTATTTGTTAACCAGGCACCACGATTACCGGTCCATAGTACAATCTCTTTATCTATTTTTAGAATAGCCTGAGCTGTTCTATCATTAGTGAAGGTCACTATGTTGTCATTGTCTGTCTTTACATCGAAGAAATTTGCAGTTACATCTAAGTCTTGATTTTCAATTTCTAACAATGACTTTGCAATTCTATTATCTTTCATCTTTGACAAGATATTCTTGAGCTTCGATGAATATACAACATTTGACTCGAGAACAAGACTTTCTAGTAATAATTTCTCTGTAATAAAATCTTTGAATTCTAGTATGAGTCTCATTTGATACTTTACTTTTTACTAATAGTATTTATTATAATATGAGAAGCGGCGAAACGATGGTCACCAGCAGGTATTTCTGTCTTTTCAATTTTAAAATCATTTAAATCTATATCCCTGATTAGACCTCTGAACTTTCTATCTGTATATGACCAGCTGTTCGATTTTATTATGATTTTATCATCTTCCAATCTTACAGTAGTGTCATTAGAGAAATCACTTTTAGCTGCTGAGTTTCTACTTTTAATCTCTTTATATGTCTGCATTAATTTAGTATCACTTTTATCAACTTCAGTATCTAATAATATAAATAAGTATATAGCTGGGTTGAATGTTGAAGTTCCCGCATTTATATGTAAAAAACAATTATCATATCTCTCAGATATTTGATAAAGTTCTCTAAAAATTGTGAATATCTTTTTATCTTTGATTAGATTTCTTTTACCAAATCTATCTCCTAACTTTAAACTATGTTGAAGTTGGTCTAATTTAATTTCAATGCAAAAACAATACTTATCATCCTCATAAATTGGTTTAATGTGTAGTATGTTAAGCACTTTATCTCCGGATTGACCTCTATCTAATGCTTGTTTACTAAAGTACCCTTTGTGTATTTCAAAATTTATTAATTCATCACTTAGATCAAGTGTTACATCTTTCAATTCTTGCTCATCATCTTCGTGAGATTCCTTTAAAAGCTCTATAAATTTTAAAATTTTATTCTTCATTTTAATTTCTTATCTAGTATTCTTGCAATATTTGAACCTATTGTAAAATGTATATTTCTTAGAGTATCTGTTTCTACAGTCTCAATATCATCCATGAATTTAAATTGATATCTATATGTGTCATTTTTTACTTCATCACTTTGTCTATCAATCTTATAAATCGAAACTTCAATTTTATAATTATTATTAACATCTACCTCAAAATCAAATGTTGTTTTATCACAAGGAGTCGTCTTGAATTTAGGCTCATATTTAACATCAAATATTGAATAGTCAGTGATTTTAGCTCTTCTCATATAGTAATTTAAGAACATTGCAGGCGCTTCAATAAAATCTGAAAGAATTTGAATATCTTCTCCAAAATCATTGGATTCAATAATACCTTCAATCTTATTTCTCATATCAACTATATTATTGAAATCTACTTTTCTGTAGTTACAATTAATATCATATAAATAGATGAATGAATTATCAATAAGATTTCTTTTATCTAAATCTACTTTAAATATAAATTTTGTGTGAATTATAAGTGTATCTTCAATCGATAGACCGTGTATAGATATTACCAATTTGTAAAATTCCTCATCTTGAGAAGCCTCATAAACTGTATCGATTGACTGTACTAATCCCTCTTCTTCTTCGAATATATCTTTGAACGATTGCTCTAACTCTGCTATTCTAATCATATTATTTAAATTGTTTATCGTATGTTTTTCTTTTTAGTTCCATAATTCTACTTATATAACCATTTCTTCTAAGTAGTTTAAAGACTAAATTTCCAACTGAGTATTCACCACTCTGAGATTCTAGACCACTCTGTCTGTAGTCTTTTATTTTTTTCCAAACTTTCGATATTTTAGACTCAAATGCCTCATATTTATCTTCGTCAGCTTCATCTTCTATATCATCAACGGTCATCATTATTGTCTTTGCTTTCTCAATGATTAGTTTTTCGTTTGGCTCAAAATTTGACTTCTCAGGTTTTTTAATCCATCTATCTTTCATGAGTGAATAAACACCTCCCATTCTGCCACTCGAGATAGCTTTTTTCAAGTCGTCAGCATCTTGAATAGCTATTTCAACATCATAACCTTTTATTTTTATATCGTGTTGTTCATTCCATATTTTTTTTGCATAATCACAAAGTTTTTCAACTAAATCATAATTTTCATCAACATCTGAAAACTTAATAATTATGTGTAGATCGAAATCAGAGTATTTTTCTGACCAGTTGTAGTTACAAAGAGAACCACATAAGGCTATATCAACAACATCAGCATTTAGTTTT
>SXGQ01250325.1_pt1 | contig 25788 bp, 22 predicted proteins | sample 3178371 | NCBI WGS metagenome assembly SXGQ01 (sample SAMN11356859, study PRJNA531348) | freshwater metagenome | isolation source: freshwater sample F1-20 | place: China: Fuxian Lake, Yuxi | collected 2017-12-25 | reverse complement strand
TGGAACGCCGCTTCCAATCGATCGCCGTTGAGCCGCCAGGACCGGAACAGGCCTACGAAATTCTCAAGGGCTTGCAGGAAAAATACGCCACGCATCACCGTGTGGTCTATACAGATCAAGCGTTGCGCGCAGCCGTTGAATTGTCGGGCCGCTACATTCCTGGCCGCGTTCAACCAGACAAAAGCATCGATGTCATTGACGAAGCTGGCGCACGTCTGCGATTGAAGACCATGGCCAAGCCGCCTGATCTTGCGGATCTAGAAACTCGCATCGAGCGCTTGAGTATTGACAAGGATGACGCCGTGAAGAATGCGGACTATGAAAAAGCCGCGGACTTGCGCGATCAAGCCGAGAAACTTCGCAAGGAAAAGGAGAAGTTGCAACAAGGCTGGCGCGATCGCATGAACGAGACCACGGGAACCGTGGACGAGGAAATGATCGCGGAAGTTGTCAGCAAAATGACGGGCGTTCCATTGACGCGTTTGGCCAAGGAAGAAAGCAAGCGATTGCTTCAACTGGAGGCGGAACTTCACAAGACCGTCGTTGGTCAAGAGGAAGCCGTCAAGACCGTGGCCCGCGCCATTCGCAAGAGTCGCTCTGGATTGAAAGATCCAAAACGTCCAATGGGTTCATTCTTGTTCCTTGGTCCAACTGGCGTTGGAAAAACGTTGTTGGCCAAAGCCATCGCCGATTTTATGTTTGGCGATCAAGACGCGCTGTATACCTTGGATATGAGCGAATACATGGAGAAACACAACGTTTCTCGCTTGATTGGCGCGCCTCCAGGATATGTGGGCTTTGAAGAAGGCGGTCAACTTACGGAGCGCATTCGCCGCCGTCCATACGCGGTTGTGTTGCTTGACGAAGTTGAGAAGGCGCATCCCGATGTGTTCAACATGCTTCTGCAAATCATGGAGGAAGGCCGCCTCACGGATTCATTTGGTCGCCATGTTGACTTCCGCAATTGCATCATCATCATGACCAGCAATCTGGGCGCCGATGTGATCAAGGGCGGCACGGCGTTTGGTTTCACCAAGCGCGCCGAAGTTCAGGACTATGAGAAGATGAAGAAGTCGCTCACCAGCGAGGTGGAGCGCTTCTTCCGCCCCGAGTTTGTGAATCGTTTGGATGACATGATCGTGTTCCGTCCGCTCATCAAGGACGACTTGAATCAAATTATTGAGTTTGAGTTGAGCAAGTTGCGCAAGCGCCTCACCGAAAAGGGAATGGCTCTTGAGATTGATCAGAAAGCCAAGGACTTTTTGATTGACAAGGGCTACAACCCAGACTTTGGCGCTCGTCCACTGCGTCGATCTCTGTCGCAATTTGTTGAGGATCCGCTCGCGGAGAATCTGCTTAGCGGTGAGTTCGCCGCAGGCGATGTGATCTTTGTCACCCGTGAGGGCGAGAAGGAGCACTTGGCATTCAGGGCGCAAAAGCCAGCGGAAGTTCCGCCGCCGGCAACCCCAACAGCCGCGTAAATCACTGTATTTCTTGACATTTTCAACCGCGCTTCCTTCAAAAGAAGCGCGGTTTTTCTTTCAGCGAATGCCCACGAGTTTCATGCCTGTCGGAGTGGATTCAAAATCAATCACGGTGAATTTGTAACTTCTTCGAAGCGTGGAATCAAGCTCGGCGGTCATGTGCGAGTCGTCTGTTTTTTGCAGCGCGACATGTCCATTTTTTAAATTGATCCGCATGCAATTCAACGTCGCCATAACCTCATTGCGATTGTTTGTGAAAAATGTCTTGAAATATTTGATGCCCCCGCGGCTTTCAAGATCCCGCTTGGCGCCCGTGGAGAGTAATTGATTCCAAATCAATTCATACTCCTCATTTCGCACGCACTCCGTGAGATGATCCACGACATGCTCTGGAAAAGTCGCGCGCAAAATCACCTCCCCGCTGGCTTTCTTCTCGCGCAAATCCACGGGTGGTTTTTCTAGATCGGGCGTGGATGATCCGTCGGTGCCGCTGGGCGTATTTCCATTGATCTTCTCACGGCGCTTGGACGAATAGACAACCTTGGTGCCATCGGCCTTCACAAATGTTTCGTCCACGGGTCGACCGATCGCGTCCGCCTCGGCCTGTGAGCGATAGTGATACTCGGTTCTTTCCTCGGCGCACCCAAGCAAAAATACAACTACGCTCGAGTTGATAAAAATCAATAAAAACAAGCCAAATTTCATGTTCATACTCCGCTGGACTGGGTCGGCGCAAATGCCCCGCGCGCCTTCCAATCAAAGTCCTCGCGGTTGATGTTCCACATAAAATGACCCTCAAGTTCAGGATCAATCAAGGGTCGATCGATCCGCGTATGCGTTCCGCGACTTTCGTTGCGCGACAACGCCGCAAGCACCATCAAGCGCGCGCTGGTGAGCATGTTCTGGGTTTCCCATCCCATGGGATCCTCAAAGACGCAATCAAATGCGTAGCGACCCCAGAATGAGAACATTTCAAGCATGTCACTTAATTTAGCGGAGCTTCTTTCAATGCCAACATTGCGCCACATGGCGCTGCGCAAACTACTGCGCACATCCGCCAAGTCCAACTCGCCGCGCTCGGGCCGCTCCACTTCATGGTTCAAGGGCACGGGCGTGGCTGCGGGAAGTGAATCAATTTCAATCGCTTGCGCCACGCGCCGACCAAACACCCAGCCCTCCAACAAACTGTTGCTGGCTAATCGATTTGCGCCATGAACGCCCGTGGCCGCGCATTCACCACACGCGTACAGTCCGGTGACATTGGAGCGTCCAAACAAATCGGTGTGCACGCCGCCAATCGAATAATGCGCGGCTGGATGAACCGGAATTAAATGACGACCCGCGTCTAGGCCAAAGCCCTCCAACATGCGCGAAAGGCCAGGAAAACGCTTGGAAAACCCTGCAGAACCCATTGCCCGCGCGTCCAACCACACGTGCGATTGACCGCTCTTGGCCAAATGCCGCACGATGGCGCGGCTGACCACGTCGCGAGGCGCCAGATCCGCGAGCTCATGCAAATGACGCATGATTGACTCGCCCTCACGATCCACCAGTTTCGCTCCCTCGCCGCGCACAGCTTCGCTGATCAAGTGCCGCGGCGCGCCCGCCACATACAGCGTGGTGGGATGAAATTGCATGAACTCCAAATCAGTCAGGTTGGCGCCCGCGCGCCACGCCATGGATACTCCATCACCCGTGGCAACTTTCGGATTGCTGGTTTCGCGGAAAATTTGTCCGCAGCCACCACTGGCCAACACCGTGGCCCTGGCCCAAATAATTTGCAGTCCATGACGCGGATGCCATGTCAACACGCCCGCCGCGCGGCGCGCGCCTTTGCGTTGATCCACCAAAATATCAATTGCGAAACATCGATCAAACATGCGCACTCGCCGCTGCAGGCGAACCTTCTCAACAAGACATCGCGCCAGTTCAACACCCGTTGCGTCGCCATCGCTATGAATAATTCTGTGGCAATGATGTCCACCTTCAAGGCCAAGCGCGGGCTCGCCACTTTGATCGCGGTCCACTCGCATTCCCCAAGCTAGAAGTTGCCTAATTTCATCCGGGCCCTCTTGCACCAATGCGCGCACCGCGTCGAGTTCGCACAAGCCAACGCCAGCCTCAAGAGTGTCTTGAATATGGGCGTTTACGCTGTCTTTTGCATTCATCACAGCGGCAATTCCGCCTTGGGCCCACGAAGTGTTTGAAAGATCAATCGACTCCTTGGCCAACACAATCACATCGTGGCGTTGCGAGGCTTCTATGGCGGCGCGCAATCCGGCCACGCCCGTGCCAACAATCACAACATCGGTGAAAATTTGCGGCAGCAATGCCGAGCGAAAGGGAATAAGCATTTCTCGTTCGTGATAAGAATTCATTTGGGTTGAACCACTGGCGTTGTCGTGGAATGTGTTGGGCTTGCTGTGATAGGCGCGGTTGCGGCTGGTGTCGCAGTGGGTTGGACCACGGGGGAGATAAGTTCTCCAGAAAGTAAATCATTCTGCGATATCTGCGCCAGCCAAAGTTGGCTGGAGCGGCCAGCACCTCGTTGGCTTGTCCACATTAATAATTTTCCATCAGGACTCATCGCGGGCAAAAGATCCGCGCCACCCGCATGCGTCACGCGCCGTGGTTGACCAAGCGGCGCCGTGTGATCCGCGGGAACAGGCACGGCCAGAAGTTCATAATTGTCGTGACCCACACGGCTTGATGCGTAAACAATCACCTTGCCATTGGGCGAAACATAGGGCGCCCAATTCACAGCTCCATCATTGGTCACGGCGATGGGTTCGCCAATTCCAACAACCGCGCCCGTGGAATCAAACATAACGTCCGCGACGAAAATTTGCAGCAAATTGTCGGCATTTCTGTCGGCTCGCCAAACAATCTTCTTGCCATCGGGGCTGAAAAATCCGCCGCCGTCATAGCCCGCGAACGCGGTGAGCCGCGTGATTTTATTTGTGGGTAGATCCATGGCGTACAAATCGCCGTCGCCACTCTCAAGGGTTGTGTAAAGCAACGTTCGTCCATCGGGACTTGTGGAACATTCGGCGGTGTACGCCTTGCCATCACCCACAAGCGTCTTCAAACTTTCGGTATTGATCTCCTGCGCGCTCAAATTCACTTCAACCACGCGCATCTCTGGCGGAAAACTCCAACGATAATTTCTGGTGCCCCGCTGATACCCCGGCGTCTCTTGCTTAGCGGGCGCGGCGATCGTGCTGGCAAAGATCAACTTATTTGGATCGGTGGGATGAAACCAACCGCAAGTATTCGCACTTCCAATTGGACTGATTCGTCGGATGTTCTTTAGTCGATATCGTCGCTGGTCGGGTTCGAAAGATTGCCCCTGCCCCTCGTCGCGCAACTGCGCCACATACATGCTGTAATACTCGCTCTCAGGATTTCCCTGCGCATCATATTCAATGGCTTGAAATACAATTTGCGTGGCGTCTGAATTAAAATAAGCCTCGCCCGCTTTCACAAATCGCTCGGAAAGAGTGAGTTGCACTTGATGCGATAACAAACCCTCGAACTTGCGCCAATCCACGGGATCTTTTGCGGCGTTTGTTGCCTCGTTGCTGGAACTTTGCCCGGGCGCGGTCGTGGTTTCAACCTTGACTCCACTTGCCGCGGAAGCTTGCGCCAAGGCGCACATGAAAATAATGATCAATGTCATAATCAACAAGTGTACGCCTTGCCACTTCTGCTTTCTGCTCAAGTTTCATTTATACAACGCGAGCAATTTCATCGCACATTTTTTCCTGAATCATGAGAGAGCCCACCATTACTCAAGACGGATTTCGCGTGATTCACGCCCAGCACGATTTTGTCGTGCTTGAAAAAGCTTCAGGATTACTTTCCGTGCCTGGCATTGGTGCGCACAACGCTGATTGTCTGGCAACTCGCGTCGCGCTTGTTTATCCAGGCGCACGAAATGTACATCGCCTTGATCAACACACCAGTGGGTTGATCGTGATGGCGCTCAATACTCAAAGCCACCGCGCGCTCAGCATGTTGTTTGAGGCGCGACTCGTGACCAAGGCCTATCACGCCATCGCATTTGGACACCCGGTGCAAGACTCCGGCGAAATCAACTTGCCGCTGCGCAAAGAAGCCCTGGGTAGCGCGCGCCAAATTGTGTGCCAGACGCAAGGCAAGGCAAGCGTGACCCGATGGAAAGTTGAAGCACTGCTTGATCACGTTCCGGCTTCCGTGGCTACTTCACCCGAAACTTGTCGCTGCACGCGATTTCGCTTGGAGCCTATGACAGGCCGCAGCCATCAATTGCGCGTGCATTTGTTGGCGCTTGGCCAGCCAATTCTTGGCGATGATTTGTACGCGCCAAACGATGTGAAAAAAATGGCGACACGCTTGTGCTTGCACGCGAGCGAATTATCTTGGGACAACTACGCGTTCACCGCGGCGCACCCATTTCATTGATATTCATTGATGCAGCGCCACATCACTTGTCGCGTTGCGCTGGAGCAGACAAAGCATTTCCATGCGCTTGCAGATATCGACCTAAAGCCATCAGTGGAAAATAAAGTCGGTATAAGTGGTATCGCAAATAAAATACTTTTGGAAATCCCGTGCCCGTGAATTCAGTTTCACGCCATGATCCAGCGGGGTCGCTGTCAGGATTTTTTAGCGGATTTTCCGCGTCAATTTCACTCAGTTGCGTTTGCGCCAGCCACGCCAGCGCGCGCGCAAGATCTGCGTCATTGGCGCCGTAAATCTCCTGCAGGATCATCGCGCCCCACGCGGTTTGACTCGCGGTGCTCTCGCCTTGACCTTTTAGGGAGGCATCCAAATAAGTATTGGCGCTCTCGCCAAAACTACCGTCTGGTTTTTGCACCGACTTAATCCACGCTCCCGCGTTGGCGATCCAAGATTCCGTGCGCGGCACACCACAGCGGATTGGACCAATCACCGCTTGCCATGTTCCATAAATATAATTCACGCCCCAGCGACCAAAGAAGCAACCCTCTGGCTCTTGCTTTGACTTGATGTACTCCACGGCGACGCGCACCGCCGGATGATCGCTTTTGATTCCATGCCAGCTCAAACATTCAAGCACGCGCCCGGTGATATCGGGGCAACTTGGATCTTGAATAGCGTTGTGATCCGCGAAAGGAACATACTCATAAATTTTGCGATCTTGCGTGCGATCAAACGCCGCCCAACCACCATCATTATTTTGCATGGACAACATCCATTGCACGCCGCGCAGAGCCGCCGATTCATTGGTTGGTCCGCCGATGCGCTTCAGGGCCATGGCCACCATCGCGGTGTCATCGACATCTGGATACCAAGCGTTGGCGTATTCAAAAAACCAGCCCGCGGGCGCGGTGCCTGGCTTTGTATTTTCAGCCCAATCGCCACGGAATCGGCATTCTTTAGCGCGCAACCAATCACCCGCGCCTTCAACCGCGGCGTCCGACACGGTGAATCCGCAATCGGCTAGCGCGTACAAAGCGATGCCCGTGTCCCACACTGGACTAAAGCACGGCTGAATACGAATGCGGTCGCCTTGTTCAATAAAAAATTCATCCAGTTCATTTTCCGCGCGAACCACCATAGCGTCACCGCGACGGACACCTAAAGCGTGGAACACGATTTGGATATACACCATTGGCGGAAAGATGGCTCCAAGACCGCTTGTGGGCGCGGGCAAATCTTGACCGCAACGAATTGCGCTCCAACGAAACGCCGCCGCGATGGCGCGCTTGCGCCAATTGGTTCCCAGAACGGCGTGCGCCAATTTCATCAAGCGATCAATAGCGTGGAAAAACAATCGCCACCCGAGCGGCACATCTTGGCGCACTTTTAACCGGTGTCGCGCGCCTTTATCCACAAAGAGTTCGTCAATACCTTGGTCTGCCCGTAAATGGCGCGTTGGACGAAGCGTGGCCACGATGGCCAGTGGCAACAACATGGTGCGGCTCCACGCGCTCATTTTACTTAAGTGAAAATAAAACCATTTCGGAGCCCAAACTAATTCTGGCGGAATCGCTGGCACCGCATTCCACGAAATTTGCCCCAGACAGGCCAGATAGAAATTTGAAAAACTATTGCAACATTCGGCCCCGCCCATGGCACGTACCACATCGCGGGCCTTCTTCATGTGCGGAGCATCCGGCGAATCTCCATATAATTTAAGGCAAAAATAGCCTTTGACCGTTGCACTTAAATCAACGTCGGAGCCTGGATATTGTCCCCATCCACCATCCGGTCGCTGCTGATCCCTAAGTTGCCGGACCAATTTCAACAAAGTGTCGGCGCCACGACCATCCACCATGGGCGCCGCCTCTTGCGACAAAATCCATTTCATAAGTAGATATTCGCTTTGCAAAATGGAATCGCCTTGCAGTTCGGCGCACCAATGTCCATCCGTTTTTTGCAAGGAGCGAAGTGCGCGGTTGGCGGCTTGGGCGCACGCGCGCAATGTGTGCAAGCCCGCGTCATCCTTGGCCACTGTTTGCGTTGATGCTGTTTGCGAATTCATGCGAATGAAAAAGTATAACGAGCGCCGCCACGCGCTCCAACTTTCTAAATTGCGTCAGTTCGCATCCAGCATCGCTCGCGCGCGCTGATCATTGCGGCTTCTAGAACTTGTTGGGTTCGATAAGCGTCCACAAAATCAGCCAGCGGTTGCTCCGGCTCGCCCCCCGCCAACACCGCGCAAATATCCGCGGCCATGCTGATAAATCCATGCTCATAACCAAGCACATGCCCTGGTGGCCAATAGTGGTCGATATATGGATGCGACGGATCAGTGCACAAAATGCGGCTCCAACCCTGCTCACGCGCGGGCAATGTGTCGTCCCACCATTGCAATTCGTTCATGCGCTCAAAATCAAATTTCACGCTGCCAAATTCACCATTCACCTCCATGTGATTGGCATTTTTATTTCCCGTAGCCATTCGACTGGCCTCGAAACTTGCGACCGCGCCATTGTGCATGCGCGCAAGAAACAAGAAAGCATCATCCACAGTGCATGCTTGCCGCTTAGCGCCTCGTTTACTTTTTTGCGCGCCCAATCCCAATCTTTTTGAACTCGCCGTCACCACCGCTCGCTCTTGAATAAATTGCGCCTCCATTGCGCCACACACTTCCACAATTTCATCGCCCGTGACAAATCGCGCCATATCAATCAAGTGCGCATTCAAATCACCGTGGGCTCCACTGCCCGCAAGCTTTGAATCAAAGCGCCAAGAGTGCGGCGTGCTGTCTCGGCCCCAATCTTGCAAATACTGCGCGCGGATATGTCGAATACGCCCCAAGCGACCTTGTTGAATCAGTTCGCGCATAAGCGATACCGCGGCACATCTGCGATAGTTGAACCACACAAAAGTTCGCACGCCTTTCTTGGCTCCAAGCGCGGCCAAAGCCATATTGCGCGCATCAGTGATCGTATTGGCGAGAGGTTTTTCGCAAGCGACATGCTTGCCCGCCTTCAACGCGGCGATGGAAATCTCGGCATGCAAATAATTTGGAACACAGACATCCACCAACCCAACTTGCGGGTCCTTGATCAGGCGCTCCCAGCTTGGCGATGACTTTAAAACACCCCATTTGGCGGCAAATTCACTTGATTCGCTTGCGTGTCCACCGGCCACGGCCGCCAACCTTGGTCGACACTTCAGATTAAAAAACAGTGGCGACTGTCGCCATGCATTGGCGTGGACGCGCCCCATGAATCCCGCTCCAACAAGACCAATTCCAACTTCCCGCATGGACTTCGATTTCAAACTTCGCTTGGATTTTGTTTTTTTCATAACGCCACATCATCTTTATGTTGAATCGTTCAACTGAGAATGCGCACACTGCGATCCACACTCGCCGTATGCTAACGGCTCAACTCAAGGAGCTTCCATGTCATCAATCGAAACCCGTCTTGAACACATCGAACTACAACTGCAATTGATCAAGCAACAACGCCGCCGCGAACGAGCCATCGGTTTGATCTGCGCCACATTGCTCGGTGCCGCGGCTCTTGTGGGCTTCACACGCGCGCCTGTGCCTGAAGTGATTCAGGCCAGCCGACTTGAAATTTTAGACTCCGAAGGAAAAATCACCTGTCTGCTTTCAAACACTGCCAACGGTGGACAAGTTGATGTGTGGAGCAAGGGCGGCGCCAACATCGCACGAATTTCTTCCAGCGAATCAGGTGGAGATCTTGCGCTTTGGAATTCCGCGGGCAAGCCAGTGGCTGGAATTTTTGCAAACAGCACAGGCGGTCGCGTTGAAGTGACGCGAGGTTCCGGGCAAATCGCCGCCTATATGGAGGCCACCAACGATGGATCGGACTTTGTGTTGACGCGTAGCGACAGCGAGGAAAGCTCCTTGCAACTCAGCGTGAACGCCCAACGAACCGTGGGCACTGTGCATAGCTCCAACGGCAAACAGGCGGTGCGATTTGGCGCCAGCGCAAATGGCGCGGCCTTCAGCGTGCTGGACGATTCTGAAAAAGAAGTCGCCTATGTAGGTTCCGACGCCAAACATGCGGGCATGTTTCGCATCGCGGGCGCCAACGGAACCACCGCCGTCGAATGTGGCGTGAATGAGAACGGTGGCGAATTTCGTATCGCAACCACAAAAGGAAAGACAGCCGTTGAATGCGGCGTGAACGATAACGGTGGTCAATTTCTTATCGCTGACACAAATGGAACCACCGCTGTTGAATGCAAAGTGAACGATGGTGGTGGCGAACTCGCGGTGCGCGAAACCAATGGAGATGGCGGCTGCATCTTTGGCAACACCACCATGCGCGGAGGATTCACTGAAATTCGAAATCATGATGGCAAAGCCGCGCTCTCATTTGAAGTGCAAGAAAATCTTGGCGGGCGCGCCACCGTGCGCACCGCAACCGGGCAAATCGCCGCCTTGATGGATCAAGGCAAGGAAGAAAGTGGCACAGTGCAGGTTTACGCTGGCGCCACACGCGTGGCGGCCTTGGGTGGCGGACCAACTGGCGGACTTCTGAATCTGTTCAATATGAAGGGCAAAGCCGTGGTTGTGACTGGCGCGGCATCGGATACCGACGGCGGGTTGCTGAGTTTGCGCAATAGCAACGGGCAACAAACGGTGCGCGCCGCGGCTGAACCGAGCGGCGAAGTGGGAAGTTATTCCAGCGATTGCATGCGTAAACGTATTTTGATCGCGCCCTGATGAATCACTTGATGACTAAGCTGATCAATCACTTGCGCGCATTTACAACGTGTTCAAAACATCCGCTGCGATGAGCCGTTCTCAAGCAACTGGCGTGAAAGTCGCGCCAGATTGCGCGTAGAAATTCACCATGTCGCCCGCGTTAAAATCCGCCGCGCTTTGGCCATCAAATGGCTCAACCCACATAGGCACAACTACCTCACACAGCAAACGATTTTTTGCAAGATCAACCGCCAACACTCGCGCCTGCACAACTCTTGGGTGTCCATAAATTGGCTCGATGAAGGAACCACCCGCGCTCGCCTTGTGCATCCGCAACGCCTTGATGTCGATCACGCCTTGAATTCTTTTGCCAACTTGCGCGGAGGTCTTTCCACTGCACACTAGGTGGATTTGATAATCGGTTGACGGAATCGCCAAGATGATTTTGTCGCCATCCAATTGTTGAAGGATGGCGCGGGTGATATCGCTGGCGGTGCTTTGCATGGAGATCAGTTTAGCGCACCACCGCGGACATGGCTAAAAAATTCGACAGCAACTTTGGTCCGTCGGGCGTTAAAAAACTTTCGGGATGAAATTGCACGCCCTCTATCGGAGCCTCACCTGGCTTGATTCGCAGGCGAATTCCCATGATAATTCCATCATCGGTTTGGGCGCTCACCTCAAACTCGCTCGAGAGAGTGGCCGGATCAATCACCAACGAGTGATAGCGCGTGGCTTGAAATGGCTGCGGCATTCCCAGAAAAACTCCGCGCCCATCATGATGTATTTGGCTGGTCTTGCCATGCATGGGTTTGTCGGCGCGGCGCACCGTCATACCGTGGCAATCACCAATCGTTTGATGCCCAAGACACACGCCCAAAATTGGAATGCGCCCGCGAAAATATTGAATCAACTCCGCGCTCACGCCGGCTTCTTTGGGAGTGCATGGCCCCGGTGAAATCACAAGATGAGTTGGCTTCATCGCCGCCGCGCGCGCGCAATCAATGGCGTCATTGCGAACAACGTCCACTTGTAAACCAGGACGCGCCTCTTGCATGCGGTGCACCAAGTTCCAAGTGAATGAATCATAATTATCGATCAGCAGAACCACGACACAATGCTAGCGAAGCGCGCCTCGTTCTTCAGGCTGCTTCTTCCGCAGTACCCGCCACGCCATCACGTGTGACAAGAAACAGCGAACTGGTGATTGGGTATGGAAGTCGTTGATAATCGCGGCCAATACGTTGCGTAATGCGCTCAACAAACTTGGGCGGATTGCATGTCATGGCAACAAACATGTCGCGTGCCGGGGTGGCAACAAAAAAGTCGCCGCCGAGTTGCGGAGCAAGTTTCAAATGCAGCGAATCAAGCAACAACCGCGCGGCGTCGTATCCATCTTGCAACGCCACAATCGCGGCCTTGCCGCCATCCTCGCCTTCGACAATGCGCACCTTCAACTCAGGCGCGTAGCGGGCCAAATTTTCGCGAGCCAGGATTTCCAAATCATCCAATTGAACTCCCCAGCGCACCATCTGCTCCACCGTCACGCTCACGGTGACATGCGGCATGTCAATCACAAACACAACAACTGTTTCATTGACAAATGGAATGTGCGCCACTTGCTCACGGTCCAAGTGCGTGAAAATACTTTCTGGTTGAATGCGCGGCATGATGCGATTGCGCACCAAGGAAAACGGCATGGGAAGACCGCCAATGGAATCGCCCTCCATCAATTTGTCGATGTAGCTTTCCACAATGTCCTCGGCGCGCGCGGGATCCTGTTTGGCGATGCGCCAAAGATTTTCCAACCCAAGGTGCCTGCCATCAATCACCAAATCCATTGGACCGGCGATTTCAAACTTGTGGTTGGACCATTGTCGAAGAAAAATTCTCTTGACAAAGCCTGTAAAATCCTCGGGATTCATAGGAAATGCTTCCATGCTTTCGACTCCTGAAACGGTCCACCACCACACGCGTCCGATACGCTCGGCTCACATATCACATACGGTGTATTACAACTTTTATACTGTCGGGTGAAATTTCTAAAAAACCGTAAAATGAACGATTATGTCCCACCAAAACGATGTTCTTGAAACGTTTTTCGCCCATCCGCACCAACGCCTGCTTGTCATTGGCGGTCCATGCGTGTTGGAGTCCGACGCCATCAATCAACAGATTGGCGAAACACTGCGCGACACGTGCAAAGAATTGGGATTGAGTTTTGTCTTCAAGGCCAGCTTTGACAAGGCCAACCGTTCAAGCGTGAGGAGTCCGCGCGGGCCGGGAATCAAGTCGGGCTTGGAGCGCTTGGGGAAATTGCGCGAGTCGCTTGGCGTTCCAGTGACCACGGATATTCACGATGCCAGTCAATGCCAAGCCGTGGCCCAAGTCGTTGACATGTTGCAAGTGCCGGCGTTTCTATGTCGACAAACGGATTTACTTTTGGCCGCCGCCGACACGGGTAAACCAGTGAATGTGAAGAAAGGTCAATTCATGAGTCCAGCGGAAATGGGTCATGTTGTGGCGAAAGTTCGCGAAGGCGGTTGCCGCATGATCATGCTGACCGAACGAGGAACAACATTTGGCTACAACCGATTGGTGAATGACTTCATGGGCATTGGTGATTTAATGGACTTGGAAGTTCCAATTTGCTTTGACGCGACACACAGCACGCAGCTTCCAGGCGCCGAAGGTGAACGCACTGGTGGCCGCCCTGACCGCGCTCCCTTATTGGCAAAAGCTGCTGTTGCCGTGGGCGTTTCCGCTATTTTTATTGAATGCCATCCTGAGCCCGCCAAGGCCCTGAGTGATGCAAGCACCATGCTGCCGCTGAGCAGCGTGCCTCAATTATTAAAAACACTCGACGCGATTCGCCGCGCCACGAACAATGGCTGAATTTATACATAATTGCCGCGCGATCAATCAGACGCGGCGCCGCTGTTGCCTATAATGACTCCGCTATGAAATGTGATCTCTGCGACAACCCAGCGATGGTGCATGAAGTTGTCATCCAAAATGGAAACAAGATGGAGTTGCATTTGTGCGCCGAACATGCGGCGGCCAAGGGATACATTTTGCCCACGGTTCCAGTGACGCAAATCCTAAAACAATTCGCGGCCACTGGAAAATCGCTCAAGGCGCAGAAAGCCGCCGCGCGATGTTGCGAGGCATGCGGACTCACCTTCGCCGAGTTCCGCCAAACAGGTCGTTTCGGTTGCGCCACGTGCTACGACTCATTCATGCCATCGGTGGCGGCCATTATTGAACGGGCGCAATCCGGCGCCGTGAGCCATCGTGGTCGCACGCCCAAGCGCATCGAAGGCCAAGCCGATCGCGCCGCTGTTCGCAGGCAATTGATCAAGGAAATAGAGTCCGCCGTTGCCGCGGAACAGTACGAGCGAGCCGCTTCTTTGCAAGGACGTCTGCATCAAATGGGTGCGGAAAAAAAACCGCCAACCGAACCGACCACTTGAGCATGAGCGACCAAACCGATTTCAATTCAAACAATGACAATGACGTGGTTGTCAGCGTTCGGATTCGCGTGGCGCGCAATCTGGCTGGCTTTCCATTCACTGGGCGCGCCTCGGATTCGCAACGACAAGAAGTTTTGCAAATGGTCACGCATGCGCCGCTGGGCGGAGCATTTCCCGATGGCTTGGCGTGGGTAAACATGACCCAGGCTTCGGCGCAAGAGCGTCAACTGCTTGTGGAGCGCCATTTGGTCTCCAAGCATTTTGCCCAAAGCACTCTGCCGCGCGCGCTGGGATTGGGTCACGGCGAGCAACTTGGAGTGATGGTGAACGAGGAAGATCATCTTCGCATTCAAAGTATTTTTCCGGGATTCCGTTTGAACGAGGCGTTTGATCTGGCCCGCTCCTTTGATCAAGCGTTGGAGGAGACCGTTGACTTTGCGTTTCATCAACGCTGGGGCTACCTCACGGCGTGTCCAACCAATGTTGGTTGCGGCATTCGCCTGGGCGCCATGTTGCATTTACCCGCGTTGCGTTACTCGGGCGAAATTGAGCGCGTCAAGCGCGCCGCGAAAGATCTGCACTTGGCCGTGCGCGGTTATTACGGCGAAGGCACCGACGCGATCGGCAATTTTTATCAAGTGAGCAATCAAGTGACGTTGGGCGCGTCCGAGGAGGAATTGCTGCAGCATTTCCGCGACGAGGTGATTCCAAAGTTGATCGACTACGAGCGCACGGCGCGGCAAATGTTGCTGGAAAAAAATCGCCCGCTGATTGAAGACAAGGTATACCGCGCACGCGCCACGCTGAAAGTCGCCCGCTTGCTTGGAGCCGAAGAGGCCACCAAATTGCTTTCCACTTTGCGCTTTGGAATTTCAAGCGGGCTTCTGCACAATCTCAGTATTGAATGCGTGGAGCAATTGTTGCTGCAAGTGCAACCGGCGCATTTGGCGCAGATCGATCCCTTCGCGGCCGAGGAGGAAAAAGGCCGCTTAAGCCGGGCGATCTTGGTGCGACGGGCGCTGGGCGATTACGCCGAAGGCAATCCAGAAATCTGATCGGCATTGGCCGCGAACGTCATGTCCTTCTCGCTGATTCCACCCACATCATGCGTGGACAATGTCAGCGTGACTTTGTTCCATCGAACCAAAATATCTGGATGGTGCTGGACGCGTTCAGCCGCCTCCGCCACGCTATTTAAAAAACGCATGCTGCCCACGAAATTTTCAAATTGAAACGTGCGCTGGATGGCGTCGCCATTTTGGCTCCACTGCGGGAGTTTGGCCAGGCGGGAATCCACTTGGCGTTGAGAAAGTTTTTTCATACAGGTAATTATTTTAACCGTTCCTGAGTTTGAAATGTTGCTTGAAATAAGCCAAAATGAATCGCCGATAGAATCATGAGGCATGTTGGCGCAAGACGATATCCCCCTTCCTCACCCGCTCGTTCGGGTTTTATTTGTGCTTGGAGATTCAGACACGGAACAGTTGCGCGAACTTCCAAATACGCTCGCCAAACTTCTGCAACATCACGCCATCTTTGAACGCGTATCCATACGCGCGGCGGGTGAACATTTGAACTCGCAAGTTCACGCGGTGGTGATTTGTTTAATCCGTGGCGACAACTCCGCCGGACTTGCTGATCTGCTTGATGGCGTTGAAACGCGCAACATTCCTATTTTACTTTTAACCGACGCGCCACTCACCGCGGCATCCCAGACCGCATTGTGGAACACATTGCCCATAGGTGAATCACCGCAAGTGATCGCCGCAATGTTGCGCGGTTTATTTACGCGTCAATCTGAAATCGACACGCTTCGCCAAGCAAACCGCGGAGCGAAAATTCAAACCGATCGTTTGCTCGGCGAAGTCACCCAGATGCACGACGAATTACATTTGGCTGGCCAAGTTCAACGCGATTTTCTGCCTAAAAAATTGAAGGAATTTTCTGGTGGCGCAGTCGCCGCTTTGTGGCGCCCCATGAACTATGTCAGTGGCGACATCTACGATGTGCGACGCCTGGATGAGCATCATGTTGGCTTGTTCATCGCCGACGCGGTTGGCCACGGCGTGCCCGGGGCGTTGTTGACCATGGTGATCGCGCGTGGACTTCCAACCAAGGAAATCATTGGAAATACCTATAAAATTATTCAACCTGGCGAGGCGCTGGCGAGCGTCAACCGTGAATTACTGGCGCGCCAAGGAAACACCACCCGATTTGCAACGGCTATTTACGCGATCATTGATCTACGAACACGCGTCATGCGCATGTCGAGCGCGGGACACCCCAGCGCCATCATCATGCGCGGCACAGAATCCATAGAGCTCATCCAGTGCGCCGGCGGATTGATCGGCGTGTTTGAAGGAGTGGAATGGATCGAGAAAGAAATTCAACTTCACGCTGGAGACCGGATCATTCTGTACTCGGATGGATTTGAATTCGCATTTCCAGATCCACCAGAATCATCAAGCGCGGCCGTCAAACAAACGCCCCGCCACTTGCAAGAATTGTGCGCTCTACTACCAATCACGCAGCCCTCGGACATGATCGCGGACATGGAACGCAGGCTTGATCAACAAGCCTTGGGTTGCACCCAAATGGAATCATTCGCCGATGACTTGACCATGCTCGTGTACAAAGTGTCCTAGTCGCGCCCGCGGTCAATTTTATGCTGGGCAACCTCATGGACTCAGCGAGATTTTACAAGTGATTCCGCAGATATTCCCAGTATTTGCATTTGCCGAGCCACTTCGGCGGCGATATTTTTCGCCATGGCATCCGCCTCCAGATTCACGCGCGACCCTTTCATACGAAACTGCAATATTGTTTTGGCCAGCGTTTCTGGAATCAACGCCACTTCAAACCAACCTTGGCCTTTGGTGGCAATTGTCAAGCTCACGCCGTCAACGGCAACACTGCCACGCTCTTGCAGCGCATGATCGATCGAAGTTGGCGACTCAATCCGCGTGCGCCACTGCCCATTGGAGCGATCCACATCCAAGACCGCCACCGTGGTGTCCACATGTCCTTGAACCATATGGCCACCGAGCAATGAATCAGCGCGCAACGCGCGTTCAACATTCACCATGTCCCCGCCGCGTAAATTTCCAATGGTTGTATGTTGCAAAGTCTGAGGCACCACATCAAAGGCCAAGGAACCACGGATAATTTCCACCACCGTTAAACAACATCCATCCACGCAAATACTTTCACCAATGATGGGATTGTTCGGCCACTCGCCGCAGTTCAAAACCAATTGTTTGCCATACGGTTTCTCCTGGAGGGATTCCACCGCGACCATATGTTGAATAATTCCTGTGAACACGATTGAATCCTTGGGGCAATTAAGGTTTGGGAGAACTCACCAACGCCGAACTTGTGGCGGTGGCGCTGGAAGTTTCTGGCATGGTGACAACGGTGGCCCCAGGGTAGTAGCGCTCCAAAATCGCCCGCGGAGATTTTCCTGATTTTGCCATGAATTCCGCGCCATATTGGCACATTCCCGCGCCGTGACCATAGCCGCGGCCATCCAAAATCAAGCGTCCTCCATCTAGGCGCGGCTCAAGCGCGGAAGATTTCAACGAGTCGCGCGAACCATTGGCGCCACTGTTCAGGGCCACACGAAAATCGGAGGCGTCCCAGGTGAATCGCTTTCCATTTTTATCGGTGATCAGAAACGTCATGGAACGCCCGACGGAATTTTTATCGACCACAACAAAACTTTTCATTCCATTCATTGGACCCAAATCTTTGCGCCCAGCTTGCTTGGCCCATTCATTCATGCGATCGACCGTTTCTGAAATTGAAAATGACGCCTGCCACTTTGCCACAGGCGCCTTCTCGCAACACATTGTACGGCGCCCCTTCTCGGTGATCGCAAGCGGCGCAATCTGCGTCCATGTTCCGTCGCGGATGGAATCCACCGCGGACGAAGGCAATCCACCGCAACAACTGGAGTAGTACGTCGGGACAACGCGACCATCAAACACAAGATATTGTCCGCGCGTATTGGCGACCGCGTCCAAACTTTTCGCGTCGCTTGTTGCGCCCACCCACGCTTGGCTTGCCTGTCCAGCGACCACGTCGTAGTGGCGGCGATTTCTCCACCACTCCATTTCACACGCGGCGTAACTGCGCGCGGCGATGGCTTGCGCCTGATACGTGTTGGCTTGCCAACCCTTGAATAATTCCTTGGCCAACACTCCAGGCAAATACTCTTCCAAGGCCACAACAAACACCAAATCCGCAGCGTTTTCATTGATATCCGCGCGGCGAACAATATTGACATCGCCTAAATATGCGGTGCCACCAAACTGAATATCCCCGCTGGAATTTTGCGGCGCTTTCACTTGCAGCGTTCCAATTTCCTTCAATCGATAATTGTCCGCCTGCGTGGTTCCAAATGCCTCCACGATGCGCCACCCATCATTCACGGGATACACCGCAATGGGCGCGCGAAATGTTCGACCCGATTGCGCGTTCTCACCCTTGAGCCAAAGCCAACCAGAGGAGTGCGTCAGCTGCACCGGTTCGTCGCGCACAGCCGCAACTCGCACACGAATGTTCGGCTGCGACGTTGGTGGAAATGGCCGCTGCAGTGGAGGCGGAGTCTTTGGCTTTTCAACAACATCCGTGGCGCCGTCAACGCTTGCGATTGGTGCGGCCGTGGATGAGCCAGTGGAATTTTTTTCCAAAGGACTGCCTGGCAACGCGGTCCGCGACCTGACCGCGCCCTCCGTTTCACATCCACTTGGAATGGTCATGTAGCCCCAAGCGACAATCACAATTGCCGCGAGCGTGGCGATAAATCGTCCAGCTTGCGAGGGAGGTTGCCATCCATAGTTCACCGCCATCGAGGCTCCTTCGCCGCCTCAGGCGGCTTGTCCTCACTCAAGCGTACGCAAGGCGAGACCGTGTTCAGCAAGACGCTCATGAATTTCCACCAAACTGGTGGCGCCAAAATTCTTCACGCCCATCAACTCGGCTTCGGTTCGTGCGGCAAGATCGCCCACAGTTTGAATACCCAGCAATTGCAGAGCTTTTCGGCTGCGAATGCCCAAGTTGAGCGTTCCCACCGTCTGGCCCAGAACGCCGTCAGCGACAGTGCCCTTCATCTTCTCCAACACTTCGCTGCGAACCTTGTCGTAGTGGCCGCGATCAAGTTGCTGACCCAAGCGCAAACCGCGCGCGGTGAGCATTTGCTTGATCTCAACCAAACTGGTCTCGCCAAAATTCTTGTATGAAAGCAACTCGGCCTCGCCAATGCGAAGCAAATCACCCAAAGTGCGGATGCTCATCTTCTTCAAGCAATTGCGCGCGCGAATGGAAAGTTCAAACTCGGCCACTGGCAATTCAAACATGGCCTCCTCGCGTCCCTTCATGCGCGCGAGCTCCTCGTCGTACAACATGTTCTTGCTGGCTTGCACATCGCGGATGAACAACTTGGCGCGCGGATGATTTGGATTGGCCTCAAGCACTTTTTGAATCAACTTGCTGGCGCGGGTGAATTGCGCGGCGTCCTCAAGCAGAACGGCGAGATTTAAGAACGCGTTGATCGGAGGATTCGGCATACGAGTGCACTCCTCGTAACTGCGCATGGCGTCGTCGTCATAGCCGAGGTAATCCTGCATGCGCGCCACATTGAACAGCGTGGTGGTGGTGCGGTTGGCTTGCGCGGCGTTCTTGTAGGCCTCAAGCGCCTCGAAGAATTTGGCGTCGGCTTCGAAAGCTTTTCCTTGCTTCATGAAAACTTGGGAAGCGGCGGGATCGGATGTTGCGGCAAGGACGGTATCAAGGCCAGTGTTTGACATAAATCTCCAGTGGTAAAAGGTGGTCGGGCAGTCTAACCGTGAATGGGGTTTGATTCCAAGAGGCGAATGCGCCGCCAATGCCCTGATTCAAAGCGCTTGGTTAAGAACACGCTCAGCACAATGATGTAAATAGCCGAGGCAATCCAAGGGCCCAGGCTCTCCAAAGCCGGCCACAGGACCACAAAGAGCCATCCGCCGAGCACGATAAAAATCCAATTGAAGGCGATGGTGTAGAGGCCGGGAACAACCGTGTCGCCCGCGCCGCGCAACGCCCCGTTATAGACAATTCCAATGGCATCGAAGGTTTGAAACACCGCGGCGCAAATCATGAGCGTGGAACCAATACGAATAATTTCCGCGGTATTGGCGGCATCCGTGGTGGAGGTAAAAAGTGAAATGAGCGGCGCGCGAAAGATGGCCATGGCAACTCCACACAGCGTCATATAGATGGTGGCCAGCAATAATGCCCAGTGCGCGCGATTGGCCGCGAGATCTTGCCGCCCCGCTCCCATATATTTTCCAACCAAAGCCGTGGTGGCCACGCTGAATCCAACCGCTGGCATGAATGACAGATGCATGAAGCGCAGCGTGGCCCAACCCGCCGTAAGATGGATCTCGCCAAATTTTCCAACCAGCACAGTCATGAAGATCGCCCAACATGTGATCTCATTTCCAAACTGAATTCCAACGGGCCATCCAACTTTCAAAAGTTTTTTGCAGTCACCAAGAGATGGCCGCCAAGATTGCCACACGCCGTGGTCCTTGGCGAAGCGCGCGGAGAAGAACAACGCCAGTGGAATGGCCACCTCGGCGCATGTGCCGCATACAGTGGCGATTGCCGCGCCCAACACGCCAAGTGCGGGCATGCCGGGAACGCCAGGCAACCCCATGGAAGGCAAGCCATTTTCGCCGTAAATCAGCACATAATTCAGCAGGATGTTCACGACATTTCCCGCCAATGCCGCCACCGCGATCACCCGTGGCCGCTGCAATCCAAAATAGAAATTGCTCATGCACTTGCCTGTCAAAGCAAAGATCGAGCCCAACACAAGCGTGACCGCGTATTGAGTTTCCAGCGTGAGAAGTTTTTCGGAGTGGCCCGAGAATCGAAACACCATTGGCAAGCACGCCGCCCACGGCAACATGATCAACACCCACACCACAAGTGAAAACCAAAATCCTGTCCAAGCGAACCGCGCGATCTCTTCGCGGCGACCGGCTCCAACATTTTGCGCGGTGAACGTGTTCACCATGGTCAACACGCCAAACAGAAACGCCAGCGGAACAAAACTCCAAATGCCTCCGTTGCCTTGCGCCGCCATTTCCACGGGACCCACTTGCGCCACCATGAGCGAATCAACAAACTGCATCATGGTGTAACTCACCATGGTCAAAACGCTTGGCCATGCCTGCGCCCACACTTCACGAATTGGATGCCGCTCAACCACGCGCGTTCGATCCGCTTGTTGACAGCACGGGGGACAACTTAGATTTCAATCAACACCATGTCGCCCGCGACCTTCGCAGGTTTGGGCGGCGCATGAAGATCGGTGGTCAATCGCTCCAAGCCAACCACGCGCGCCATCTCGGCTCGGGTATTGGCGGGATCAAAAACTTTGGCTTTCATTCCGGCGCGCGCAGCTTGAAGATCAAGGGCGATTTGGCTTTCGCCCTTGGCAAAATCAACCGTGGAAATGGCTCGTTCAAAGCCTTGCAGGCGATTTTTTGCGTTCTCAAATGTGCCGGATTTTTCAGTCCAAGTGGCTCCAGGCAACACAACCTCCGCCATGTCCGCCAGCGTGCTTGGCAAGGTGTCAATCACAATCAACTTCACATTGCTCAGCGCGCTTTGCAGCGACGGCACAACCCATTCACTTGGATAATTTCCGGTGATCACAGCGGCGGCGATCGCTTTGGACTTTGCCGCGGCCTCAAAACCAGCGGCGTCATGAACCTTGCGTCCCTTGGCAAGCGCCTCGAGCACGCGGCGAACTCCACGCGCGTTGGGCGCCTTCTCCGCGTACATGGTGAACCCACCAGGGAAAGTTTTGTCTTCACCTAAAACAGGAATTGGACCAACGGCAAGTTCGGCTTGCGCATCAATTGTAAGAATAGTTGTGGCCAACAAGAATGCGTCTTCGCATGTCAACATGGGGCTCACCATCAAACCAAGGCGACCACCATTCTTGACCGCGCTCTCCAATGTATTCACGGTGGCGCTCAACGCGTCGCTCCACGCCGCGGCGGCATCATCCGCGACAAACGCGTCGCAACCCTTGATCGCGGGCAACTTCAAACGGCTCTCGCTATGCACAAACTTCCAACCGTAGCGCACTTCATCGGTGATCCACCATTTGTTAACTTCAATATTGTCGCGCGGCTTCACGCGGTAAATCACGCCTTCATTGTGCTCAACGCTGATGTTGTCGCCACTGGCGGTAATCCCATCAATGCTCGGGGTTTTCTTCAGAAACCACACGCGTTGCTGAAAGAGAAAATCTTTATCTAGCAGCGCGCCAACGGGGCAAATATCAACCACATTGCCGCTGAGTTCATTGTCCAAGGCGATGCCCGGAAACACATCAATCTCTTCAATGCTGCCGCGGCCATCCACCAACAATTCACCGGTGCCTGTGACCTCGCGTGTGAAGCGAACGCAACGAGTGCACATGATGCAACGATCGCTGTACAGCAACACGTGCGGACCGACATCTTTTTTGGGGCGCTTGTTCTTGGCTTCCTTGAAGCGACTCTCGCCGCGTCCAAATTGATAACTGTAATCCTGCAAGTGGCACTCGCCCGCTTGATCGCACACGGGGCAATCCACTGGATGATTGATGAGCAGAAATTCCATGACGGCTTTTTGATTGCCGACCGCCTTGGGCGAATCGGTGTAAACCACTTGGCCTTCAACCGCTGGTGTTTGACAGGTTGGAAATAATTTGTTGCCCGCGCGCAAAGCGCCGGTCTTTGGATCTGGACTCCACACTTCCGCCAAACAAATGCGGCAGTTGGCCACGATTGAAAGTCCGGGGTGGTAGCAATAATGCGGAATCTCCTCGTCGTGTCGAAGAGCGGCCTGCAAAATGGTTTCGCCCTTTTCAAAAGAGCATGTCTTGCCGTTAATGGTGAGCTGTGGCATGTGGGAATTTCTTGGAGGGTTGCGAGGTGAAGAGTCTAGTAAACAAAAATAAACGCGTCCGCGGGTTTAGCCACGGACGCGTCAACGGGGGAGTGACTGATTGCAGTTTTCTGGGGCTTTGGCCTGCGAATGACTTGCATTGTCTCATTGGCGACCATTGCGGCGCCAACCCATGGGACAACACAAACCTACATTTGGCATTTCCTTTTCCCTCAAATCCCTGCGATATTTGTTCCCAATTCCCTCAATCTGCTCTCACCAGACATGGTGATCGCCCTCTCTTTTTCCTCACCTCGATGTCGGATTCACTTGTTGGTGCTTCCGAAGACATATCCGCAGAAAAGATGTAAGTGGTTGCAGTCAAGGGATCTAAATATGTATTTTTTTAGATATCGGGTCTTGAAGTTGTGGCAACTGAAACCCTTGAACCAGAAACAGGCCAGGTGCAACGGAGCAAACTTTGCGCGCTGCCGCAAGGAAAATAATAGGCAAACACAGAGAAAAAGGCTCAGTTTTTAGTGGGTGAAGTTTGCAGTTGCATGCGAATTTCGCCTGGCAAAACTTCAATATCTTGCACCTTCACTCGGCGGCCGTCGGCCAAACGGAACTCGGATTTTTGCAACGATTCAAACATATCCGTGGGGCCAAATGAGGAAATAATAAATGCAGGAATTGCCAAGGCTCCAATCGCCGCGGCGGTGGGCTCCAAATTTAATGTTGCAACAGTGACGTTGTCTTTGGTGGCGGATTGAATCTTGGGCGTGATCTCTATCACCCCCACTCCCCAGGAATTTTCCGCCGCGATTTCCAGGTGATCCTGTTGGCAGCGCACTTGCACTTTGCGATTGAATTGCTCCGCGCTCTTGCCTTGGTACTCAAGCCATTTGGGAAGGCGCGATGCCAACCATTCGTTCATGTCTTTTTCGGGAATGCGAATCGCCCATACAGAATCCTGCCCGCGCACTTTGGTGAATTGCGCCGCCAATCCTTGCTCAAAATCCGCCGATCGACTTTCCATTTGCGCGTCCGATGAGAAATCCGCTTGAAACCATTTGGGGTGAGATTTGGAGAGAAAAGCCATTACCCCGGCAAGAGATAAAAAAACCAGCGCGCCGAACGTCACTCTTTGAAATAGTCGCGACTGAGTCGTTTGCTGTGATGGTGTGGATATATTTTTTGTCATGTTTGATTTCATTTCATTTATAAATCAATCAAAGTGGAAATTTCATGCGTATCAAAGTTCGCATCGATTGCCTAAATGATTGGCATTTCATCCGCGCCGCAACTGTGTGTTGAAATGTCCCCGCCCGAAAAATGTCTTTTGAAACTCAAGCGCTCAAACTCAAGCATTGAAACGCGTGACAATAAGTGTATCGTTTTGTCCGCCGAAGCCAAATGAGTTGCTCATGCATGTGTCCACGGCGCATTTGCGCGCCACATTGGGAACGTAATCAAGATCAAGCGCGGGATCCGGATCATTGTGATTGCGCGTGGGCGGCAACATTCCTCGCTGAATAGCCAGAATGCAAGTCATAAATTCCACGGCGCCGGCCGCGGCGATCAAATGGCCCATCATGCTCTTGATACTGCTCATTGGAATTTGCTTGGCGCGCTCGCCAAAGACAACTTTTACGGCGCGTGTTTCAATGGAATCATTTTCCTTGGTGCCCGTGCCGTGCGCGCTGATGTAATGAATCAGTGGTCGACCGTCGGGACCAACGGCGGCGGGATCAATATTGGCTTGCTTCAAAGCCAAATGAATGGCGGCGGCGGCGCCGCGGCCATCAGGCTGAATATCCGTGATGCGAAACGCGTCGGCGCTTGATCCGTAGCCAATCACTTCCGCAATCGGCGTGGCTCCACGCGCGAGAGCGTGCTCAAGTTTTTCAAGAATCACCATGCCGCTGCCCTCGCCCATGACAAAGCCGTCGCGGCTCATGCAAAATGGACGGCTTGCCATTGTTGGGTCGCCTTTGAAAGTGCTCAACGCGGTGAGTCGATTGAAACCAGTCACGCCAAGCGGATGAATCATGGTGTGCGTTCCACCAGACATCATGATGTCGGTGTCGCCGCGGCGGATCATGCTGAAAGCTTCGCCGATAGCCTGCGTGCTGGCGGCGCACGCGGTTAAACAATTGGAGGCGGGTCCGCGAATTCCAAACTCGCGCGCCAAGTGCGCAAGCGACATGTTTGGCTCTTGCTCTATTTCTTTGAACGCGTCCAGACGCGCAAGCGCGGCCTTGGCCCAGCGCACGCCATCAACTTTTTGTTTGGCCGCGTCCCATGCCGAGATCAACGCGCCGGCGTAATTATCAAAATCAAGAACGCCTTCACCGGCGCCCAAATACAAACCAACGCGGCGCGGGTCCTTGGGCGGATTCGTGTGAAATCCAGCCTGATTCCAGGCTTGTCGCGCGGCGCCCAAGGCAAACTGCGCGTTGAGGGCCGTGGTGGCGTGGACTTTTGGATCGGTCAAAAATGTTCGGTAATCAAAGTCGGGCTTCACCTCCGCGGCGAATGTGGTGGGAAATGTGGCGGCCTTGAAATGCGTGATAGGCGCCATGCCGCTTTCGGAATTCATAAGGCGTTGCCAAACGCTGTCGACCGAGTGACCAAGACTGGTGACCCAACCCATGCCCGTCACAACCACGCGTGGCGCGCTCATGAAATCCTCCGCTGAACAATGGCGGCATTTTGTCCGCCCAAACTTGTCGTGGTGGCCACG
>SXGQ01863624.1_pt1 | contig 25791 bp, 18 predicted proteins | sample 3178371 | NCBI WGS metagenome assembly SXGQ01 (sample SAMN11356859, study PRJNA531348) | freshwater metagenome | isolation source: freshwater sample F1-20 | place: China: Fuxian Lake, Yuxi | collected 2017-12-25 | reverse complement strand
TTTTCAACATCAGATGCATTCCATATTCCTTTCCTTATGGTTTCTTGCATCAACCTGTTTAATGCCATCAAAGTTTTTCCTAGCCCATCAGGTGTTTTTCCCTGGATGGAAACAGAAATACCTCGGGCGGCATGCAAAAATGCCCATTCCGCAATAGTTTTACCCTCTCCTATTAGTGCGACACGCTTTGGAATCGGGGTGTCCACAGGGAATTCAGGGATTCTCGAAATATCTTCAATTGCAAATTTAACGAGATTTTTACTAACGGGAGTGGGAATCAATCGTTGGCAAAGATCAGCGATTTTTTGTTCAGCGATATCAGGATTATTGATGGAGACCAAATCGCATATCAGATCCAATGTTTGTCTTGGGGCTTGAATTTCTTCCGGTGTATTTTTGTCAATAATCCTATTGAATGCTCTTCGTAAGGTGAATCGTCCAAGGAAGTTTTTTTCAAATAAAATTGAGGAAAAGGACAGGGGTGACGAGGGAAGCAATTTCTTTTTGCCATCCCTCAGAGCCACTCCTATTAATTTGGTGAATTCAGACCTTAGCTGTTGTTCTGTATTTGCAAAGCCATCCGCAAGACGATAATGGAAAATTTCTCTGGCTTTCCATCTTGAACCAAAAACAACAAGTCTAAGTGTTTTTTCCAGTCCGATTTTCTTTGCAAGAAAGAAAAGAGATCCAAATGCCGGACATGTGCCCAGTTCAACTTCAGGAAAAGCGAAGACGGTATTTGGCCGCTCGAATATCAAGCGGTAGTCACAAGCCAAAGCTAGTTCCAACCCAGCGCCAAAGCACGGGCCACTGATTGCAGCTATGGTGGGTGCTCTGAGATCTCTAAGTTGTTTATAAACCCGCATTCCTGATTCCTGCCAATGCGCAATATCCCCATTGGTTTGCAATTGTTGCAATTCATGCAAGTCCGGTCCGAAAGCGAATCCGGATGTCTTTCCACTTCGTAAGGTTATGACAGGGATAGAGGGGATTTCCCGGAGTTTTTCCAAGCCGGCCTCCAGGTCGCGAAGCAGGGAAAGATTTACCTTGTTGGCAGGCTCATCCTTGGCATCCATCACAATCATGATTGTGCCATCATGATCTTTCTCTATTCTAATTGAATTACTGCTGAAAATCACCATCATCAGGATCCGCATATTTTGTAAAAATCAATGTCCAACATTCATTTGTCCAGTATCCTCTATCATGGTAATAGTAGCAGCAGAAAATTTTTAACTGCAAAAGAAAAGGTGGTCATCCATGAGTTTGCCCCCCGCAATTACCAAAACAGAAATCCCAGGTGTTCCCTGCAAAAGAGGGAAAGTTCGGGATGTATATGACCTTGGCGATCGGTTGGTGATTGTCACAACCGACAGGATAAGTGCATTTGACTGGGTGCTTGGAGAGGGAATACCCGACAAGGGAAAAATATTGAACCAAATGACCTTGTTCTGGATGAATCTGCTTAAGGTTGAAAATCATTTGTTAAGCACGGATCCAAATGAAATGGGGCCTGCTTTTTCCAGCCTTGCACCAATGCTTCGGGGGCGTGCCATTCTGGTAAAAAAAACTGAAGTTGTCCCAATTGAGTGTGTGGTAAGGGGTTGGCTTGCCGGTTCCGGATGGAAGGAATATCAATCGTCTGGGACGGTATGCGGAATTAAATTGCCTTCCGGGTTGAAGCAAAGTTCAAAATTGCCAGAACCTATATTCACCCCGGCAACCAAGGCTGAAACTGGGCATGATGAGAATATTTCCTTTTCACAAATGGTCGAGCGGGTTGGTGCCGAAACGGCAAATACCCTAAGGGATAGAAGCATAGATGTGTATTCCCGCGCTGCCGCATTTGCACATGAAAAAGGAATTATTCTTGCCGATACCAAGTTTGAGTGGGGAAAGCTTAAATCAGGTGAGATTATTTTGATCGATGAAGTTTTAACTCCTGATAGTTCTCGTTTCTGGGATGAAAAATCCCATGCGTTGGGTATAAGTCCCCCTTCGTTTGACAAGCAATTCATTCGGGATTGGCTGGAATCCACAACTTGGGATAAAAACAGTCCGCCTCCTGCTATACCCCAGTCAATTATTGAGCAGACCCGATTAAGATACCTAGAGGCATTCAAGGCTTTGACGGGTAAAAGTTTCGCTTGAACGGGAATTGATTAGGTGGTTGCCATTTACTACTTGCAAAGCCGTAATCCAACGGGAAGTGAATCACCCAATAAATTTGATTGGCTTTCTTTGGCAAGAGGTATGAGTTTTTCGACGCATTTGATCCATTCAACCGGGATTTTAAGTGGATTGATTTTTGAAATGATTTGATTGCGTAAATCGGTATCCAAATCCAATGCCCGCTGGCCAGTTATTCTTCCCAATTGCGAGAGACAAAACGCCCATGCGGTTTCTTCGGAAGCGTGGGCGGGGTGAAATTCAAGAAGTTTAATAACCCATTGAGAGACAATGTCCGGATGCAAAATTGAGTTCAAAGGCCCGTAAATCAGTGATCTTGAGGCAATTCGCGTAAGGGACCAAAACAGATAGGTTGGGATTGGCTTTTTCCCTAGTAATCTGACAAGTGCGTTCCCAAGATTTTCCTTGGTTTTAAGATCGAGCCTCTCGAATGAAGCTGCGGCTCTCCACATCTCAACCAATTCATTTTGCTGTGGCCTGACCACGGACTTGTTGGGTGATGGCAACAAAATATTGCGAATCCTGTCAAAAAGTGATTGTTGCTGGTTGGTGGAAAGTCCACCAGATACCCTGCGCCAAAGGATCCAAAACTCCGCTCCAGATTCCATGAACCTTGGGATGACGGAAGGCTTTGACCGATCATCCCGGGGTGGTGCTATCAGTTCTTTCCACAGTTTATCCAAACGAATTTTGTCTCCCGGTGCCCCGTACCCCGGCCTTAAAAGAAAACCTGCCAGGTTACTCCATCGGGAGGCAAGACCGGGAGAATTCATCCTCGCTGGGGCTGATAAATATAAAGCATCCCATAACCGCCTGCAAAGTCCCACTGGCCAGCCATCCCTGCTTGCATCAAGGATATTTTCAAGAAGTTTTGGAAGTTGAACCGGGTCAATTTCAGAATTATCACTTTGAAATGTTTTTTGAATACACTCCAAGGCTGCCTGGGTGGTTTCTTCAGGCCAGGTTTCCTCCCTTGATTCTTCCAATTCGCCTTCCTCTTGATTTTCCATGGAATCCCGGAGATTGAACTCCAGTTTCCATTCATTGTTTCCCTCCCTCGCGATGCACCATAATTCGAGAGTGCCTATCGCGGTTGCCTGGGCTTTTAAATTCACTCTTATTCCTTTTACGCCGGATCGTTTTCCACCTCTTAGAATTGTTTGTAATGGTGGCAGGTTTTGGAGTTGCTTCTTGGGGATTTTTATAACGGTTCCAGCCTTGTCCATCCCTCTCACTGTGGAGGTAAAAAGCGGGAAGGAGACAGGTTGGCCGATCGCAAGTTCCAAATCGTTTTGGTTGAGAGTTAAAATCGCCCCTTCCTCATGATGTTTGGGAAGGACGCAAATAAGTGAATCCTCGCCAGATTCAACTCCCAATCCAAGGTAATAAGATTTTGCAAGCCCCCCGCCAATATGTTTGCCACCGGAATGTTTAAGCCATGCATACCAAACCGCTCCTTCTGCCACCGCGAGGTCAACCGATGGATTTTCAAGGACCAGTGGGGCTTGCTTGGTGTTTTTGTCTTTCGACCATGCTAGTAGCACGGATAGCATTTGTCCTTGCAGTTTTTTTGATCGGAATACACCGCCATTGAATAATACCGCATCGGGGGCCTTGAAAGATGAAACATCAGAGTGCGACGCGAGAAAACTTGCCAGATGTTTTGTGATGGCGGGGTCAGCGACATAAGGAAGCCCCATTTCGTGAAGGCCTGTTTGTAATGTCGGGGCAACAGGGATTGAATCAAGATTCACATGGGGAAAGAAACCATCAAGAATAAAAGTGGATGCTTCATTAGAGGAAATTTCAGTCTTGATCAGACCAGCGACAATAGACCGTCCCCGGCCCATAATGTTGATGGGTAAGATCTCCGGTGGAGTGTCTGAAAGTATTTGTTCCTTGGCATTCCTGCAGTTTTGGATCAACTGTACATATTGCGTGGAATCAAGTTTTGTACCCGAAGGAAATTTTGACTCCAAAAGTTTTGCAAGCGCCATGTCCATATTGTCACCACCCAATAAAAGATGGTTTCCCACGGCGTTTCGGACAAAACTTATTGCGCCATTCTCGCTGATGGTTTCAATTAGGGTGAAGTCGGTCGTGCCACCACCAACATCGATTACCAGGCATTTCATACCTTCCTGCAACTCGATTAAACCGGTTTTATTTTGCTGGTGAAGGGAGAGCCACCTGTAAAAAGCCGCCTGGGGTTCCTCCAGAAGGATCACATTTTTCAGGCCTGCGATATTTGCAGCTTCCATGGTCAAGCTTCTGGCTATGTCATCAAAAGAAGCAGGTACAGTCACCACCACGGTTTGATTTTCAAGGGGTTCCGTCAGTTGACCCAGTGCGACGGAATGATTCCAACTTTCCAAGATGTGTCTTAAATACCTCGCTGATACATCCAAGGGCGAAAGTCTTTGAACTTCTGGTGGCGCGGTCCATGGCAGCAGAGGTGCCTTGCGATCTATTCCCGGGTGACATAACCATGATTTTGCGGAGGATACCATTCTTCCCGGTATTTTCGCTCCCTGGGTACGGGCAAAATTGCCAACGATAAATGAACGATTTTTGTCCCAAGGTAAAGCCGCTGCACCCTCCGGTAGGTCATGCACTCCCGGTAAGTATAAAAATGAGGGCAATAGGGAGTGGCCTTGAACATCGAATGGCGAATCTAATTGGTGAACTTGATGTAATTTTACTTCAGGGAATTTGGCTTTTGTGGCGGTATCAATATACGCGATGGCGCTGTTGGTGGTGCCCAGGTCTATTCCCACAAGATATCTGCCCATTAAAATTTAAATCCTGTCCTGAATTCAAATGTTTAAACAAAATCATGCAGAATATCTTACCAATAAAAACAAAACCGCGGTGCATAATGCGCCGCGGTTCATTGAAAACTGGATGAGATTATTATTGAAGCTTGGAAACCAAACCTTTTTTGATGCCATCACCAAGATTGTTTTTTCCCAGATAGATTTCCCAAATGGCTTTGGAAAAGTTGGTGTTTTTGATTGTGATTTCAATTTTATCCACCACCATGCAATGGATGCCAACCCCTGGAATATGCGTGAGCTTGACTTGGTCCCCTTTGACCACTTTGGTTTCCTTGAAAAGATTGTCAAGAAGGGTCAATTCTTCAGGGAATTCCTCCTCCTTATGATTTAAAAGCACGGAATTTCTAAAATTAGAAGCCATATCTCTTCCATCAACCTGCCGTTCCATCACCAAGTTCAACTGCTTGTACACATCAGCGTTGATGATTTCATCAGATGATTTTAATTTCACGCCATCTTGGACATAGTTTGCGATTGCATAAACATTGACAAGGAACTTGGATCGCATCGCGACCCCTGTGAGAGAAAGTTTTGTTGTTTTTCCATTGGTGGCATAATCAATAGTGGTGCTGAATCGGACCCCGCTGCCACTTAAGCTGACTGTCTCCGCACCAAATGCGTGGAATGAAAAAGCAATAAGAATTCCAGAAAATAAAAGCGTCCTAATCATATTAAGTCCTCAAGAAACCCTTTAATTTTATATTCGAAGATAATCCTTACGAATGATGTTGATAAGGGTTTTAAAAATCAAGACTAGTTGACTGACGCTTTAACCCGTTTTGCCCAGCTTAACAATTGGTGTGGTTAAGTTAGGATTTTTTGAAGGGAACCCATTCCAAGTTCAGCAACTTGGGCTGGTTTGGACTGGGAAATCACAGGGTTTAATAACTCCAATGACACATGACCATCATACCCGATTTTTTTTAATTCTTTGATCAACGATGAAATGTCTATGTCACCATCGCCCGGAAAAATACGATCTGAATCAGTTGCTAGTTCTTTTGGTACCGCTGAAATATCACTCACTTGTACAAAAAAAAGTTTTTTTGGATTAATTGAAGCTATATCAGCCAACTTGCTTGGTCCGCAGTGAAAGTGAAATGTGTCAAGGGTGAGGCCGACATTGTCCATCCCTGAGGCGGAAACAAAAGCATGGGCAGATTCCAGATTGTTGGCGAACGAGGAACTGGCCCTGAATTCAAAAGAAAGTTTTGTGTTAAAAGCCTCTGCCCATTGTGCTGCCTCGCGTAATCCTGCCAATGCTTTTTGTAATATCTGCTGGTCGACCCGGGCGGGAAAATCCGAGCAGATATTCATCATGGGGATTCCCAACCCCTGGCAAAGGTCAAGTCTTCTTTTGAAATGGTCATAATGGCTTTTTTTCTGTTCCCCTGAGGATAAAAAGAGCCCGCCCTGATAAGACCCGGCGGCTAAGGTCATATTGTGATCTGATATGAAAGCTTTTGTTTCCGCAACGCTGTTGGTTTCAAGATGTTTTTCCAACTTGGTTAGCCAGACCTCCATGGAGGAACAACCGCCTTTGAAAAAAGCCGTCACATCATCTTTAAAGTTACTGTTCAAGACACATGCCTGACTGATGCAAGCCTTCATAAGAGACCTCTTTGAATTTCAGAATTTAAAACAGGCTCGACTTGTACCAGATTGTCGAAAAATGTCGCTCCGCCGCCGATATCTGTCAAGGCGCTACTCGTTGTCGCATTTGCGTTGGCATTACCGGAAACATCCTTGTTCCACCAAAGACCCTGGGCGACTGCGACTCCTGGTTTTACCCCATCGGTAATAATGGGATGGGCGAGGAATTCTCCACGGTTATTGAATATTCGTACCATGGATTCCTCGGTAATGCCCCGTGACGAGGCATCTTTTGGACTTATCAACAATGTGGGGCGGCCCGCATCCTGTTTTTGCCATTCCAAGTTGGCGAATGATGAATTTAGAAAGGCTGGATCCGGAGGAGACAAAAGCTGGATCGGATAAAAAGCCGCAAGTTCGGGTTTTGATTGTGGGTCTTCATGGCATGGTACATATGAGGGCAGGGGATCCATTCCCAAATTTTTCATCGAACTGCTGAAAAACTCACACTTGCCTGATGGGGTGGGAAATTTTCCAGATGCAAAGGGAGCGAAATCCTTGGGCAAATCAAGTCTGAGAAAACCAGCTTTTCTAAGATTTTCAAATGTTATGCCAGACATCACACTTGCGGAATTGAACCCGCATGTAGAAGGCTCAAGTACCTCTTTGATCAATTCAATATCGGTCGCCTCATAAATCTCAGGTTCCAAATTCATTTCGCGCGCTAGCATCCTGAATATTTCAGTGTTGGGCAGGGATTCACCCAGGGGTTCGATTGCAGGTTCGTTGATTTGGACATGCAGGTGCCCATAGGATGTGTGCACATCCCAATGCTCTAACTGGGTGGTTGCGGGCAGAACTATATCCGCGTAATCCACGGTATCCGTGGGGAATTGCTCAAGCACAACCGTGAAGAGATCATCTCTTTTCAGTCCCCTTATGACCCTTGATTGGTCTGGGCAGACAGCCGCGGGATTGGAGTTGTAAACAATGAGGGCTTTTATCGGAGGTGCAAGATCATCGGCATTCAAGGCGTCGGCAAGTTGGCTCATATTGATTGACCGAGTTCCTTTGGGGATAAGGTCGTGCCTTTCAAAGGAAGAGGCGTTTTTTAGAGGATACATGCCGCTTGTACTTAGAAAGGCACCTCCACCTTTTTCTTTCCAAGCGCCAATAATTCCAGGAAGGCAGGTAATTACCCGCACAGCCATGCCACCCCCCCCATGCCTTTGAAGTCCGTAATTCAGCCTGATAAATGCCGGGGTGGTTGTCGCGTATTCATGTGCGATTTTTTCAATCAGCCTGGATTCAATCGTTGTGATGGATGCGACTTTTTCAGGCGTGAACTCCATGGCTCTGGATTTTAACTCGTCACCCCCAAGGCAAAATTTATCAATGAAATCCTGGTCCTGGAGATTGTCGCGAAAGATGACATGCATGATTCCGAGGGCCAAAGCAGAATCAGTTCCGGGGCGAATTGGAATCCAAAGGTCACTTTTTTCAGCGGTTTTTGATCGAAAAGGGTCAATGGTAATGATTTTTGCGCCTGTTTTCCTTGCCCGGTGCATCAATGTCCATAAATGGGAGTTTGTCACACTTGTGTTTGAACCCCAATTGATGATGTATTTGGAATGTAAAACAGCTTCAGGGTCTATCGCGGCCCTGGTTCCCAGTGTCATTTGGCTGCCAGCCACGCCCGCAGTCGCACAAATGGTTCTTTCAAGAAGAGACGCTCCAATACGATGAAAAAACCTTCGGTCAATGCTGGACCCTTGAAGTCTTCCCATGGTTCCCGCATAGCTGTATGGGAGGATGGATTGGGGCCCATGTTTTGACCGCATTAGATCACTTAGCTTTGAGGAGATGGTTTTAATTGCCTCTTTCCAAGTTGTTTTTTCAAAGCGTCCTTCACCTTTTCGTCCAACCCTCACCAGCGGGTGAAGAAGCCTGGTTTTATGGTAGGTCCTATCAATATATTTTGAAACTTTACCACAAAGAAATCCATTCGTGATGGGATGCGATGGATTACCTTTGAGGCCGATTGCTTTGCCATCTTTCACGGTTACTTGCATGGAGCATGTATCAGGGCAATCATGCGGGCATGTTGCGTGAATCACTTTTAATTGATGCGTCATGCATGACTCCCTATTAATTACCACACTGAGATTATAATAGCCTGAATTCATCTTGTCAGGTTGGGTTATTAATCAAAACAGGTTTGATTTCTGACAAACTCAGCCCTTTGCCATTACAAAAATTTGGTTTCTAGGAAACTCAGGTGTTTAAGAATTGAATTTCGGTTTTTTTTAGAGACCCAGGAAAGGTACTGGTAAAAGAAACGCATGTTGTTCATAAAGGCTTGCGATCCCATTCCAGTTTGTATACTGCGAAAAAAAAACGAACAACAGGTATACAACTGTGGTTGGTAATAGCGGAACTCTCCCGGTCCAGCGGAAGAACCAATGGCGGGGAGATTCTCTGATTCTTGTCCGATATAAAGCCCATCCGGTTGCTATCCTGGAAGGAAAAATAAAAATAATGAACAGCAAGGTTGGTAACCAAAGTGCCTCTTGGGGAATTACTTCAATTTTAAGGAGGTACAAGGGCAGTGCAAAAATAAGCGTAATCACAAGGGCAAAACTACAAGCCCAGGGTGCGAGGTTAAAGGCCCTTCGAGCTTCCCTCCAGTCAAAGGCCGCCCCAAAACGATTTTTAATAGCCATCTGAGCCTGCAATAAAGGGAGATGTAATGCGACTACTGCCAAAAGAAGTGCACCTGAAAAACCAACCACTGGGGAAAATGGATTTCTCATTTGGCCTAAAGCCAAAAGAGTGGCAGGGAGGACCAACCAAAAGAATGCTGCCAAAAAACCTCTTATACCTAACCAAAAATAGTAGGGAAGCCGTAGTTCATTGATGAAATCCCATGTGGCGTCCCTTGCCTTGGAGTAGGAACCTCCTGCTTTAACCTGACGGTAAATGGTTATGAAATTCAAAGGCCAAAAAAAGTGACGCAATCGTCCCCCTCTTGCCAGGGCAAAAACAATATGAAGTCCTGCTAGAATCGTCATGAGTAAAACCCAAAAACGAAGCTTTGCGGCGCTTGTGCCATCCGGATTTATTATTTGTGCGGAATAAGCAACATTGCTCAAATATCTTATTGGCAATAAAAGAAACCAGACTGCAAAAACGGCTCCACCCAGATGTGATGCGGTGCGAATACCAATAAAACCATCGCGAATTCTGCCTGATTTTGCGACTCTTGCGGATGCCTCGAGCATATATCCCAAGCTGAGAAACTGAATAATGGGAATTGCCGCAAGTATGGCCAGGGCGCAAACCATCGAGACCATGCCAAAAAGCCATTCAATCATCAAAAATGTCCCTACCAACAATCGTTTCAAAAGTGATTGCCTTGGGGATCCCCAATTGTCTTTGATATCAATCACTGGATATGAGGGCGTATTTGGATATGGATGATCTATGGGTAAAGGTGGGGGCACGACTTTTTGTTCATGGGATGAATCAGGGTTGGGAAGGTTCATATCAATGGTCTTTTAATTGTTGACTACGCACCAATAAAACCTTTTTTTGAACGGATCATTTTAAAAGCATGATACCATGAAAAGTAAGGATGGTATAGGAGCGAGTTTTAAAATGTTCATTCGTGATTTCTTTTTCCTTGTTGTCATACTCGGTGGCTTTGCAACACTTGCATTCAATCTTGTTCCTCCGAAGCATGGATTTGACCAAGCTTACACCACCCCATCCATCTACCATCAGGGTGATTTTCTTCAAACTGTAAATTTGGTGGATTCTTCGTTTGAAAAAGCTTGGTCAAAAGGCTTTCTGAAGGCCGCTGATGAAGCTGGAGATTTGGCCATTGCAAGGCGAATTGCATTAGGATTGATGGGCACAATCCCATCACTTGAGGAAATTCGCCGGATAGAGTCCCTTCCAGAGGGCAAACGGATCACTTGGTGGATTGATCAAGTTTTACATGACCAAAGATTTGCTGATTATCTTGGGGAAAGATTGACAAGAGCGTTTGTAGGCACGGAGGATGGCCCTTTTATTTTATTTCGAAGGCGGAAATTCAAAACTTGGCTTTCAGAGCAGATTATTGCAAATGTCCCCTATGATCAGATGGTCAGGGAGATTATTTCATCTGAGGGTATATGGACCGAGAATCCCTCCACAAACTTCATCACGGTTACCGCTCAAAAAGACAAGTCGAATCAACCGGACCCAGTAAGGTTGGCTGGCCGGGTAACCCGTGCCTTTTTAGGACTAAGGCTTGATTGCGCGCAATGCCACGATCATCCTTTCGCCCCATGGAAGCAGTCTGATTTCGAGAGTTTTTCAGCGTTTTTTGGGCAGACTCATATAGGTTTCAGGGGGGTTTATGATGGTGCGGGGGAGTATTCGATTGATGATAAAAGAAAAGGTGTCAAGCGCACCATTTCACCCAAGGTTGCATTTTCCCAGGACCTTCTCCCGGAAAATGGGACGCTAAGAGGGCGATTGTCCAAATGGGTTACGGACCCGCATAATAAATATTTTTCCCAAGCAGCGGTGAATAGAATTTGGGCCATTCTTTGTGGAGTACCCATGGTTTCACCAGTTGATAATCTTGAGGCAGATTCAAATGTACCCGAGGCTTTGAAAATAATGGCTGAGGACTTTGCCTCCCATGGTTATGACTTGGGTCGATTGATTCGGATAATGGTCAGTACGAAAATTTATCGAAGCCAAAGCATGTCAAAAAATGACGATTTTGAAAGTGCCGAGAGAGCATGGGCACAATTCCCCTTAACCCGTCTAAGGCCAGAGCAAGTGGCTGGTGCTATTTTGCAAGCTGCCTCGATTTCAACCATTAATGCTGATTCCCACATAATCACCAGACTTCTCCGCCTTGGAGAACAAAATGATTTTATAAGTCGGTATGGAGATAATGGTGATGATGAATTTGATGGTCGTGGCGGGACCATTCCACAAAGGTTGGTCATGATGAACGGCAAGCTTGTCTCTGAAAAAACCAAAGGGGGCCCATTTTCCGCAACCACTCGCATTCACTGGCTGGCTTTCGGGGATGAAATGTCAATCGAAGCTGTTTACCTGGCAGCATTGACCAGGAGACCCTCCCGGGAAGAGTTCGCATATTTTGAAGACGAGATTAAGGACAAAACTCGAGACAGGGGACAGATTATTCAAGATATATTCTGGGCATTGATTAATTCCACGGAGTTTTCATGGAATCATTGACACGCCGAACTTATTTGAAGACCACAGCAACTCTTGCTGGTTCATCCTGGCTCACCCCCGTGGGCCAATGGCTTGCCCGGGCAGCCGATGGTGATGCCCCGGGTGCGCTTCCCATGAAAAATTCAGCACAATCTGTGATCGTACTTTGGTTGCAGGGCGGGCCAAGCCAACTTGAAACTTTTGATCCCCATCCAAATTCGGTCATTGCGGGAGGCACGACTAAAATCGCAACTGCAGTCAAAGAGCTTTTTTTGGCTGATGGATTTGAAGGCTTGGCGGAAGAAATGAAATCGGTTTCCCTGATCCGATCCATGGTGAGCAGGGAAGGGGACCATGAGCGGGGGACATATGCGCTTAAGACTGGTTTTCGCCCTGACCCAACGGTTGTACACCCATCAATTGGAGCTGTCGCTTGTCATGAGTTACCAATAGGCCAAGCTGAAATTCCACGCCATGTAAGTATTCTTTCTTCTGTATGGCCATCCCGGGGCGGGTATTTGGGAGACAAATATGATGCATTTCAAATGACGGATCCCGCTGGACCTGTGCCTGATACTCAATCCCATGTTTCTCCCGAAAGGCAAAAGAGCAGGCTTAAAAGCTTGGAAACTGTGGAGCGGGCTTTTGCCAAGGGGCGCACCAAGAGGGTCGAGGAAACTCTTCAGGCTATTACTACAAATGCGGCATTGAAAATGATGACTTCCGAGCAATTAAAGGCTTTTAATGTCTCGCTTGAGCCGCAGTCAATTCAAAACATGTATGGCAACACACCTTTTGGCAGGGGATGTCTTGCGGCACGAAGACTTGTCGAATCAGGTGTGCGTTGCGTGGAAGTCACCTTGAATGGCTGGGATACTCATGCCAATAATCATCAACTGTGCAGGGCAAACTTAAAAGTATTGGATCCCGCTTTCAGTGGCCTGATTCGCGACCTCCGTCAGCGAGATATGCTTCATAAAACCTTGGTGCTTTGCATGGGTGAATTTGGGCGTACACCATCCATTAATCCTGCTGGGGGCAGGGACCACTGGCCCGGCGGTTTTAGCATGGCATTGGCTGGTGGCGGGATTCATGGTGGGCGAGTGATCGGCGCCACAGACCCCGAAGGCAAGGCGGAAGTCAAGGATCCTGTCCGTGTAGCCGACCTTCATGCCACGGTTTTCCAAGCTCTTGGCATCGACTATGATAAACTTAATCAAACACCGATTGGCCGCACTGTGAAATTCAGTGAGGGAAAACCTGTCCCAGGGTTGTTGGATGCATAAATCGATAAGGTTATGGTTCAAATATTTCCGGGATTTTTTCTGACAAAAATAGAAATTGGTCTTGGAAAATTAATAAAAAGCTCCGGCAATAAAACGAGGGAGTGGAGACGGGTAAATTGCCTCTGCTCCCTCGTTTAAAAAGAGCATCATGCTCAATATGGGAAATGATCAGGCTGCAAGCTTGACCATCGCCTTGCTTGCCGACCTTTCCCTGGCGGCATCAACAAGACCACGAAACACCTGGATGTCCAGACCTGAGGCGGTTCCAGACCCTGGGTGCCATTGTACACCGACCGCATACCAATCATCAGAGTTCGATTCAATTCCTTCAACAACGCCATCAAGAGCCGTTGCGGTGATTTTCAGGCCCTTACCCAGCTTTTGAATTCCCTTGCGATGTTCGCTGTTGACTACTATTTCACCCTCCCCGTAGATTTCAGCCATTCTGCTGTCAGGTTGGACAAGGATTGCATGTCTCAACCCGCGTTCAGGGGGATGTTTGTGTTGAAGTGCTTCCGGGAGTTGTCTTGAAAGGTCGTCAAAAATAGTGCCAGCAAGTGCCACATTAAGGGCGTGCATGCCGTGATCAATGCCTAAAATCGGAAACTCATTTTGTTTACAGTAAGCGCAAAGCTCGAGGACTTCCTCGGGTAATTGTTGCAATCCGTCAAAACCTGAGACCACAACTCCTTCAACTTCAGCGAGTCGCTCTTTCCATTTGCCCTTGGCTTCAAAAGGAAGAAGGATAGGGTCGGCATCAGAGGCCTTGAGGCATGCGGTCACGCCTGCATCCCAAAGACCGCATCCGTGCTTGCGGTCAAGCGGATGCCTGTCTACTCCATAGATGCCTATTTTAGTGAGGTTTGCAGGGGTGGGTTTAAGTTGGGTCATGTAAGGAATCCTTTCCGTTATTCAGAAAAACAGTTACAGGCGAACGATCCATCAGCCTGTGTATTTAGAACCAAGATTTGAGAATTATGCATTCCTTGCAGCTGGAAATCTAGAAAAAAATCTGAAAAAATTTGCCGTGACCACTAAAAATGCTTTTATTCGCTTGAAAAACGATGAAAATATTTTTGATTTTTTGTGAAATAGGCTACTTATCAGGTAGATAATTATTTTGAAAAATATATGTTTTAATGTTTGCTGTGTCTTGATAAGTCATGTATTTTAATAAATGAGTCTGGTTTTTCAGTTGAATGTGTTTTTATATCTTTAGGAGATAAAGCTATGAATTTCCGTGGTCCGATGGCAGCGGGCCTGTTGTTCGCAATCGCAATCAGCGGTGTGAATGCAGCAGAGCCTCTTAAATCCGGGCCTGAGGTAGGCAGCAAAAAGATCGCTCCATTCCATCCATTGAATGTGACCGGTTCTGCTGCTGGTAAACCCCAGTGCCTTGTCTGAGTTAACGGTGGTAATCCGGTGGCTATGATATTTGCGCGCAATATCGATAGCTCCCTGACCAGTTTGGTCAAAAAAATTGATGCCGCAACAAAAGAAAACTCATCCGCCAAGATGGGTAGCTTTGTTGTTTTTCTTGCCAATGATGATGATGCGAAGAAGATGGAAACGTCACTTCCTGAGTTTGCCAAGAAAGAAAATATCAAGTCCCTCGTTCTTGCAATTGATAATGTTGCTGGCCCCCAAGGCTATAACATTGCCAAGGATGCGGATATTACCGTGGTTCTTTACAATAAACGCACTGTAAAGGCAAACCATGTCTTTCGTAAGGGTGAACTTAACGACAAGGCGATTGAAGCAATCGTTAAAGACATTCCCAAGATTCTTGAAAAAGAAGAAAAGAAGTAAACTGGGTTTTAAGGTTTATACTTGACCAGACTTACGCCGTTACCTTTGTGGTAGCGGCGTTTTTTTATTATTTTTATAATAATCAACACCTATGTCCGAATTATAATTAACGACTATTATTGGCGGGGGTTTTATGCATTCTTCATCCACTGATTTGATTAAAAATGACTTGGTAGATGCCATTAAGCATCGTGGCAAGGAGGATTCTTACATAGACCGGGATGAAGAAAGGGAAATATTGCAATTCGCCCTCCAAAAGGGAATGATGCTGGACAAGGGACATCAGGTGTTGGTTGAAGTTTGCACCCAAAATAATTTCATCATGGAAAGCCAGTTGTTGGATGATTTGTTGGAGCAAATAAAAGGTAGTTTGAAAATAGGGAAAAGTCTTAATGAAAAATGGTTTCTTGAACTCACCTCCGATCTCCTTCTTAGATCCAAAGGATATTTGGACACCTTTAAAGCACAGGAAATGGTTGTGGCTTTGATTGAAGACAATGGTATCGAGGTTGATACCGGGTTCTTTGGGAATTGGTTTTTGAAAACCAAGAAAAACTTGAAGCTCGCCTAGTTTCTTCTCGCTTTCATCTCACATTCCTGTTGTCTCAACTGTCGTTTAAAGTTGAAAGCTTCTTTCTTATTTGAGATAATACAAATTCCTCCTTGTGCGGTTGATAAAAAGTCGGATCAAGTTTGTGTCTGGATGGGGCATTATGAAAATAAAGATATCAGTGTTATTTCTGATTGTGTTTTCCGTTGCAACTCAGGCGCAATCAGGGGAAATCAGCAAAATTGACTATGTAAGCCAGATCAAGCCTATTTTGGTGAAGAATTGTGTTTCCTGCCATGGTTCTGAAAAACAAAAAGGCGGGCTGAGGCTTGATTTTGGTGATCCTATTTTGAAAGGGGGAAACAGTGGGGCAATTGTGGTCCCTGGCAAATCCAAGGAAAGCAAAATCATCCATGCGATCTCAGGGAAAGATTCTGAATCAAGAATGCCCCCTGAACCCAAGGACTTGATATCCGCTGATCATGTCGCATTGATTTCCACATGGATTGACCAGGGAGCTGTTTTCCCAAAACAGGAAATGGTTGCAAGTGGGGTTGTTAAAAAATCCGATCATTGGTCTTTTAAGCCGATCGTCAATCCCCCCGTTCCTCAAAACGCTTCTTTTAAATGGGCTAGAAACCCAATTGATGTTTTTGTTTATGAACAAATGCTGAGGGAGGGGCTTGAACCATCCCAAGAGGCTGAACCGCTCACACTTTTGAGGCGTATTTATCTTGATCTCATTGGGGTTCCACCCACGCAGTCTGAAATTGACATGTTTTTGAATGATAAACTTCCGGGATCTTATGAGCGAGCGGTGGACAGGGTGTTGGATTCTCCAAGATATGGGGAAAAATGGGCCCGTTACTGGCTGGACCTCGCCCGGTATGCTGATAGCGATGGTTATGAAAAAGACACGGGAAGGCCCTACGCTTGGCGTTACAGACAATGGCTGATTGATGCTTTGAATGCTGACATGCCTTTTGACCAGTTTGCAATTGAGCAGCTTGCAGGCGACTTGTTGCAAAATGCGTCTTTGGACCAAAAGACAGCAACAGGCTTTCATAGAAACACTTTGACCAACAAGGAGGGCGGTGTTGACCAGGAGCAGTTCAGGGTTGAGGCCGTTGTTGACAGGGCCAACACCACGGCCAAGGTTTTTCTCGGATTAACCCTTGGTTGTGCCCAGTGTCATGACCATAAATATGACCCGATCAGCCAGAGGGAGTATTATCAATTTTTCGCTTTTTTCAATAGTGACATGGAGGTGAACATCCCGGCATCCCCACTTCCCGGGGAGCAGGAATTATTTGACAGGCAACTGGAACAGCACAAGTCTAAATTGGCCCCGATCAAAGCCTCGTTGGATGCAAGAAAAAAGGAGATTCAAAAGGACCTGGATGAGTGGATGTCAAAATTAAATAAGGATTCCCTCCCTACAAAAATAAAAACCTTGGTTGGAATACCCTCATCAAAGATGACAGCGGTTCAAAAAAACGAGTTGGAAAGTTACAGGTTATCGCTAGATGACAAAGCCAAGGCCATTCAAAAGCAGTTGGGTGATCTGGAAAAAAATGCTCCCGTGCAAACCATGACTCAGACACTGGCGTTGGGAAAGCCTAGGAAAACAAACATTCACATTCGTGGCGATTTTTTACGCAAGGGTGTCGAGGTTGAACCAGGCACGCCTTCTGTTCTTCCCTTGCCGGTTGCCAAGGGGGAATTGCGAAGGTTTGAACTGGCGCAATGGATCACAGGAAATGAAAATCCGTTGACCAGAAGGGTAATTGCGAATTGGGTTTGGCATAAGTTTTTTGGGCGGGGTATCGTGCCTACCCTTGAGGATTTTGGCACTCAGGGTGAGAAACCCTCAAATCCCAAATTACTTGATTATCTCGCGACCACCTTGTCTGATAACAACTGGAGCTTGAAATCCCTTCATCGCCTGATTGTGTCCTCCGCGGTCTATCGACAATCCTCGACTGTTGAACCTGAAAAGTTAAGGAAGGATCCTTACAATGTTTTTCTCTCCAGGCAGTCGAGACTCCGGATAGATGCCGAGGGGGTTCGGGATGTTTTTCTCTCGGTAAGCGGTTTGATCGACCAGCGAATAGGAGGCCAAAGTGTTAAACCACCCCAGCCTCCGGGTATTTCTGAACTGACATATGCCAATGCGGTGAAATGGAATGAAAGCAAAGGTTTGGACCGATATCGGAGGGGTGTCTATATTTGGTTTCAACGAACAAGTCCCTACCCAACATTGATGATGTTTGATGCGCCTGATTCCAATCTAGCATGCGTCAGAAGGGAGCGTTCGAATACCCCGCTGCAAGCACTGGCATTAATGAATGATGTGGTGTTCTTTGAGTGTTCCAAGGCATTGGGTTTGAGCCTGGCGGGTTCGGCTCAACCGCCTTTAAACACCATCCGTGCTGCTTTTGTTGATTGTTTGTCCCGTCTGCCAAGCGAAAGGGAGATGGCGCAAATGGAAAACCTGCTCGCTGAATTCAAAAGGCACTATCAATCAAACCCCGATCTTGCCTTAAAGGTGTTTGAGAATGCCCCTGATCCAAAAGGCGATGCGGTTGTCCGTGCTTCGTGGGTGGCGTTTGCCAGGGTTTTGTTGAATCTTGATGAAGTTATTGTTCGTGATTAAATTTGAGGAATCATACCTTGATGACCCTATCACAAAAAATGTTGGATGAATATCGTTTGCAAGGTAGAAGGTCTTTTCTGACCAACCAGGCAAGTGGTCTTGGGTTGCTTGCTGCAGCGAGTTTGCTGCAGGAAAACCAGGTTCAGGGCTCGGCGCAGGATCTATCGCCATTCGCCATTCGTGCCCCTCATTTCGCGCCAAAAGCAAAATCAGCCATTTGTATTTATCTAGAGGGGGCTCCCAGCCAGATTGATTTATTTGATCCAAAACCAAAGCTCAATGAATTAAACGGACAGAAACTGCCCGAGTCGATGACCAAGAATGTTCGTTTTGCATTCATTCAAAAAGAGGGAGCACGAATCCTGGGTTGCCCAAGGCAGTTTTCCAAGCATGGTGGTTGTGGTATGGAAATAAGCGACTTCCTGCCGCATCTGGCAACTTGCGCCGATGATATCTCCCTTGTTCGTTCCATGCACACCGAGGCCTTCAACCATCATCCCGGTCAATTGATGATGAATACCGGGACGCCTAATTTTGGCAGGCCCAGCATGGGTAGTTGGATAAATTACGGTCTTGGGAGTCCCTCAAAGAATTTGCCGGGGTATGTTGTTTTGAGTGCTGGCAGGGGGACAAGTGGTGGAACATCAAATTGGTCAAGTGGATTTTTGCCCACACCTTACACTGGAGTTTTGTTTCGCAACCAGGGAGAGCCGGTCCTGAATTTGAACAACCCCCAGGGGCTTGATGTTGGAATTCAAAAAGCCAGCATTGAGGGCATAAGAAATCTTAATTCCATTCGCAATGAGATGGTGGGTGACCCGGAGATAAACAGCCGAATCGCCAGTTATGAACTCGCATTCCGGATGCAGTCAGCCGCGCCGGAGTTGATCGACTTGAAAAGTGAAACAAAACAAACGCTTGATGCCTACGGTCTTTATCGAGAGGAACCGGAACTTAAGGCTAGCAGGGGTGGGGGCAAAGGACAGTTCCATTCCTTCGCGAGCAATTGTTTGCTGGCTCGCAGGTTGGTGGAGCGTGGGGTGCGATTCGTAAGCTTGTTTCATGCGTCATGGGACCACCATAGTAATTTGAACGCGGAATTAAAACAGAATTGCATGATGGCAGACCAACCGGTTGCCGCCCTCATAAAGGATTTGAAACAGCGGGGACTCTTGGATTCAACCTTGGTCATATGGCTGTCCGAGTTTGGTCGCACACCACTGGGTGAAAACAGGGGTGGTTCAACAAATGTGACCGGGAGGGACCACCATCCTTTCGCATTTAGTATCTGGATGGCTGGTGGCGGGATCAAGGGCGGGCAGGTCATTGGGAAAACTGATGAATTGGGCTGGAACATCGTGGAGGACCCGATTCATATCAATGATCTTCACGCCACTTTGCTTCATCTTTTTGGAATGGATCACTTGAAACTTTCTTATAAATTTCAAGGCAGGGATTTTCGTCTTACCGATGTCGCAGGCAAGGTTGTCAACAAATTGCTTGCTTGATGAATGGGGTTAACCCCGGAAGGTTTAATATGCAGAAAATTATTCGTGAACAGGCGAGGAAGTTTGCTTTTGACCACTCTGACAAGCCCATTCTCCATGTGAAGCCGGGCGAGAGATTCGAAGTCGAAACTTGGGATGCCGGCAGTGGTTTTTTTAAATCTTCCGCAGACAAGGCGATCCCTGGAAATCGTCCCGGATTTGATCGCGTTCCACCTCTTGCAAACCCGATCGCAGGTCCAATCTTTATTGAGGGATTGGCCCGGGGAGACACGCTGGTTGTCAATATCCATGAAATTGAAGTTGAGAATACCTCCTGGATAGCTATCGGCCCCAGAAGGGGACCCTTGGGTGAATCCACACGCTGGCCTGAACTTTCAAGCGAATACACCACCATGGTTTTCAAGCATTCTGTCGGGCCAAGTGGTACGACAATGGACGGCACATTGCATTTTAATGATAAGATTTCTTGGCCAATCACCCCGTTTATCGGCACATTGGGGGTTGCCCCGGACCGTGAAGTTGCAACCAGTATCGATGGGCAGGGGGATTGGGGGGGAAATGTTGATATTCGAGATTGCAAACCTGGAAACAAGGTTTTTCTGCCTGTTTATCATCCGGGTGGACTTTTCTACCTTGGTGATGTCCATGCCAGCCAAGGTGATACTGAATACACCGGAACCGCTGCGGAGGCCCAATCAACCGTCAGATTATCATTTGACATTATCAAAGGCAAAAGAGCTCCCGGAATGCGAATTGAAACTCCAGATTCCATAATTGCGATACATGCTTATAGACCATTGGAAGAGGCGGTTCATCAAGCGACTGTGTTTTTGATGGATTGGATGATTACAACCTATGGATTTTCCCCATCTGATGCCTATTGCCTTGTCAGCACATGCCCGGATTTCAGAATCAATGTTTATCAGATGTGCAAGATCGGCAAGCTTAGTTATGTCGCCGGTGCTGAAATTCCTAAGCGTTACCTTCCCAAAAATTGAACCAGGTTCCCCAAAGACTGACCTTTACCAACAAGAAATGTTTGCATTCCCAACTTTGCTGCTGGATGGATGTCATTTTCTGGGGTATCACCAACCATCAGGATGTTTTTGAAAGAGTGTCCTGACGACGATTGTAATTGTTCGAAAAAGTGCCTTGATGGTTTTTTGTGACCGATCAGGGAGCTTATTATCAACCATTTGCAATTAACCAGTTCTGTTTTTTTCAAAACTATCTTTTTTAATCTTTGGTCGAAGTTTGAAGCTATGCCCCAGTTTATCCCGTTACTTTGAAGGAAATTGATTGCCGGGATTGTTCCAGGACAAAGATCCCATGCCTCAGGATTGGAGTAATAATTAAAAAGGTCACGGAAGCATGTTTCGTGGTTTTTTAAATCAGGGAAGCATGCCTGAACGATGTTTTTCCAACGCTCTTGTTCTCTTGCCTCGTTGGTCTGGCAATTCATGTTGTCGTCTTTTGCTTCTTCTTTTTTAAATGCCTGATGAAAGAGGGGTTTTATCTCGTCTCTTGAAATTTTGGAACCATGCCTGGCACCATGTAGATGATATGTTTCTTCAACAGGTATGGCGGGTTTTAGGACTGTTCCCACAGCATCAAAGAAAACCACCAAGGGTTTTTTCTTTATTTTTTCATTCACTAATTTCCTCCATGCGATCATGCCATTACTGTAAGGAATAATAGGATATATGATTGCGAGTGGTTGCCTGTTATGCTACAGGAATAATTTCTTCATGGAAAATCACCGTGGTGACCCTCGGTTAACCGATTGTTTTTTTGATATGGTGTCAGGAGAATATAATGGCAAAGAGCAGGGGTGAACAATTTGCGGGAGTGACAGTGGCCTTGGTTACTCCATTCAAGAATGGTGATGTTGATTATACCGCCCTTAAAAAATTGGTTGACTGGCATGTGGAGCAGGGAACAGATTGTATAGCCCCCGTTGGAACAACTGGGGAATCTCCCACTCTTGACCATGATGAACACGACAAGGTCATAAACACCGTGGTGCAACAGGCGGCAGGCCGGTTGAAAGTCATGGCTGGCACAGGATCTAATTCAACCAAGGAAGCGGTGCGACTCACCAAGCATGCCAAGAAAGCCGGTGCTGATGGTTCCCTTCTTGTTGGACCTTATTACAACAAGCCTACCCAGGAAGGGTATTACCGCCATTACAAGGCTGTCGCCGAGGAGGTTGGTTTGCCGATTGTTCTTTACAATATTCCCGGCCGCACAGGTTCGAATATTCTTCCTGAAACCATCATCAAGCTGGCGGAACTTCCCCAAATTGTTGCCGTGAAGGAAGCCACTGGGAGCATGGACCAGGCAACCCAGATCGCATGCGGATGTGATATCGCTATCCTAAGTGGGGATGATAGTCTCACGCTGCCCTTGATGAGCATAGGGGGAAAAGGCGTGGTATCCGTGGTTGCCAATCTTGTCCCAAAAGATATGAAGGCATTGGTCAAGGCATTTAATGATGGGCGGCTCGAGGATGCAAGAACCCTTCACCGGAAGCTTTTTAATCTCTGCAAGGATCTTCTTGGCGTTGCCACCAATCCGATTCCCGTTAAAACTGCAATGCGCTTACTGGGGCGAGACACAGGCGAAGTAAGGTTGCCATTGTTTCAGCTTGATGAACCAGGGGTAAACAAGGTGTCTCAATCCTTGAAGGCTTACGGTTTACTTTGAGAATCGATGGCTATCGGTTTTATTCCGATGGCGCTGTTTGCAGGTTGGTTTTGGACTGAAACTGCCGGTTGGTTGCTTTCCTGCAGGGGCTCGATTTTCCAATCGTCGTAGTAAACTGTTCCTAGTCCAGTTAATGCAAGCGTTACATTGATCACACCTGTATTGGGTACTCTTCGATAAAAAGTGTAATGCTTCCATTCTGTGGCTTTTGTAAGCCTGATTCCCAGAGGTTCGCCCCCCGCGGAGTCAAAGAATAACGCCCCATCCGCTGAGCCTTTGATTTCCTTGGGTATCTTGACCCAACCTGAAATTCGCACCAGGCTTCCCGGTTGCATTTTGATTGCTGGGCTGTAAATGGCCAAGAAAGCCCTTTCCAGTGCGGCGGGCGGTAAAAGAGCATTTTTTGGAGTGATCTCCAGCATCAATGATTGCTTTCCACTCCTTGCGGATTGGTTAACCCTTCGGGCTGTCTGGTTGACTTCGTCAAGGGATGGAACTTCCTGAACGACCCAGCCTTGTGGTACTTTGTCAGCGGCAAGTTCAAAGTCTCCATCCGGTAAAACATTTTCAGATAACTTTGCATTTTTGATTTCATCCCAGAACTTATAATGCTCAGGCAATGAGAAAAAGCTTACTGAATACGGTGTTCCAACAGGGGAATCCAAATCCCTCAGGGCCTGTTCCCATGCTGTTCGCATAAGAATTCGTAATGGCCTAAGAGCCCTTTGCGCTGTGGCGTAAGCCTCGGAATATTCACCATTTCGCCTGTGATTGAGGCTGTCATTGATAAAATCCCTGGATTTTTTCAAAAGCATCTGGGAATCCGCGAGGTGTTTTCCAGATGTTTCAAGCTTGGTCTGTATGTTTAGGACCTTTGCAAATTCCTCTTCCGCCAGGTCATGGGCCCATTGTGCGGAAAGCTTGGACATTTTTCGTTGGATATCCTGCCAACGAACCACTAGGCCTGTGGGACTTAGGTCAGATGTTAACACAATGGGTGTCGCCAGGCTGAATTCCTTGATTGTGACTTTAATCCCACCCACCACGCGTTTCCAAGGAATTGATTTGACCTGCCCGGGAGTGACTTCCCAAGCCTGGCATCCGATTGGTGCCTGCGGAATCACGATTGAAAGTTCTGTAGCACCACCCTGGGGCGGCACAAACTGTGTCCCTTTGCCCATCCAAATGGGTAAAACCAGAATTCCCTTGTCGCTGCGCAGAATTGCGGCTTTGACATCTGGAAGTGAAGTATCTACCCAATTTGGCTCTTCTGTTTCCACCAAAATAGGTTCAAGTAACTGTAATTCCTGATTAAGTAATGCGAGTGATAAGAGCCTGTCACGGCCACCATGGCTGTCTGCCAGGAATTTATCCGACCAAAATCCAACTCCTTTGCAACCAGCCCCGATAGCGGTGTAAGTCATAAGTCGGATTTGTTCAGGGTGCGGGCCGACGGGGTCATCGATCTTGGATTGTGCATCTTTTGCGGAGACAAACTGCAAATACCAGTCTGGGAGATGGGTTTGAACCCAGGTCCATGTGTATGTACCGGGTTGTGCCAATCTTCTTTTTTGCAACAACCAATCGCGGTAGGCGGGTAACTCCATTGTTGTGAACAAAGGCCAGCGATGCGCGCCAAGCATGATCTGGTCAACACTGCGGGAATAACGCTGGAAACCATCCCAAACATCAGCTGCAAGCGGACGCATCGGGTCAGCGTTTCTTAGTGACTGGGCAGACCGACTCACAAGACTGTTCTTCTCAAATTGAAGGTTACTTCCCAAGTCCCAGCACAAAACAGCTTCCTGTTCCAGGAACCTTGCGACTTTTTTGCCCACGGCCTGCTGGCTCGTTAATTGGGCGGGGACGCTGTTGGAATCCTCCGCACCCGGAAGTTGCATCATCGGCACTATCCAAAATCCTTGATTGACTGCATCTTCCAACGTGGAGTTTCCAACTGATTCATCAAGCCAAACCGTGTTAAAGCCGGCATCCCTAAGGGTTTTCAGTGGGGTGCCGGTATGCCGGATGCCTCTTAAAAAGAATTTTTGCCCGCTAACCAGTAACTGGGTTCCCTTTAGCTGCACCTCGGAGCTTCGACGGGTCAGGGTTTTGCCCGGAACTTCCTCCGGAGTCTTGGGTGTCCCCGATGCTTTTTGCTCAAGAACTGGCCCGATTTCCATGTCATCAATCCAAACATCAGTCTGGCCGGGACCACCATATAAATTTAAAAATAATCGATCCACATAGGCATCAGCCATTACCGGGTCCCTGCCGGTTTCCGCTCGATAAAGGTTCACTTGTTCCCTTAATCGTTTCATTGGTTGACGGAGGGTGAGTTGCTGCCATCTGCCGGTAAGCTGGTAGATATCGCCTTTCATCGTTAATGTTAAAGGCTGTTCAAGATTTTTTGGGTCTCTTTCCTTGGGCAAAACAACCCTGCAAAACAATTGCATTCCAGGTCGATTTGCTTTAACCCACAGGCTTACATTAAGTTCATCCGTTACAAGAGCCTGTCCAAAATCGTAAAAAAAGTGTGCGAATTGTCCATTACCCGCGGTGAATTGGATGAATTCACTTTTCTGTCCAGTATGAGCTGACTCGTCCGAAAGTTGATGTTTTGAAATCGAAATTGCAGCGTCGGATTTGCCTTGCCTGAATAATGTTTCCTTTCCTTCAAACCCAAACTGAAGCACTTGTTGGCCAAATACAAATACTTTTAAACACAAAAGAAAGATTAATACACCGAACCATTTGAATATTAATTTATGCCTCACGGGGCACTCCTTGCCGACAGGGGTAATTGACCAACTATTTAAAGGGGACATAGCAAATAAAATTGATTAGGCCAAGCGCAACCATAAAAGCTAAGTGCTCAAATGGGTAGTTGAGGTTAAATAGGGAAGGCGTTTTTGTGTTTTTTCAAAAATATACACAGGATTTTGATACTATCGTGGATAATTCAGCGCAAGGATTTTTTTTCAGTCGTTACAAGTTCACAAATTGAGAAATATTTGTGAATAAATATCAAATAATTTCAAGATTTTGCTAGGAATTTATATGCATTGATTGCATTCTAATATATATATGCACAAGCCAAAGGGGCTTTTGTTTAGAGATAACTTTACTGTCGATTTATTTTGTCGAAAGGAAGACTACTGTGAAAAAGTTTTATGCATTGATGATTACTGCTGGTGTGATTGCTTCTGGTGTTGTTGGTTGTGGTGGCGAAGCCCCCAAGAAAGACGACAAAAAGACTGCTCCTGCTCCTTCCGGTAAGAAGGAAGAAAAGAAGGAAGCCAAGAAGGAAGAAAAAGCTCCTGAAGTAAAGAAGGAAGAAAAGAAAGAAGAAAAGAAGGAAGAAAAAGCTCCTGAAGTAAAGAAGGAAGAAAAGAAAGAAGAAAAGAAGGAA
>SXGQ01192561.1_pt1 | contig 25796 bp, 31 predicted proteins | sample 3178371 | NCBI WGS metagenome assembly SXGQ01 (sample SAMN11356859, study PRJNA531348) | freshwater metagenome | isolation source: freshwater sample F1-20 | place: China: Fuxian Lake, Yuxi | collected 2017-12-25 | reverse complement strand
GAGAAAGTTTAATGAAATCTGGTTGGGCTACCGTCAGGATCCAGAGGTGAGAAAAATTGCTCTCTTTCAGGAGGTCGAAGCAGCCCTCTCCGGCCGAGCTTTAGATAACCTGAACGACCTCCAGGATCTGAGGGATTTCGGTATTTGAGAGTCGATATATAAATTTGATCTATCAGAGAGTATTATCTTCTTTCCTTCCATATTTCATGCCTCTTAAGAAGAAAATCATAAAGTTCCTTGAACTGAATTGGAACCGACCTATAAGGAAGTTTTTCGTCCTTTTTGACAATATAATTATCTATGGTTGCTTTTTTAGTTCCAGTGTCGACGAATTTGAGAATTCTATCGACTACCGAAGAGCTTAGCTTTTCGTTTTTAGGGCCTTCTTTGAAGGAGATTGTACATCCTCCCCCGTGGGATGACACGAACGAAGAAATGTTTAATCTTTTTCCACTCCTATCGTAAAAGACGAGTCTGATTTTATCAGAATCTACCCGGGGCCTAAGTATTGAAATTCTAACAGTTCCATCCCCGAGCAGAACCGATCTTCTTCCACCTAAAGAAAATTTTTTGCTGATTCTTTCTTCAGCAGTAAGCTGGTTCAAATCAAACTCATCCCAATCTTTGGCATCATCTTTTTTTCTTTGAGGATCAAATTCTATTTTTTCCAGTTGATCCGCAAAGATATTGGGATTCATTTTAAGATTTAAATTGTATTTTATATTATCCTCTGGAGTAATAGGAATTTTTTCCGTTGATGTACTAGATTTAGCCCAAAACCAACTTCCATTTTCCAAAATTTTGTAAAGTTCATTGTAGATCCCACTCCAATAAGCTATTTGATCGGTTTCAAAAGGAGGACGCTCTTCGTCTCCTTCTCCAGCTTTATAAAATTCAATAAAAGATTTTTCAAATAGATCGTCAAGCTTAGGATAGTCCGGTGTTTTAAGCCAGAATTTTTTTTCTCTTCTCTGTTTTTCTTCTATTTCAAGTGGAGATAATTTAATTTGGGTTTGGCTTTTTATCAGAGGAGCGGATTTCTGAATAAAAGGAGTCTTAGTTTTAAAAGCTTTAGAGTCCTTATCCACTGTTAGTGCCTTCAATTTGTTGGCATCTTCCCTCCTGATTTTATCTGGCGTGCTTTCCCATCGGCCATTCTGGGGATTGAATTTTTTGTTTATTTTTTCGACCTTTAGATGAGAAGCTATTTTATCCACATTAGCCGATGCACTTCCTGTTACTTTAATCCAGTCCTGGACATACTGATGAAAATATTTTTCGTCTTTGTCTATTTTTTTAACCTTGGCGTCTTTTTTTTTTGATAAAATAGCGGAGCCGTGGGATCTCTTGCACTTATCTTCGTTTTGATCTTTTAGGACAGAATAGGCGTTATAATTTTGTTCAGGATCAAAATAAGTGGTGATCTTGTAAAGATCTACCATATCATCAGGATCTCTTCGTAGTTGTTGGGATTCAAGAAATAATTCCCAATTGGTGATAATTCTCATATCTTATAGTTTTGTAAATCAATCTTTTTTTGGTTGTCACTTTCAGAAACACCCTCGGGCACACAGTTGGGTACTCTTCTGCCATTTTTTGTTTTTAAACCCACCTGACGATAGCCCGGCCAGCAAGAATTTTTTTTTCTTTTACGACTGCTCTTGCTCTCGAGCAGAAATTCGGCATAGGAATTTATAAACATCATTTCTTTATATATATATATATCTTTTTCTGCTGTTAGAAAAGAGATTTAATAAAGATTTGATTTTTAGGTAAGATACATAAAGAAAAAAATCAATGAAAAATATTGTTCCTTTTTCAAACTTTCACCGGTCCGAAAATCGAGGTTCCCAAATTATCAGTGAATTTATGAGAAAACACAAGAATTTTTTCAATCTTTAGAAAATTTGGTTCGACTAAAAGGTGATCAAGCCTTAAATGGAAAAGGTCCAAGAATGCTAGAAAAAAACAAGAAATAAAATCCTTTCTGGAATCGGATAAAATAATAAAAAGCCAATTAAAAACGTGCAACCCGTTCTAGACTTTCCAAATTTTCTAGTGAATGAAGCGAGAAAAAATTCTAATGTTTTTGATGTTGCTGTCTTAGGAGCTGGATTATCGGGTTTGGTTTGTGCCCGATCCCTGGTCTCCGCTGGTCTAAAGGTTATAGTTTTAGAGGCCTCTACCAGACTGGGAGGCCGAATTTACTCCAGTCCTCGAGATTTTTCTGATTCGGTTGTGGAATATGGAGGGGAATTCATCAATTCAGACCACACCCAAATTCTCGACCTGGTAGAAGAATTTGGGCTGGATCTTATCGATCTAGCAGAAGATAGAAACAAGAAAAGGTTAAAAAAGGATGTGTACTACTTCGAAAATTCTTCTATTCCAGAGACAGAAGTAACTAGAGAGTTTAGAAAAATATCGGCTCAAATAGCTGCAGACCAGAAAAAAATCCGGGGAAAAAATGACTTTACATCGTTGGCACAGGAATCCTTGTCTTCTTACCTCTCCCGACTCCAGTGCGAAGACTGGCTTAAATCCATCCTTAAAACTGCCTATGTGGCAGAATTTGGATTAGATGCGAATCAGCAGGCTGCCACTAATTTTATTCAATCTATCGATCCTAATACTAAAAGAGGATTTTACGTGTTTGGAGATAGCGACGAAAGATACAAGATCAAGGGGGGAAACTCTAGTATTATCGAGGGTCTAGCCCAAATAATAGGAAGAGAAAGGATTATGACGGAATTTCCAGTTAAGGAGGTAATTCAGACTTCAAAGTCAGATTACACAATTACATCTAGTAAAGGAGAAAAAATCAGGACGAGAAAGGTTGTATGCACCCTCCCATTTACTATTTTGAGAAATTTAAAACTACAATTATTCAACCTCACTCCAGAAAAAGAATCTTGTATTCAAGAACTGGGGTACGGATTAAACACAAAATTGTTTTTGGACTATGAAGGTAAACCTTGGACTTACAAGCCAAATAATTCGACAGGGCATCTTTTTGAAACGGATGTTTCTAACGGCTGGGATGCCTCTCTGGCAGGAGGAAATAAAAATTCAACCTACGTCTGTCTTTTTGGCGGGGATCTTTCTTTAAGAGTTGACAGATCCTTAGGACAAGTTAAGAAAAATCTTGTTCACCAAATTCCAGAAGCTGAAGTTGCGAGAATGGTTAAGAAGCTAGGTAAAATTTTTATTGGTTCGGACAATCTTTTTAATGGCACTCACACCTTTGTAAATTGGGCAGATTATCGATGGTCCCGGTGTAGTTATAGATGCTACAAACCAGGTCAGGAGTCAAAATTTGGAGGTCTAGAGTCTCAGCCTATTGGTAATTTTTTCTTCTCGGGAGAACATTGTAGCGATAAGTTTGGGGGTTTTATGAACGGAGCAGCTGAATCTGGTCTCGAAACGGCCCAAAAAATTTTGTCTTTGTAAAAAAATGTAAATTGATTCACAAAATGCTAAAACACTTAAAATCATATCAAATTTTCGAATCCAGCCCTGAAGATTTTTTAACTGAAGAACAGATAATGTTTCTGGACGAGGGAACAGGTAAAAATCCGGCAAAATCTTTAGGTTCGTTTGGAACGGGTTCATCCTGGGGGGCAAGTGGGGGGGTTTCAGGATACGCCGGCAGTAAATGGTTCTACGATCCGGAATCTAAATTGGTTAATGTAGAAGGGGATTTCTCATGCGATTACAAGGATTTGAAAGATTTTTTAGGAATAAATTTTGGAGAAGTTACCGGCGACTTTGTTTGTTCTGGTCAAAGCCAATCGTTTACTTCTTTGCAGGGAGCACCCAGAACCGTTGGTAAAGACTTTTACTGCAATTTTAACAGAAAATTAACCACTTTAGAAGGATCCCCATACAAAGTTGGAAGAAACTTCGTTTGTAAGTATAACGATCTCAAAAATCTGGTAGGAGGTCCTTTGGAGGTTAAAGGTAACTATGACGTGACGGGCAATAGACTTTCGTCTTTAAAAGGTGCTCCAGTCATACTGGAAGGGGATTTCACGAGCGATCGGATTTTCTTCCGTGCGGGATCTTGGGATTTTAATGGCTGGACCTCATTTTTGTCTGGGGCATCAAAAAATACGGAAGAAATCCTACTGACTCTAGGGCAATTGAACCCAGACTGGTGGCTGGATCTTTACACGAAAAAACGTAAGTTGTTCAATCAGATATGGATCCAAATGTCGAGCGATCCAAAAATTGTAAAAAATTCCTTGTTTCAAAAGGTAGAAAATGAGCTCGGGACAAGAGCCAAGGAGAATATAGAAATTCACAGAGATATGAAAGATCTTGGTTTCTAGAAAAATTAGGTTTTATCTATCTGAAGAAAAAAAGACACATCCTAAAAAATTACAAAAAAAGATGAAACTAGATCCTTTGTTTCTTCTAAAAAAAATGAGAAAATGGTTATGAACAACGGGGCAGAGTCTGAAAAAATAGGGGTTGTTTTTTTTCACAAAAACATTGAAAAAATTTACGACAAGAAATGGATCGAGAAATCTGTTAATTCTGTCTTAGATCAAACCCTGCAAAATTTTGTCATCTTTGAGGTGAATTACGGAGGTGAAGATAATTCTATTGTCCAAAAATTTAACCCTAAACAAGAGTTAAATTTTTTCTCTCGTGATTTCCCCAATCACGGAGAAGCTCTCAACTTTATCTTGGATGAAGCTTTTGGAGCAGGTTGCAAAAAAGTTTTTCTGACCAATATGGATGACTACTACGATCAACGGAGGTTTGAGATTCAAAACAAATTTCTAGACGATGGGTGTGCGGTCGTATCTTCGGAGTTTTGTTACATCCAGAATATTCAAGGTGTTGATCAAGTAGTTCATCAAGTAGGGGTTAAAAAGCATGGTCCCGATCTGCTAGGTCTGCTGGAAAAAGGACTCAATCCAATTGCTCACCCTTGTGTAGCTATGTCCGCTTCTTTTTGGCAGCATCATCGGTATGTCCCTGCGGAAATTCCAAAAGAGGATATGAATCTTTGGATTAGGGGTCTAAAAAGTGGGTTTAAATTTTGGATCTGTGACGAGATTTTACTTTTTTACAGGCTTCACGAGCATCAAGTAACAGGCAACAACATTCAAAGTCAGAAAGTAGTTACTCAAAATCCGGCCAAAAGTCAGAATAATAGAAGCAGAAGCTCTGGATTTGTTAATCCGACCCTGCTTTAAAAAAACAGACCTATTATTTCTCTTTAATATCCCATTGGGTCCTTTTCTTAGAATTTTTTGTAAATATATAGCAGGTGCAGTATCTAACTCCCTACTCTTTATTTGAATCAGGATCTTTGGATTTAAGCAAAACCCAAAGATTCTGCTTGAGCCAAATCACATTCGGACCTTGGAATATAAACGATCGGGGTCTAATCGACGTTGAGGGATCTGTTGTGTTAGAATCAAATTTATCCATGTTTATTGGGAACCAGAAATTTATCTTACCCGAATTTGAAGGAATGTACGGTTTAAAGTTTGGAAAGGTTTCTAAAGATTTTATTTGGGTAAGCTCGGATCTGGCCTCTCTTCAAGGTAGTCCATATTTCGTGGGAAGATATTTTTTTATTGAAAAAAACAAATCAATAACTTCTTTAGATTTTAGTCCATCAGAGGTAGTCAAGAGTTTTAGGTGCATATCTTGTAATTTAACTTCCTTAGCCAATGGACCCCAAAAGGTTGGGGCTGACTATGTAGTGTACCATAACGATCTCACCGATTTACAAGGTGCCCCTATTTCCGTCCCCGAGACTTTCAACTGCACTTATAATCCATTAACTTCCCTGGCTGGAGCTCCCTGGGAAGTTGGGAGTTTTATCTGTGACGTGCTCAGAATCGACGATTGGAATCCTAGAGGATGGACAAAAATGGCCATGACTGGCAACAAAGAAGCTAAAGATCTTCTCGAAACTTTGCCTTTTTTAAATCCATCCTGGTGGGTTGAAAATTTTGAATCCTCTAAAAAATCAAGGGAACAATACAAAAAAATCCAGAATTTCTTCTTATCCTGTCAGGTCTATCCCGAATTTGCCGAAATAAAGAAGGAAGTTGCAAAAAGAATGAGACCTGGATTTATCCAAAGTATGGAAGATTATCAGGATCTAAAGTCTTTTGGTTTAGATTGAATATATATAAAATGAGATTTCTGCAATCATTCGCTCTTTTTGAACAGACTAAAACTCCTGTAGAGAGAACTTTACCCGACACGAGTTCAATAACTGTCCGAGAAAATATGATTAGTCCCCCTGAAATCAGGAAACAACTCCTTGAAAAGAAAATTATCGCCTCTGGAGCTCCTTTACTTTTATTAAGGGGTTCGAATCAGGAATTAATTTACTATAACGGAGACGGCCAAGTGGTCAAAAAAATTCCAGTTTCAACAGCAGCTAAAGGGTTTGGCATGAAACAAGGATCAGATCAAACCCCTATGGGACTCTTTAGAACAGGGAGGAAAATCACCGGAAGAAAATATGAAATTATCGTCGGTAAGAAGCCTACTGGAATTTTATTGGGAAAAAATGAAAAATCATCTAGAAAAGACGAGCACGGAAAACTACACACCGCAGAAGTTTTAACGGGCCTCATAGAATTAGAAGGACTAGAAGGGAGAAACAGAAACACTTTCGGGAGATCGATTTATTTTCATGGCACCAATCGAGAAGAGAAACTTGGGAGTAAAGCATCCGGCGGTTGTATTAGGGTTTCAAATGATAACATTTTGTGGTTGATCAAGAATCTGCCCAATCAAATCTTGGTTTACATTCAACCTGGTTAAAATTCATAAGAAACAATTTCGAATTACGGTCATTTAAGAATAAAAAAAATATGATCGAAAGTCCAACTTTTTTAAATTCAAGTAGTTTTTGGACTCTTTCTAAAGAGGGTAATAAGATTATTAGAGATCCTCAACAAGAAAATCTTGAAAAAGGATTTAATTGGGAAAGGTTTTGCGACCCTTCCTATGGTTTTGATGACTTGAATTACATGTGGTGGGAGATTAACGACTGTTACATTTTCGAGTCTAATGGATGCGATTATGAAAGAATGGGGTGTACAATCGAACAAGGAGATGTGGTGGTTGACATCGGGGCAAACATCGGAATATTTGCTAGAAGAGCTTCTTCCAGAGGGGCTTCAAAAATATTTTGTTTCGAACCAGGGAGCAAACAGTTTTCATGTTTACTGGATAATGTTGACTCCAAAACGGAATGTTTCAAATTAGCAATAGGTTTCCAGCCGGGTGTTATCGATCTCGATTTTTCAGCTGGATCTAGTTTAGGGGGAGGGAGCATTACTGGTCACTTACAATCGGTCAGAAGTGAAACAGCAATAGTTATGAGTTTAGACTATCTTTTTTCGATCGGTCTTTTTCCCGACCATATCGATTTTTTAAAAATCGATTGTGAAGGAGCAGAGGATCTCGTCTTCAAAGGTTGTTCGGATGATAATTTGAAACGTATCCAAAAAATAGCTATGGAATTCCACTCTATGATTCTTCCAGAAGATGTAAGGGAAAGCATAGTACATCGTCTTTCAGGTCTGGGGTTTTCTCATTTCACACTTTTTCATGGTTCTGGAAATGAAGTCACGCTAAATTTTTGGCGGTAAAAATTCAACTCCCCTCTTTTCAAAACACAAGAAATGATTTTTTTAAGCCAGAAATAAAATCTAGACGAATTACATGATTGAGACTCCTCACTTTCTTCGAGAATGGTTAAGACCTATTGAATCATTTATTTACGAATCTAATCAAGAATCTTATCTTCGTTTTTTAACAGAGATCGGTCCTTATTTGATTGGACTAAACAAACCTCTTCACATTTTAGAGACAGGATCGATGCACACTCTCGGTTCTCGTGCTTTTACTTTGTTATTTGGCCGCCTAGCCCAAATGACATCGGGCAGGTTAACAACGGTGGACATTGATCCTGTTGGTCTTAAACAGTGTCAGGATATCACCCAGGACTATGAGGATTCGATTACCTACGTGTGTCAAGACTCTGTGTCTTATCTAGAATCGTTAAGTCAGGAGGAAATCCAAAAATTGGATTTATTGATTTTGGATTCTTGGGATTTGGATGTCTTTGATCCTTTGCCTTCCCAGATTCATCATTTGAGGGAGTTGTTGGCTGTGGTTAAAAATTTGAAGGATTGTGTTGTGATGGTGGATGACAATTTTCTGCCCGGCACTTGGGTGGATGTGGTTTATGGAGATGGGAGTGTTAGAAGATTTGAAACCGAGAAAGATCATGTTGGCAAGGGAACTTTGATTCGCAGGCTGTTGACGGACTGGGGTTGGGTGTCAGGGTTTGAAGGGGTTCCTGGGCATAATAATGTTCATTGGTTTTATCCCCCGAAATTTGAGAAATACGAGCAGTTAGCAAGAAAAATAAATTGAGGTGCTTTAAAAATTTTTCAAGAAGTATTGAAATTAATTTTTTTTCTAGAAAGAAAGTATTATTTTTGAGGAGTAAATCAAACCCACTAAAAATTTTAAACATGAAAACTCTTTCTTTAGATCAAATTAGGGAATCGGCTCCGGCTATTTTTACCACTGATCGTTCACCCAAAGTTTCATCCCGTTATTCCTTCGTACCTACGATCGAAATTCTGGACAAATTTTTGGATAACGGCTGGCAAGTAACAAATGCTTCTCAGAGGGGCAGAGATCCACACGGTAGGCACTTTATCAGGTTGGGCCTGAGTGAACTGCCCGCCGTTGGAGATTGCTTACCCGAGCTTCTTGTCTCAAATTCTCACGACGGATCAACCCCTTTCAATCTGAGAACTGGTCTTCACCGTCTGGTCTGTTCTAATGGTCTGACAGTACCTACTGCTCTATCCCATAATTTCGCTACTAGGCATCTTAAATTCTCGGTCGAGGAAGTGAAACAAGTGACGGACGAATTTGCCAAAAAACTCCCCTATATTTCAGAGAAGGTCAAATTGATGAGTGAAAAAGCTTTGACGTGGAAAGAACAGTGTGACTACGTGGATCAGGCCAAAATAATCCGTTGGGGTAATAAAGAATCATCTCCTTTCTTGAAACACTTTGAAGTTTTGAAACCCTTACGTGACGAAGATTCTGAACCCACTCTTTGGAACATTTTTAACATCGTGCAGGAGAAGTTCGTGAGGGGCGGAATCAGTCTTACCAATCTGGATGGTAAAATTAGAAAATCATCCAATATCAAAAATTTTGAAAGGGTCAACCAAATCAACACCCAACTCTGGGAATTGGCAGAAGCTTCTCTCTGATGAAATAAAAAGGCTTCTTCACACTAGAAATAGAACCTCTCAAAAGGAGGTTTTATTTTTTGTGCTTTATTTTTTAAGGTAAACCTGTCAAACATAAAAATTTTTTTCTATGTCTAATTTAAACGATCCTCAATCGGAGCATCAATTCACATTCATTCTGTCGGAGATCAAAGGGGGTCAAGAGGCTTATCTGCTCTATTCTCAATTTGATGCTCTTCCTGATCCTCTCCACATTTGGAGATCTGTCGATAGACCTTTTATATTAGAAAAACTGAGAAGCTGGTGTGATCCTTATATGGACACGGTTTTCAATCAAAACAGGTATTCTCTCTCGGGAATAGAAGAATTTGTGCAAAAAATTAAAAATCAGATTTTGGATCCAAGAATAGCTAGACATGTAGAAAATCTTGAATCTAATAAAGAAGAATCCAAGGTCCCTTTATCTTACAAGATTATCATTAGAGATGAAACAACCTCTACCAATTTTCTGGAAAGTTTTTACGGTGATTCTCTGATCTGAGATTAGACTTCCTTAAGCTCCAGTATTCTGTCTGCTCTTGCCTCAAAACATTTCTGACAAATAACAACAAAGTAAGCCGATTTTTCTAGCTTTTGATCGTTTTCAAACATCCCTATCTTGGCTGCTCTTAGATCCTTTTTCTTGAATTCTTCTAGACAATAGGTGCAAAGTCCATGAGATTTTTTTAGAACGGGTTTTTCTATCTTTGTTTTCTTATAGGCCATAATCAGAAAGTTCAGAATGAAGATCTATGTTTTTAAAGTCTCTGTCGGTCAGGCCAGCTTTTTTTATTGCTGTTTGAATGGCTTTCTCTTTGAAGATGGGATCTTTATAGATCTTAGATATTTCTTTTGCTTTACCCTTAAGATAAGGGGTTTCAAACAACAAGTTCCTCAAAACGTCTCTCTGAGCTTTTCCTAGACGAGTCCATTTTTCTTCGGTCAGTAATTGGAGATATGCACAGGGCCAGTTGCCCCATTCTATAGCAAGCTTTAAACCCATTTTCAACACAACAATAGGATAAAAATTTTCACCAAGTTGGATATTTCTTTCATTTACAGTAAGGGGAATTCCCTCCAGTGACCAAAGTTTTCCACAGCCGTATAGATTGAATCTGGTGTCTTTAGTGATAGTTTTCAATGATCCTTTCAAAGAGATCAATGTTTCAATATTATTGTTGCCGGGGGCTTCAAAATTTTTTGTTATTTCTTCGGGACAGCCTTTAAATGATTCTAGATTATGCCCGCAGTAAAGACTTTGAACTTTTTTAAGAGATCCTTCTAGTGTTTTTAGCTTTGGAGTCATCCGGCAGTCAAAACTACCTACTTCTTCGGGAGCGCCTTCTAGAGAGGTTAGGTTATCACAATCTTTAACATTATACTCCAATACCATGTTTTGAGGGCCTCCTTTTAAATTTTGGATAGAAGTTCCGGAGCAATTGAATTCGTTCTCAACAACAGTAGGAAAGTCTTCTAGAGAAGTAACCCCTTTACAGCTTGCTAGATTTATTCTTTGAGCCTTGGCCGGAAATCCTCTGAAATTGCTAAAATTTTCTCCACTGACCTGGAATATTCTAGTCACCTCACCGAACTCTAAATCGTAGGGTATCCCATCCTTATCTTCAGATTTTAAGACACCGCTATCTGTCAAAACAAAATTTCCATCAACTTTGATTTTTCCGTTAGACTCTTCTTTCCAATATCCACTAGCACCGTTATCCAAAAAGGCTCTGACCACGGAGGTAATTTTTGATTTTTTGACCGATTCAGGGATCTCTTCGTCACGAAGTTTTAATTCTTGACAAACTTTCTGAAAGTCGGCTCCTTTGTCGTTACATAAAAATTTGAGCTTCTGGAGGAGTGAATCTAGTTCGCTCTTAGAAAAATTTTCGTATAACTTTGGATCAATTGGAGAAATATCTGTCAGATTTTCAATGATCCTATTGGTGGAAAACTGGGAAAAGTTATTTAATCTCACTGGATTTTTTTTTCTTATATATCTTCACTCAACGAGAAAGAATTGGAGGAAAAAATCGGCAGTCAAACTATTTTTGGGAAGGGGATCTCAGAACAAGAACAACTAAAATTGCTCCAAAAACGGTTTGAAAAGAAAAGGGGACATCAAAACCCAAGAGATTTAAACCCCAGATCAGTAACACAGGACTAACTATCAGCAGTCCCAAAATGACGATCAAGCCCATGCCCAAGGCTCCTCCCAAACCAATTTTGGCTAGGATTTTTTTTGTTTTAGAATTTTCCATTTATTTTGGATCTTTATTTGACAAACTCGTAAAGAATTTCCCCGTTCAGATCTATCCTACTGATGTCTTCTTTAAAAGACAGACTCTGGATGTATCTGGAGTAATCCTTGATCTTATCGTATGTTAAAATTTTCCCATTTTTGAGGTGGATTGTCAATTCATCTCCTCCTGGTTTAAGACTGAGAGAATTTTTTCTGAATTCGTCTGATACTTTGTGTTCCTTCATAAGTTTTAATTTTTTGTTCTCGCTAATTTAAGAAAATAAGACATTGAAAAACCCTCATCCTAGATACTTTCTGTGAATTTCAGTCAGAATCGAAATGGGTACCTTTCCAGATCCTAAAGCCTTTTTAACCTGCATGAGATCCTCGTAGTACAGAGATATCTCCCCTAGATTGTGACTGACCGTCAAATCCCGAGCTAAATCTTTTTTGTGGGAAACGATCATATTTTTTCTTTTCTCCCTCTCTGCTTTCCGATCGACCCTTTTTCGTTTCTCTTGCCAAAAGTCTAATTTTTTTCTCCAAGAAGTCATTTTTTAGGACTTGGTTTTTTCTCGGTGACCATGCCTATCATATGAAGGCGGATAGAATTTTTATCTTCTTCCCTCAGTTTAGATTCATTTAAATCTCTGACAGCTTCCTGCATTTTGAGATAAACGTTCCTGGCGGTAGCCAGAACAAGTTGATTATAGTTAGCCTTAAGCTGTTGTGTTCTTTGATCTTCCATACTGTGTACTCTTATTTGTTATTTTGATGTTCCAAAAATTCAACCCCAGGATTAGTCAGAAGACAAACACATTTCCAGCAGAGACAAGAAACAGCTTTTTCATCGACATTCTTAACCACAGAGCGGCAATTCTGACACTCCAGCTCTCTTCCTTTTTTGAATCTAGCTCCCGACTGAATTTTTTTGGAAATTGACATCTTCGATCTGTTTACCCTTTTATACGGGTCCAGGTCCAATTTGTTCTCTACTCGTCCGTATTTTGTGTCTGTGACTGCAGAGTCAAATTTTGGCAAAGATCAGATTGTTTAAGATCCAGAAATAGAAATCTACCATGAGACAGAACTACAAGCTCTGCGTAGAAATCATTCTTCAAATCCCTAATTTTCTCTCTCATTACAGTTGCCCTGTTGTGAGTTATTTTTTCTTTGATCTGATAGTAATCCCTCTTATTTTTAGTGTTGCAAAAAAATTTTATCACCATACATATATTGTTTAAAAATTATAGTTCAGTAGAACTTGAATCAATATTATACAGGAAATCGGGGGTGAAGTTTTCTTCTAGCCATTCCACCACTGCCTCTTCCGAAGTTATTTTTTCGTAGTATTTTTCCAGCTCTCGGTAAAGAATCCTAGATTTTTCTCGGGCCCAATCTGTGATTTGCTGTTCTAAATTTTCAATTCCCCTATTAACCCTGTTAACATTCTCTTTGGAAGGTTCTTCTTCAGGCCAGACCTCTTCATACCATTCTACGTGTGATGAAATGGTAAATTCGTGAAAATGATTTCTAGAGGAAGTTCTTTGAATAGAGATCACTAAATCACCGATAGGAATTTTAAATCTTTCTTTTCCGGTGACTCCTGTTTGAACTAAAAAATCGAAGTCGGGATCAATCCTGGTTTTTATCTCATCTAAATCCAACCAATTTTGTTGTTTCTTGCCTATTTTTTCCCAATTTTTTTGGAAAAAAAGAAAATTATCAGTGACATCTCCTGTAAAAGATGCCCCATCACCTTGGGAATAAAAACCAGAAAACTTAATTTCTACATTTTCTATACCAAATTCTCTCATTTGAGCTTCGAACTCGTCAAAAATTGGCTCGTACCAATCTTCTTCAATAAAGGGATCCTCGACCAAAACGTACCTCCATTTTTCAATCAATTTTTCTTTATCCTTCTGTGATAGATCCTGAAATGTCATAGAAATTTTTTTGAAATTTAAATCGTGTTTCCTTTAGAATCCATCGGGATCCAAACATAATTACCAAAAGGAGGAATTGTGAAACCCTTATCTAATTTACAAATGAACCAATAAACTTTTTTTTCGTACTTACTGATACCATACTGATCTACTTTCGGAAAATCTGCCATGGTGTCGGTGAAATAACAAACGAAAGAAGGTTTTTTCTTTAGTTCCTCAATTTTTTTAAAAGGAGGACCGAATCCATTTCTGTTACCCCCTGTAGTTGCCCATAATTTTAGATTGGGCTGTTTCCCCTTTTTGACTATTTCCCAGTTATCTATGTTATCCGAACAATAAATAATAAGGGTCTCGTCGATTTCAAACTTTTTATTAAGCCTCATCATTTCTTCTAGAAACACATTAGATTGTTTTTCTGAAATGGATCCTGATGTATCAACTATATAGACAGCAGTTTTAAATCCTTCTTGCCCAGCTCTTTTTCTGCCATACATTATGGGGCTTCCCGGTAAACCCAACATTCTACGATTGGGTAATTTTTCGATTATTTTTCTAGTTTCCCTGTCGTATAGTCTGGCTAGTTCTTTTTTCCAATCTACTCTGGGAGGAGAATCCAAAATTCTCTGAATCAGGGATCTGGCTTTTTCACTCAATCCGCCGAAACCGGAACTGATCAGCTGTTTCATTGATTTTTCCCAAATGCTAGAAACTTCTTTTAAAGTTCCTGGAGCACCTAAAGCTCTCTTGCTCTGGTAAATTTGGCCCATTTTACCTGCTATTGTTCCAAGCCTTCTTTTTGTCGATTCTCCCGCATCTTGTTGCATAGTAGCTTCTGCTTTTTCGACATCTTCCGGATTGATTAATTCTTTAAACTTCTTGCCCTGTTCATTACCTTTTTTTGGTTGATCAAGTTGACCTTGTTCATTACCTTTTTCTGGTTGACCCTGTCCATTCCCTTTTTTTGGTTGATCAAGTTGACCTTGTTCATTACCTTTTTCTGGTTGACCCTGTCCATTCCCTTTTTTTGGTTGGTCCTGTTTAGGACTCAGAATGGTGTAGTCCTCTTTAGGGATGATCGCTGGTGTTAAGGATTCAAAAATTTTAAAGTATTTCAAGTATTTCATAAAAGGTAGACTACTGTTTTTTAAAGGGAGGAAGATTTAGCTTCATTTCTTTTGTCAGCTTCTTCTTTAGTGATAACTTCTAGCTGCATCTCTCCGGTAGTAGGATCGATCGACGCTACCTCTGCATACTGTCCTTGCAAAGGACCTTGATCTATCCTAATTATATCACCAGGCTGTGCTTGTTTTTTTTCTTGACTTGAATCACCTTGTCCAGAATCATCTGTGCTTTGTCCCATTTCATCCTCTGTACTGTCAAATTGGTCATCATCATCATTCTGTTCTACCTGTTTAACTACATCATTAGGTGAATCTGGTTTTGGTAAAGGCTTATCATAATCATGAACATCGTCAAGTGGTTTCTTGTCGGGAGGAACTCCATCCTCTAGTAATTTTTCGTAGATCTCCTCTGCGTTCATATTAAGGTACTTTTGCTCGTAAAGGCCCATTTTTTCTCCTTCATCTCCGGTAGGCCATTCAAAATCTTTACCCTTTCCTTGGCATTCTGCGTCTAAAATTGGATTTATTGCAAAATCTGTTGCAAAGTTCCAGAGTAACGGTTTTCTTCCGTGTCTTCTTAACATGTGTTGAAATAAACAGTGTAATACCTCGTGAACAATCACAAATCTAATCGCTCCATTAGATTGAGAACAGACAAATTCGGGGTGATAAACAATATTCAACCCATTGGTACACATAGTTGGTGGATTTATTTTACTGCTTCCATAAATATTCAGTTGTGAAGCAGTAGAGTAAAAAAACCTCATATGAGTAGCAAGCCAAGATAAATTCATTCTGATAGTTGAAGCAGCATATCTACTAGAAAAACTAGGATCTATCTTATTGTACTCATCTAGTAATTTCTTAATTTCACCACGCTGAGAAGAGCTTCCTCCTCTGGAATTTCTCAAGCTATCAATTTCGCGAGAGGCCATTAAAAATTCTCTTGAGTCCATAGATTCGTTGATTGAATCTGCGAATGTACTAAAAAATTGGATATGATTCATTTTATTTTATAATTTTTTATCATACTTCTCCAGCTTTATATTTCCTCGCTGAACTCATAACTTTATCAACGTATTCTTTGGCTATTTTTGCGGCTTGAACTAAAGGATCTTTTTCATCTCTTGTTCCATTTTCAAATTCCTCTAAAACAACTTCATAGGGTTCATCTATCAAATAATTATCTGTCCAACTAAACATTGGCCACATTTTACCCAAGCTGGAGTAGACAGCAGCTAGTATTTCAGGCTTTTTATACCTTGCCAAATAATCGTACAAATTACCTACTTTTTGTAAATCATTTGCCTCATAATAGGTTTTGCCGTCCTTTCTCTTTTGGGTAGAGTGCTCGTCTGCTAATATTTTAGATAAGAAACCAGAAAGACCAAGCATGACTGTTGTAGAGTCTTTTCCTGTCTTACTGAAATCTACAAGTTTTGCTTCCTCTGGCTTATTGAAAATTGTCTCAATATCTTCCCTGGTTAGAAGTTTAAAAATGGAAAGATATTCTACAATTTTATTGGCTGCTTCCGGACCTACGTGATCCTGGAATAAATTACGCAAATCGTCTTCTTTCAGATCTGTCCAATCTCTCAAGCCTCTCCTCTTAATTTTTCTTAGTAATTCATCAAATGCTGTTTCCCAATTAGCTGGATTTGGATATTCCATGTTACGATCATCCCCTAATTCTAGAAAATGAAATAATTCGGGGTCATTTGCAATCACATTCACTATAGCTTCAGGGAATCCCTTTTTGAGAGAATAAGATTGCCACCTTTCGGGGCTAGGGACGAAATTGAGTGGTATAATTCTTCTGGCAAACGAACTGTCAAATGGTTCAACGTTTGCTTCTTTAGGTCTATTTCCAGCTGCAACTATCATCCATTTTTCTGGTAATTTGTAAGTTCCTATTCTTTTATCTTGGAGAAATTGTGCAATCACGTTGTACACATTTGATACGATTGGTCTGTTTGCTTCATCTAAAAAAATTATTCCACCTTTGCCAGATACTCTGGGTAAAAAGTAAGGAGGATTATCCCTTGTTACACCTTCTCCTACTTCTTTCATTTGAATTATTTTTCCCTTAATCTTTGGTATTTCTGGGCTGTCCGGATCCTTACTTTCTAAATCAGCTAATTGACTTTCTAGTTCTGCTATTTTTTCTCTCATAATCTCGGGGGACACGTCTTTTGGAGTTGGTACACCCGCTAAATCTTCGAGGTTTCTAAGAGAAACGTCTAAGTCTATCAATGGGACCTTAAATTTTTGTGCAATTTCACCAACTATCATAGTTTTTCCGATGCCTGGAGCTCCAAAGATGAAATAGGGTTTTTTAACAGGAATCCCGTCGAGTATGTCTTCAAAAGACTCTTTTAATAACATGAAAAGTTCATCTGTCCCTACATCTCTGACCCCTTTTATTTCTGTGTGTCCTGCTGCTGAAAGATCAGACTTGGTGGATTCGTATAAATGCTGATCCCCAAAATCGTATTCCGAAGATTCCGATATTTTTTGTAGTTCTTGAGAACTAATGATGTTCATAGATCCAAATTGAGTTCCAGCATAAGCTTTTTTGATTTGAGAAACAATGTCTCCATCTTCTGGCAAATATACTTTAACTGGAGATGTACCCGATTTTGGACCTGAAGTAATAACTCCAAAAACCTTGTCCCTAATAGCTTTTTTCAAATTAGAAGCCCAATCAGTCACAGAGGAAGCGACCTTTTTCATCATCCCCCCTATTTTACCTAGGCTCATTTTATCTTCTTTAATGTAATAATTTTCTCCTAGAAACTGAGAAAAGCTGTAAACTTTGCGTGGCATGTAATAATTTTTTTTGGATATATATCATCACAAAATTTTTAATCTTAAAAAAAGAATCCTAAAAAAATTATGAAAAACGTTCATACATTCGAGAGTTTCGACATCTCTCATGAGGGATGGGAAACCCCATACACTAATCAAAATGAAAGTTCAGAAATGGAAATTCAAAACTACATGTTTTTCCAAAATCTGATGATGATCAAAGATGCAATTAATGATCTTCTGAAAATGGATCGTCATCAAATAGATCAGATTTTGAGTAAGGGTCACGGTTGGGCTCTAGATCACATCTCAACTTCAACAGATGATATTGAGGAGGTGTACCATTTTCTGAAACATCACGACGAATCAGAATCAGATCACGGTGATGATTACGAGGATCATTCTGGGTCGGAAATGCCAGAGATAGAAATTCTAGGTAACAACGACCAAGTGGAAATAGAAACAGGGGGAGAAGAAGAATGAATTTATTGGGATATCCCAATTAGTTAATTACTTTTGACCCACCAATTTTTTAGCTTCATCGTAATCATTCTGCGATAACTTCCAGGCTGGTAGTTTTTTCTTGATGTATTTCTGAACTTCGGAGAAGGAAGCTTTTTTGTTTTCATCGTCGCCTAGGAAGTCCAACAAAAGGTCTCTAACCGCGGGATGAATTCCTTCTGTTTCGGAGTTGGCTTTTGATTCAGCTAAGAACTGAGAGAAGTGTTTGAGATTATCCATTTGTTTCTTTATTTTAAAGTAAGTAAATATTTGGTTTGAAAAAGAGTAGCGAGAATTTCGTCAATAATGTTCAAAATTTCGGAGTCGGTTTCAGGGTTACATGCTTTCTTACAAGTGACTTGGTAGGAGTAAATTATTTCCTCTAGGTAAGAATGCAAGCTGTATTCGCCAGTCTCTTCGTAATTTTTAAGACAAATTGTTCCAGCTTCTCCTGTTAAATAACTCCTACCGTATTTGCCTGAAACGGTTTCAACCAGATCGTCAGTAAGCTGAACAAACTTTTGAAAAAGCTTATCCAAAGTTTTGTGCTCCGGATAGGATTTTGTTTGCCAATGAAAAAGCTTAATTTGAGCTGTGTGTGCTAGAGCTTCTTTCGTGATGCAGGAGGAGATGTCCACTTTGGGTTGGGTCATTGTTCCGAATGAGTGAAAATCTGATCCAGGCTCAATCTCTATTTCTAACTCGGCTTCAGCCGGTTTTTTGGAGATAAAAGAGCTGTAGGTGATATCCTCTTCTTTTCTGTCTGATGGAGGGTGAATAATTCGACCCAAGGCATCAAGATTTATTGTTCTACCAGTGCGATTCATACTCCTATATATCTTAGAATAATTTGCTTTTAGGAGGAGGAATAACCAACTCTAGAACTATAATTATTTCGTGAAGTAGAATGGATTATGCAACAAATCGAAAATTGGAAGAGACTCTCTGATGGAAAAATAGTGGATCTTGTGCCTTATCTGACCGACTGGATGATCTCTAATCCAGGATATCGGGTTTACATCGGATGCGATTCTAAAAACGCAAACACCAAAACAGTTTTTGTTACCGTTATTGTGCTGCATTATCCAAGAGGGGGAGGCCACGTGATTTTTCAAAAGAATACGGCTGACCGCTTTCAAGATAGGCATAGAAGACTATGGCAAGAGGTGGAATTTAGCGTCTCAGCTGCCCAGTTTATCATGCAACACGGCATTACTACCCCAGATTTTATCGACATTGATTTAAACCCAGATCCCAAGTATAAATCAAATTCAGTGTTGAGATCGGCGGTCGGTCTAATAGAGTCAATAGGTCTGAAACCCAGATACAAGAGTATTCACCCCTGGGCAGTCTCAGTGGCAGACTACATTTGCCGGTAAAAAATAAAATCGAAATCATGATGAGACCTAAAGGTACAATGAACATGAAAACACAAAATCCGCCGCCAGTAGAGATGGAAATCCTACAGCCCCTCCCCATTTGTGCTAGTAAGATGGGGGATGATGATGACGAAAGATCCGGACCAGAGTTTGTCAAGAGCAATTCTAATTCGAAAACACCAGCCTTAGACGCTTTTGGTAGAGATTTAACAGAAGCAGCTGCCAACGACGAAATCGACCCAGTGATAGGAAGGGAGAAAGAAATAGAGAGGGTCACTCAAATTCTGGGTAGGAGAAAGAAAAACAACCCTATTCTGATTGGAGAACCCGGGGTTGGAAAATCAGCTATAGCCGAAGGTTTGGCCCTAAGAATCATCCAAAGGAAGGTGAGCAAGAATCTTCTGAACAAAAAGATTTTCCTTCTTGATTTAGGATCCCTGGTGGCAGGTACAAAGTACAGGGGTCAGTTCGAAGAGAGGGTCAAGGCAATCATTGACGAACTCCGAAAGAATAAAGACATCATCATCTTTATCGATGAAATTCACACGATCGTGGGAGCGGGAAGCGCGTCGGGCTCGCTCGATGTTTCAAATATGTTTAAACCCGTGCTGGCCAGGGGAGAAGTTCAGTGCATCGGAGCTACCACTATTAGCGAATATAGAAGCTACATCGAAAAAGACGCTGCTTTGGAAAGAAGATTCCAAAAAATCATTGTGGATCCACCCACGGCCGAAGAAACCCTTAGTATTCTGCGTAACATCAAAGAAAAATATGAGGAACACCACAATGTGCAGTACACAGAAGACGCCTTAGAAAACTGTGTCAAATTGACAGCTCGATACATCTCAGATCGCAATTTCCCAGATAAAGCTATAGATGCATTAGACGAGGCAGGTTCCCGAGCTCACTTGGCAGAGGTAAAGGTTCCAGATGTTTTGATCAAGCTTGAAAAAAACCTTCAGAAAGTAGCAGCAGAAAAAAAAGCTGCCGTTGCCCAGCAAGATTATGAAGCCGCCGCTAGACTCAGAGACACAGAAAAAAAGATTTCGCTGAGCATCGAAATAGAATCTAAGCAATGGGAAGAAAAACTGAAGGAGAAAAAGAAAATAGTCGACGGGGAAAAGGTAGCGGAAGTTGTTTCATTGACCACTGGCATCCCTCTCCAAAAATTAACTAAGACGGAGGTTCAAAATCTTTCTAATTTGGAAGAGACCCTGAAATCTCTAGTGAAGGACAAGATCAAGCCATCGAAAAGATTTCAAAAGCTATTCTGAGAAACAGATTTGGAATCAAGGATCCAGCTCGTCCTATTGGCTCCTTTATTTTTCTGGGACCTACAGGGGTTGGGAAGACCGAACTAGCTAAACAATTAGCAGCTACGGTCTTTGGCTCTAAAGATGCTCTGATTAGAATAGACATGTCTGAATACAGTGAAAAGTTCAATGCAACAAAATTAATAGGAGCTCCACCGGGATATGTCGGTTTTGAAGAAGGCGGTCAATTGACAGAAAAAATCAGGAAAAAACCCTATGCGGTGGTGCTGTTTGACGAAATTGAAAAAGCTCATCCTGATATCTTTAATCTGCTTCTTCAGATCATGGACGAGGGTTTTATCACAGATTCGCTCGGTAGAAAAATTAATTTCAGCAATTGTCTTCTGATTTTGACCTCCAACATCGGTCAAAGAAAAGCGGCAGATTTTGGTAAATCTATTGGTTTTACTACCTCTAACTCCCCTGATGATAACAATGCAGTTATTGTAAACAAAGAACTGAATAGATTCTTTGCCCCTGAATTTTTGAACAGACTAGATGAAACCATTTACTTTAATGCCTTGACAAAAGAAGATATTTTGAAATTGGTTGAAATAGAAATCAAAAAAATTATTCCCCGGTTCGAAGAAATAGGTTACAAAGTTTCAATCACCAAAGATCTGAAGGAGAAGCTGGCTGAATCTGGCTACGACACAAAATACGGGGCTAGACCTTTGAAAAGAATGATCCAAAAATACATAGAGGACACCGTGGCTGATCTAGCGGTAAAAGGAAAAATTCAGATGGGTAGTAAAATTCAAATTTCTCACGATCCGAAGAAGAACGCGTCCCAGGAAGTTCCCGTCAAAGTAAAAATCACGCATCAAAAAATCATTATTTAATGTCAGGAATAGTTAACGTTCAATTTGGAATGGACGTCAAAGTCTTTGGACCCATCAATGCTTATGGGTGCAAAATAGGGGATAGAACAAAAATAGGTCCTTTTGTAGAAATACAAAAAGACGTTTTAATCTCAGAGGACTGTATTGTCAGCTCACATTCTTTCATTTGCTCTGGGGTTTCAATTGGGGCAAGAACATTTGTGGGACATGGTGTAATGTTCATTAACGATAAATTCGATTCCCCTGATATTAAGAATTGGAATTTTAAAACAACGGAAATTGGGCAGGATGTTCGAATCGGATCAAATGCAACAATTTTACCTGTTAAAATTGGAGATGGAGCGATTATCGGGGCTGGTGCTGTGGTGACAAAAGATGTACCACCTGGGTCAATCGTTGTTGGAAACCCAGCTAAAATTAAAAAATCAAATTAATATGGAACAGAATCCTAAAATTGCTTTAGTTGGATATGGATATTGGGGGAAGATTCTCCATAAAAGTTTAAAAGAGATCGGATATGAAGACATCCAAATTTTTGACGATGTTCTAGGTAATACCGAATCGCTCGATGAGAATTTTTCCCATTATCTAATTGCCACCCCATTCCAAACGCACCAAGAGATAATTCAAAAAATTTGTGGATATAGAGACAAGTGGATTTGGTGTGAAAAACCTTTGGTTAGTACCTTAGATCAAGCATCTTTTTTATATGAATTAATAGAGAAAACAGGAAATCGTCTATTTGTAGATTGGATTTATAATTACAACCCAGCCATCGATTTTCTTCAATCTTATTTAAATGGAAAGAAGATAAAGCAAATTCTTTTAAATAGAACCAATAATGGACCGGTCAGAACAGACTGCAAATCTTATTGGGATCTTTCATCACATGACCTCACTATACTTTTGAAAATTCTGGGAATAAATTATCCTTTTAAATTCAAATGGAACGAGTTCTCTTTAAAGACTAACGAAAATTTTGGTTCTAATTTATCTTGGCATTATTCGGATGGAATTCAGATCATTGTAAATTCGAGTTGGCAACACACTTCCAAAAACAGGGTTATACTTTTCATTTTGGAAGACGATTCGATTATTGTATTTAATGACCAAAATAAAACCATTATTATAGATGGTAAAGAGGTTAAAAATTACACCAATTATCCACCTCCTCTTCATACTGCTTTAAATATCTTCTTTAGCGGGGAAACTTCCGAATATGAAGAAAATAAGGATTTGACTTTGAAAATAACTTCTTTGTTACAAACGAAAACCAAAAAAATTGTTTAAGTTATGATAAAATTTAACGACCTAGGTGCTCAATGGGAAGAGATCAGAGAAGAAGCACTGATTGCCATCGATGAACTTGGAACCAGAGGTGACTATATCGGAGGGAAAGCTATTTCAGATTTTGAAGCCAAATTCGCAGCTTATACTGGAACAGCATTTGGCGTTGGAATATCCAACGGAACCGACGCCCTCAAAATTGCATTTCAAATTTTTGATCTATCAAATCAAGATTTGGTGATTATGCCAGCCAATACGTTCATAGCAGATTTTTTGGCTTTGAAAAATTTACCAGTCAGTGGAAGGGCCCTACCGGAGGTTTATCTCATCGATCACGATGAACACTTTACAATTTCAACCAAGGATTTGGAAAAATTTCTGGAATGGAAGAGAAAAGATTATAGAAAGGTTGTTGTGGTTGCAGTTCATTTATATGGTCATCCTTGTGATTTACAAACTCTGAAGGATTTGAAACACAAATATGACTTTATCCTGCTGGAAGACTGCTCCCAGTCGCACGGCAGCAAAAGTAAAGGATTCAATCCTGGAAACTTGGGAGAAATCTCTGTTTATTCTTTATATCCAGGTAAGAATTTGGGAGCACTGGGAGATGCTGGGATTCTCACCACCAATGACCCTGAAATTTATCGAAGGGCCAAAATCCTCAGAAACTATGGATCACCCGTCAAGTACCATTATGATGAAATGGGTAATAACCATCGTCTAGACACGCTGCAGGCAATCGTCTTGGGTTTAAAATTGGACAGACTAGACCAGTGGAATTTGGCCAAACAGAAAGTTGCAGAAAGATATTCCAGGGAAATAAAAAATATAGGAATCTCTTTACCTATCAATGCACCTTGGTGCGAATTTCATTCGTATCACATTTATTGTGTTAAAGTTTTAGGGAACAGGGACAATTTTATGGAACATCTTTCTGCTCAAGGAATTCCCACTATCATCCATTATCCAATCCCCATCCATAAAACTAGCATTTTTGGAGGCCCGTATGAACTAGATTTTGTCTTTAATTCCGAACTGACAGATTTATATGCCGACCGAATAGTTTCCTTACCGATGCACCCCTTCTTAAAAGAAGAAGAGGTCTCTTTGATAATCAACACAATTAATTCTTGGCAACCAGTATGAAAATAGGAGTTATTTTTTGCATTTATAATTGTGAAGATTATGTGGATAGATGTGTCTCTCCCTGGTTTGAGTTAAAGGAGCAAATTGATTTTGTGTTTACCGTTACTAGCGGAAGATTCAAAGACTATGCACAACTAGGAATTCCTAATCGTAACCAATCAACTTTGAAAAAATTAGTAGAATGGGATTTCGATTTTATGTCCATAACTGGAGGGGATAAATTACTGGATGAGGATTCAAGTAGAAATAGATGTTTAGATTTTTTAAAACCCCATGGGTGTGATCTAATTTGGCTTGTTGATGGTGACGAGTTTTATACGAAAGATCAGATTAGAAATACTATCCATTTTATAGAATCTAATCCTGATTTTGATGTATTTTCTATATATATGAAGAATTGTACAATTCGTTATCCTCTTTTCACTGATCCCTTCAATCGGCTATCTATTTATAGAAATAGAAAATGGGGAGGGATTGGGAGATTTTATTTTGATTCCTATTTCGTTTTTTCTGATGAAAAACATGGAATAAAAGATTTAGAAATTCTATCTATACCTAGAAAGATATGTTTTCTAGAACATAACTCATGGCTTCCTACTCAAGCCACAAAAGATAAAATAAAATATCAAAATTTAAGATACGCTGGAATCAACCACGAAATACCGGAAGGATGTAGATGCTCTTTCGAATGGGGAGAAGAAGGCTTAAAATTCAGCCCTTCTTTTTGGGAATGTAGAAAATTACAAATCCCAATCCTGTGTGAGTTTCCGTCGGAAATAAGCAATCCAAGTTTTCAAGTGAATTTCGAAAGATCACATAAAAAAATTACAATTTCTTCGGATGAAAGATTTGAAAGTTTGAATGTCCAAATCTTCGAGTTATCAAATGAAAATCCACTAGGAGGTTTTGAAATTATAGAACTGAACCCAGGTGTTAATTTTTGGTTCATCCCAGGGGACAACAGAGATTATGAAGCAGAATTAAATTTTTATGGGATGAAGGTTAAGATTTTTCAAAATTCTATCCTTATACACGAGGTTAATTTACACACAAAAATCTAAGAAATGAAAAAACCTGTTTTTCTAACAAAGACACCATCTATTGGAGATTTTTTGAGTGCCACCCCAACAATAAAAAAACTGGCGGATATTTACAAGACACAAATCATTGTGGTTTCTGAAACTCCAGATCTACTGAAAAATAATCCTTATGTAGAGCAAAGTTTACACGTCAAAGATATCAATATAGATTCTTTAAGGGAAAACTATGATGTGCACGAATCTTTCATGTTGCTTGGAAAAAGAGATGGAAGAGGGATCGAATTCAAACATGCCATGTGCGATATCAGACAGTTTCACGCCAAGGATCTGGGGTTCATGCTTACTCCGGATGAAATGACCTGTGAATACTGGGCTGGTCCCGAATTTGAATTTATAGATTCGCTGAATTTACCAGAAAAATATGTTGTAATACACCCGGCACAAACTTGGGAGTCTAGAACATGGAAAAGAGAAAACTGGCAGAATCTGGTTTATGAATTGGAAAAATCAGGAATTTTCGTGGTTTCTTTAGGAAAGGATGCAGGAGAATATTCTGACCATTTACACCAGGAAAAACCGGCCTGGGAATTAAAAATTAGTCATGGTTTGGATCTCACCAACAAAACATCTTTAGATCAAACGTGGCACATTTTGTCCAAGGCAACATGTGTTGTGACCATGGATTCTGGCATCTTGCATTTAGCAGGTACGACAGATACACACATCATTCAATTGGGCAGTTCTATTCATCCTAGTTATAGGGCTCCTTGGAGGAATGGTACTCAACAGTACAAGTACTCCTATGTACTAGGTGGGTGCGGTTTACACTGTGCTTCGGATTTGTCTTACTCACTCAGAGATTGGGG
>SXGQ01230534.1_pt1 | contig 25805 bp, 27 predicted proteins | sample 3178371 | NCBI WGS metagenome assembly SXGQ01 (sample SAMN11356859, study PRJNA531348) | freshwater metagenome | isolation source: freshwater sample F1-20 | place: China: Fuxian Lake, Yuxi | collected 2017-12-25 | reverse complement strand
TTCATAAATAAAAATTATTTGAAGATCTTATTTGATAAGTGTAATGGTCGTGGTTCCAATCCTCAACATTCTTATGATGTACAAAATCGACAGAACCATACCCCCAATCTGGATGTTCGTGTTTGATTATAACTTGATCAATATAAGATTGTTTTTTTAATAGATTTCCAACCATCATAAATTCATTATCGGACCAACAAGATTTATAATCGGGGTGATAAATATAATTAAATCTTTTATAATAATTTTTACCTAAAATACACAAAGTGTTTAATCTATTTCCCTGAAACCCGTCATTAAACCACAAAATCCCATCACAATCGGGATAGTTAAATACCATATTATCTTTTATAATAATATCATAACCATTTACTTGTGGTATCATATCATCTGATGCTAAAAGAACAATGTCCCAATGGTTTTTGTATTCATTTATATCTCTATTTACAGCATCAATTTTTGATTTAGAACTCCCAATAACTACGTATGTGTTTTTATACTTTGAAATCTTTTCCAAAACCTCATTATTATTCATATCCGTATCATCTTCATCTAAAGATATTAAAAACATTGTATTATTAATATCTTTACAAAGGTCGTGATATTTCTTTAAAGTAGATAAAAATTTATCTTTTCTACCTCTTGTTGGGAACTTTATTAATAATTTCATTAATTTAAAATTTTTATATATTCTTCTTTTATTTTTTTAGCAACCTCTAATGAATTAAATTTATTAACATCGTTAGGAATGTCAAATTTTTCTTTATTAAGAATATAACCTGACCCATCAACATTATAAATCCATCCAGGTTTACCACACATCCAACCTTCAATTGTTGTTCTACCTAAAAGTATCCCTGCAGTCTCCGAACAATTTTTAACAAATGTCTCAACCTTATTTGTTGCTTCATAATACCTAACGTGTGGATGTTTTAATAAATCTTCTAAATAATTTGATTTATTTTCACCAACTAACCATAACATTTTGTTGATATATTTTGAATATTCAACCAAATCTTTGATTGCATTTTCTCGTAAATAATCTAAAGTTCCAACAAATAAAACATACCCATTGTCTTTTGTATTTTTTGTATTGAACCTTTCAGTATCTATTGGGTTATAAACAACTTCTGTATTATTTTTATCAATTCCAAATTTATTTATAATATGTTCTTGAATTTCAGGTCTAATACAAATGTATTTTTTTATTGTTTCATTTATTACAGGATTTTCTAATTCAATAACTTCAGAATGTATTGTACAAATTTTATCTATGTTTGGATACATTTGACATATTTGATTGGTAATAGGTAAATGCTGTGTATGAATAATATCATAATTAACCTCCCCAATTTTATACATCATATTAGGTTGGGATGTTTGGATTCCTTGCGGTGTGTTCATACTCCATTTTCCATCACCTAACTTATAACCTGGTGCTTCATTAAATGGTAAAACTTTAATTCCTTGTTGTTTTGCAATATTTGATAATGGTCCATTAATGTCTGATAATACGGTAACATCACAATTTAATTTTTTTAAACCTCTCGCTAATTCATAAACATACATTTCAGATCCTGTGAATGTTTTAAAAAATAAACATGACAATAAAACTTTTAGAGGAGACTCAATGGTTAAATTTCTTTTTACTTTTATAGGTAAAATGTCTTTATATTTTTCTGCAAAAATTTCTCTATTTTTTTCCCATTGTTCGTTTGTTTGGCCTATTGATTTATGTGTAACTCTTACGTCATACATAACACCAATTTTAACATCTTCTATAAAATTTCTAAAAGAAAAATCAACATCATAAAAATGGAATCCACCGATCTCTTCGTTAAAATTTTGTTTGATATTTTTCTTATTTACAACAATAAAAAGACCATCAACCAAAACAACATCATCTAATTGATTTCCTTTGTTTTCAGAATACTTTGATTCCCATTTTTTTCCTTCATGTTCGTGGTTGACTATTCCTTTCATTTTAGAAAAATCTTCCCACCATCTTCCTGATTTTGGCATATTTGTAGTACCTGCTAATCCTAAAATACCATATTCTGAATTTCTTTTAAAATGATTTAATATTTTTTGACCCCAATTTTTTGAATCAAAATAAATGTCGTGATGCATAAAGACAACTATATCGTACTTTGATTCTTTTAATCCTTTATTATAAATTTCAGTTAAAGAATATTCACCATTATTTTTGTAACCTAAAAATTCAATTTTATTGTGTAAACCACTATTTTTAGTTATTTCTTTTTTAAAATTTTCTAAATCATACTGGGAAGAGCAAACTACACTTATCATATTTTATTTTGTTTTCTAATGGTTTTATTTTATTCTATACGTAACATTAAAACAAATTAGTACTACCAAACCCTTTATCGTTTCTGTCCTTTTCTCCGATCTCTTCAACCTTAACCATATTAACCCACTTACCATTAACTACAGGACAAAGTACTGCCTGTGCAATTTTTTGACCTTTTTCTATTTTAATTCTTTCATTAGTGGTATTAAAAATTATTACTTTAACTTCCCCTTGATACCCACTATCAACTGTTCCTGGTGAATTTAATACAAACAAACCTTGATTTAGTGCTAAACCACTTTTGGATCTTACTTGAATTTCATAACCTTCAGGAATGTCAAATCTTAAACCTGTTGGGACAATATTTCTGTCGTTGGCATGTATCCAAACATCACTAGTTGATCTCAAATCAAATCCCGAATCAGATTCATAGGCATATTCAGGATCGAAGTTTTCACTATTATTAACATAGTCTAAAGTAATTTTTTCAAACTCTATTTGGTTATTCATTTCAAAAAAATGTTTTTCCATTTCATCCATATTAATTCCCATAGAATCTAACATAGACTCTGGATTTGGCATATCAAATCCATTTATATTTTCGTTTAAACTTTTTAATATATCAATTTGTTCTTTTATATTTTCAGTATTTTTAATCATTATTTTAGTTGTTTTAATTTTTTTATGAATTTGATTAGCACTTCAACATCTTTTTCGCAGTATTCTGAAATTTGTTGTAATTTTTGTTCTATCCAATACGCATTATGCACTTTGTCGCCTGTGACTTCTCCATCTTTTGGTGTTGGTATATCTAGTGTTGCGCAAACTAAGTCTAAAGATCCTATAGAACTATACGCCCCGTATTGCCAAATTTCTTTTGTATCTATTGCTTTAACTTCCCAAGGTTTTGTGTCATATGAAGGCAATAATTTTGATGGTATAATACCGTTAATAATCATTCTTTTTGCAAGCATAGGGATATCAAAATTTTTCAAATTATGTCCACATAGATAAAAATCTAATTTTTGACACCTGTCAAATAAATTTCTAACTTGTAATAGTAATTCTTTTTCGTCATCGCCTGAAAATGTTTGTTTTTTTATTTCTCCATTTTCCATAACAAACGCCATTGAAACACATACGATCTTTGCAAATTCAGGAACAAGTGCAGATCTTTTACTAAAAATAACGTCCATAAATTCTTCAGTACTTTTATTTTGTTTAAGTTCGTTGTCCTCAGGAAAACGTTTTAAAAACCAATCAAAATATTTGTCAAATTGTTCGGCTATTTTTGGGTTTGTATTAAGGCAAGTTTGATAGTCTGGACATCCTCCAACTGTTTCGATGTCAAGAAATAAAATTTTCGTTATTGGTGTATTAATCATTTGATTATAAAATTTTAGTTACGTTTGGATTTTGTTTTAAAGTTTGTATTGTTATTATATCTTGCTTTAGAAGGATCTTTTTGTAAAAATACCATAAAATAGTCACAATTTTTTTTCTGCAGTTTCAAACGTATATATATATACTTGATGCAACAAATTAAAATTACCGGCAGTAAATCCTATTTTATCTTTTTTACTATTCATCTTATTTAATTAATGATTTATAAAGTTCAGCTCTACTTTTTGTTACAACATTTAAATCATATGTATCTTTTACCGTTTCATACAGTCTTTGACCTAAATCGTAAGCAAAGTTAGGGTTATCTATTAATTTTTTCATATATTTTGACCAATCACTATGATTTTTCACTTCATTTACTAATAAGGCATTTCCATCTACAAATTTACCGTTATCGATTGAATGTTTTAAATCTATTGTATATGGACCAATATTTGAAGCAATAATTGCTTTTTTATAGAATCCAGCTTCTATTACTTTTAATTGTGATTTAACCCTATTAAATATATGATTTTTAATTGGTGCTAAAGATACGTCAAATAATCTATAATTATTGGCGTATAAGTTTATTGGTTTAGTCCAAACTCTGTTGTAGAAAGGAATTGTATCTAAACTAAATTCTTCTTCTTTAAATTTCATTAAAAATTCTTTATGTTTAGGATCTACTAATTTATAATTGTCCGTAAAAATTTCTTCATACCTAGCCCAAACAGTTTCTTCAGGATTAATTGGTCTTTGTTTTTGTTCTCCTGTATTGCTATTAATCTCTGTTACTGTGCCTCTAGTATCAAACCCACATAAAAATAAACTAAATTTATCTTTCAATTGAGATAGTTTATTCATAGTCCCATTCATTAACTTTAAATCATGTAAATGAGAAGATCCACCTAACCAACCAAATCTTAATTTGTCTGAAGGCTCTGTTTTAGATTGAAACTGAGGTTCTTTTGGGTTTATAGCGTTTGGTAAAACATAAACATTCTTATTAAATTTTAAAATTTCATTAGCAAATATACTGGTTGTAGTTGTTATATGACCAGCAACTTTTAAATTATTCATTATTTTTTCGTGTAACTTAGATTGTAAAACCATTTGGTGTACCGGATGATCTTTAGTTGGTAACCAATAATCATCTAAATCCATAATAGTTATTATTCCAATAGAATTTAGTTTATTTATTAAGCTTACTGAGTTTTCATATTCATGTCCTATTGTTCTATGAAAATGTACTATATCGTAGTTTTTCCAATAATTTATGTCATTTACTTTTGGTTCGTAATCTATATCCACATGAAAATCATCTGGATATAGATTTTGTAACATAATGTGTGGATCTATCGATCTAAACTTACCAACACCAGTCTTATCGCTAGGTAGGCATAATACTCTTATTTTACTCATTTAATTATTTTATATAAAATATAATACATATAAAACAAAAAATCCACTTAAGATAAGTGGATTATTAAAAATAAAAATATTTACTTATTGTAATTTTTTAATTTTAGTGACTCTACCTATAAATAAATGTTTACCAACTTTAAACTGTATAGATTCATTAGTTTTTTCTGTAGATTCTACCATCATACCATTATTTAAAAATTCTTTTTTAATCACAGAACTAACTGTTTCTTTTACCGTGTCTCTAACTGTGTCTCTAACAATGTCTCTAATTATATTTTTAATTTCATCAATACTGTTATTTTTTAAAATATTTGTATTTAAATTATTGTTTAAGTTAGTTTTTGTATTGTTATCTTCGTTTTTATTTAAATTCATTAATCTGTGTGCGCCTTCAATAACTTCGTTAGATATGGTTGGGGATGAATATGATTGTTGAACTATAGGAGATTCTATCATTAGTTTTTTAATTTCATCTGGTAATTTGGAATTTAATACCATATTTTTGTCTAAAGGCATTGTTGGATCTAAATTTAAATTTTTTTCATTTTGATTGACCATAATGTCATCTGGTAAATTATACTTAATATTTTTAGGGGTAATACTTTCAATAATATTAGAATTATCATTTATTGTATTACTATTTCCTCTTCTTATATTTTCGGTTTTTTCCATAATTTTTTTTGAAACTGCTAATCTTTCCATTAAGTCTTCAGAACTCCCCATATTATTTATATTTAATTAATTATTATTTTCTTCTTCATTATCAAAAACAGCGTTAACAATAACACGACTCATTAATTTATCTCCTGATTGGTTATAGTTTTTTCTTTTTTTAGTAAATTTATCCATAGTTGGAGTGTAAGTCAATACTTTATCTAGTCTAAAAAGTCTAAAACCTGGTATTGGATTTCCTTTTTTTACTTTTGAATGTGAGGATCCTCTTATTTCCCATGCTCTTAACACTAAATTTCCAGATTTACTAACACCTAAACAAACAGGCTCTATTTCTCTATATCCTTTACCGTAAGTGTCTCCATCATAATTTATTATAACTACTTTTTTATTTTTAATACTAGATTGTACCACATCCAAAGACGCCGCTTCATTAATTATTATTTTTAAATTATCAATTAATTTCATGTAACCTTATAGTAAGGATTATTTGTTGAAAATTTATTTACTTTTATTTCGTCCTTTCGTTTCAATATATCGTCAGACGTTCCAATAGATTCGTTATGGATGTCAAAACTACCAACCCCACGACCAATTTTATCTCCGTCAGATAGAGCGTCTGGATGTGTTGTAGAATATTGATTATTATTTTTAAAATCATTTTTTGGAAACAATTTTTTTCTCTGATCTTCAGCTATTTTACTTAACGCATTATCTGGTTGAGAAAAATCTAATTTATCTGATTGAATTGCCATTTTATTTTATCACTTTTATTAGTTTATTTATTTTTTTAATCTCTTCATTAACTTTTAAATCGTCAACAGTTTTTCCGTGATTATTATTTAAATTAAAATTATTTTTTTGATGAGAATCTAAATATTGATTTTGCATTCCCGTTTCCATTTTTATTTTTTTACTATTATTACTTCCTTGTCTCCAAACTCTTAAAACCTCATCACACCAAGATTTCATCCTTTCGCCCCCATTTAAAATAAACGGAGCGTCAGTCTTATTTCCATTATAATAATTAAACCAATTTTTAATTCTTTTTATCTGTTGATATGTTATTTTTTTATCTTTTCTTAATGTTTTATTTCTAGTAAATCCCTCAGTATTTGAATTTCCTTCTGTTTTATTAAAACAATCGTTTAAATGTTTTAATAATGAATCAGGAATAATCGCAATATTATTATATAAACTACGATTCACTTTTTATTAGTTTAATTAATTTATCTATAGATATATTATTTTCTTTTGCAAATTTTCTTAATGTTTTAATGTTTCTTAAAAAAAGTGGATTGATAGAACTAACATCAATTTCTTTTTTAATTTCATCATAATTATTTTTTTTATTTAATAAAACGTCCTCTATTATGTCTTCACTTTCTTCTATGTTTTTTTCTTTTAATATTAGTCTATCTATAAAGTTTTTTTTATTTTTTATTTTTTTAGGTGTCTTTACATCTAAATTTGGTTTTTTTCCTTGTTGAATTGCTCTATTAATTGCATTTTCTTTTTCTAACCCTAATTTTTTTTGAAAATAATTAACAGTCTCATCGTAATCCATAAAAATAGTTTCTTCAAAACCAAATGCGTCTTCCATATTTTCTTCTTTTAACTCAGATTCTCCATAATATTTGTACCATCCAGTGCTAGTTGAATTTTTTGGTATTCTAGATGAATAAACTATTTGATCCGTTGTTTTTGTACCTACTCCAACGCTTGATGGATCTAAATATGGTATTTTAGAACTTAACATTGTGCCATCGTAATCTATCAACTCTTTAACTTCTTTTTTTCCTGTACCTTCTTTTTTAATTGTTTTTAAAAAAATATCGTGAGTTTTACATGGCATGTATATTTTTTTATCATTATAGTCATGAGAATGATAACCTAAACAACCTAAAGTCTTTGAGACCCTCTCAGCTCTTTCTTTTGTTGAATATTTATATGTTTTCATCTGTTTGTTTACCTATAAATACTTCAATCAAACTATTTATTATAAAAAATAATGCCGACACAAAATTTAAACACATATTATTATCCAAAATATAAATCAATATTAGATTATGGAAACTATTTTGATTTAACTTTATCATCAGACGAAAAAGATTATGATGAAGAGGTTGTATTTTCTAATGACTTAATTGCCTATAATGACGGAAATAGGATGCCTATTTTTATGGACTTAAGTTCACTTAATTCTTGTCCTCAATATGTGATTCAATTTAATCAATATGTTTCAGGAGCTACTTTAGTTTCAAAAAATTATTATAATCCAAATAACCTAAACTTATCTTGCTATTCTGCATTTACTGGAACTTGCGATATTGGTTTAGTTGCAACTGATAACGGTTTATTTAATAAAATGTCTGGTCAAACATTATATTATACTATGGGACTAAGAGATGATTACAAATTTAATCCGCATTATTACGATAGAAGATTAAAAATGCACCCTGTAACTGGATACACTTTTTCTCCAAATCAAATATTCTCTGGACTATCAAAAAATATTTTATACAATATAGTATCAAAAAGTGCCGATACAATTGGGTATTATCAAGAATTATATGGAGGGTTTTATCAAGGGTTTTATAAACTAAATGGATATGATTATGAAATTATACCAGAAAGAATGAATAAAGGTTGGACAGTAGAAATGTTATTGAAGCCAAGAATTATTAACGAATATGCCCCTAACCCACAAAATAGTCAGTATTTAAACGATCTATATCCTAATAATTCAGGAACATTTTTCTTTTTTGGTACTAGATCAGAAAATAAATATTACCATTTTGCTGACGGATCCCCCATTCATAACACTGGATATACTAGAGTCACTTCAGGATTAACTAACTTAATTACATGCTCTTGCTCAAATACAGGTATAACAAATTCTAATTGTTTACATATATATCCTAAAAGTGCTGTAACAACAACGCATAATATTGGTTGCGGTTGCGGATCGTGTACCGTACAATCTTTAGTTGACCCTATAGACCCAAAATTTGATGTATTATCTAATGCTATGTCTATTAGATTTAGTGGATGCCCTATTAACCCTAATATATGTATTAAAGTTATAAAAATAACGGGAGATTGTATATCTAGTGGTACATGTTTAACAACAGGATCAACTTTTCAAACTGGATATACTATAACTGAATTTTGCTCTCCACCAATATATGATATTTGTGATTATGAGTGTAGTGGTGATACTAATGAAGAAAGATGGGTAATGATAAGCGCCACATTTGAAAGGTATACAACAATAGAAGAATGTGATTTAGTTAATTTAGGTGGCTTAGGAGACATTAGAGAAGTCACATATCAATCTTCTATCAATAACGCAACGTATAACTTAATTATGCCTCCAGAAACACATTTAGGATCTAAAAAAGAAGATTTAGTTTATAGAGTTAAATTAAATAAAAAATGGTTTGACGATGCTTGGTATAGAATGGGGGTTTTAAAAATACATATAAATGGGTATCTTTTTATGATAATAGAGAATTTTGAAGAAATAATACCTAGAGAATTAAACACGGAAAAAGAAAAACAAATTGGAGTTCCTTTTAATATATCATTTGGTGGGGGAACTCAAGGTCTTCACGATAGTTTAATTTTTTCATCGTCAACAACTCCTTTTGGTCCTTACATTCAAGATCCTGAGTTACTACCAAATAATTTATTATCCGGCACCTCATTGTCTGGATTATCTACAAATATATTAATGGAGCAAAATTTTGGTGGAAGCTTTATGGGAGGAATATCACAATTTAGAATGTATATTGATCCACTAGGATCTCCATTAATACAGCATAATTTTAGAATACTAAAAGACAGATTTAACTTATTTGATTACTGGTGCCCAAATTGTCTATCTACTAATGAATATTTACCTGAAGATTACGTTGATGAATTATATTTTGAATAAACCATATATTTATATAATAAAAAAATGGGATTAATCACAAGACAAATAGGGCCAAACGCAAAGGGAAGTAAGTTAACATTTACTGAAATGGACAATAACCTTTACTATTTACAAAATATAGGTGTGAGTAATATTTCTTACTCCTCAAATACTATAACAATTACAACGCCAACAGGATCAACTAAATCAATTACAATACTGTCATTAACAGGTGTCACTATTGGTACTTTATCAGTTACGGGAAATACAACTTTAAGTGGATTAACAGTAACAGGAAATACAACTTTAAGTGGCCAAACAACATTTGGTAATTTGGTTTTACCTCTTGTATCACCAAATAATCCAATAGTAGGGAGCATATATTTAAATGAAAGTGATAACAAATTAATGATTTATGATGGTAGTTCATGGGGTCATATAGTAATTAATTAGATTAATCACATGGAATTTTTTATTAAACAAAATTCAAGTTTACCAATTTTAAAAATGGATGTCGTAAAAGACGGAAGAACCAGTTCGTCTTCTAAATTTTATTCTATTTTAGATAACGCTACTTTAAGATTTTCTATGATTTGCGAAGACGATGGCATTCAAAAAATTTTTATGAAAAATGCATATTTAACTGAAAAAGAAAGAAGAAATATTGATTCACCAAGAGAATATTACATATATTATAAATGGATGGTTAGAGACACAAATAAAAAAGGTAGATTTTTAGGTCAATTTTCTATTATTCTTGAAAACGGGGAGTTAATTTCTCCAATATCTGAAAATCTTTATATTAATATTATTTGATTTTTAAAAAAAAATGTGATATATTAATGTCAAGAGTAATTACGAAAAGTTCGTAAGTTAATGTCTCAAAATTAAAAAATATAATATGATACCTCAAGAAGAAATTCAAAAATTTTTATTAGGTGATGATGACGAAAAATACATAGTTTCACTTGAATACGATTACATATCATCTAAAATATATAAAATAATTCAAGACCCTATTAAAGGTAAAATTTTAAAATCTGATTCTTTTATACCATTTGCTTGGGTTAGTGATTTAAAAGGTAAAAATTTTTATAAAAATAATGTCCAATTACAAAAACAGGCTGCGTCTAATAACGGAATAATAATTGAAAAATTAGAAACTAAGGGGGATGATAGGTTAAATTATGGATTAAAATTTTTAGTTAAAACAACTAAAAATTATTCAAATTTAGTTAATTTTTTTAAAGAAGGAGGCATAGATCCTTGGGGAAAAAATAATTCTGAATGTATTACAATTTTCTCTCCTGTTGAACAATACTTAATTCAAAAAGATAAAAGACTGTTTAAAGGATTTGATGATTATAATGAAATACATAGATTTGTATTTGATATTGAAACGACAGGCCTTGACCCAAACAATAGTAAAATATTTTTAATAGGAATGAAAGATAATCGTGGGTTTATAAAATTACTATCAGCCAAAAATGAAGAAGAAGAGAGAAATATGATAGTTGAGTTTTTTAAAACTATTGATACCATAAAACCATCTCTTATTGGTGGTTATAATTCTTCATTTTTTGATTTTCCATTTATACTAAAAAGAGCAGAAATATTAAAACTAAATATAAAAAAAATATCTAAGACTTTACACCCTGACTATCCTTTAAAACAAAAAGAGGGTTTATTAAAATTAGCTAGCGAAATGGAAACTTATACCCAAACACAAATGTGGGGATATAATGTAATTGACATAGCTCATTCTGTTAGGAGAGCTCAAGCCATAAATTCAGATATTAAAAGTTGGTCATTAAAGTATATAACAAAATTTATAGAATCAGAAAAAACAAGTAGAGTTTATGTTGATGGAGATAAGATAGGTAAAATATATTTTGAAAACGAAGATTATTATATTAATCCTAAAAGTGGAGAATATAAAAAATTTGGATCTTTAGGTACTGAAAATATTATGACTGATTACCCTAATAGTTATTTAAAAGTTAAGGGATCAAATATAATTGAGAGATACTTAGATGACGATTTATCTGAAACAATGATAGTTGATGAACAATTTAATCAATCTAATTTTTTATTATCTAAATTAGTCCCTACTACATACGAAAGATTATCTACTATGGGTACAGCGACTCTTTGGAAAATGATAATGTATTCTTGGTCTTATAAAAATAATTTAGCGATACCAAAAAAATTAAAAAAAAGAAAATTTACCGGAGGTCTTTCTAGATTAGTACAGGTTGGGTATTCTAAAGATGTATTAAAATTAGACTACTCTTCTTTGTATCCATCTATTCAATTAGTCCATAACGTATTTCCTAAGTGTGATGTAATGGGGTCTATGAAAAGTATGTTAAAATATTTTAGAGATACCCGTATTAAATATAAAAATCTATCTTCAGAATTAAAATATACAGATAAAAAAAAATCAATATCTTACGATAGAAAACAACTACCTATTAAAATATTTATTAATGCTTTTTTTGGTTCATTATCGGCACCACATGTATTCCCATGGGGTGACATAGATATGGGGGAACAGATAACATGTACTGGTAGACAATATCTTAGGCAAATGATAATGTATTTTAGTAAAAAAGGATATGTACCATTGGTTATGGACACTGATGGTGTTAATTTCGAAAGTCCTAAAAATAGGATTGATTATTCTTATATAGGTAAAGGACTAAATTCTTTAGTTATAAAAAATAAAGAATATTTTGGTTGCGAAGCAGATGTAGCAGAATATAATGATACTTTTATGAGAAATGAAATGGGATTAGATATTGACGGAATATGGCCATCAACTATAAACGTATCACGTAAAAATTATGCCATTCTAACACAAGACGGAAAGGTCAAATTAACTGGCAATACTATTAAATCTAAAAAATTACAAACATATGTTTCTGAGTTTTTAGATTCAGGATTAAAAATGTTGTTAGAAGGTAATGGTAGCGGATTTTTAGATTTTTATTATGAATATATAAGTAAGATTTATAATAAAGAAATTCCATTGGCAAAAATAGCAAATAAGTCTAGAGTTAAACAATCTATTGAAGATTACAAGATTCACATAAAAAAACAAACAAAATCAGGTATTTTAATGTCTAGACAGGCGCATATGGAACTATTAATTAATTTAAATAAAAATCCTGGTTTAGGCGATACAATTTACTATGTTAATAATGGGAATAAAAAATCACATGGAGACGTTCAAAAAATTAACAAACTAAATAATGGTTTTAACGAAGAAGAAGTTGATTTGTTTACTCCACTAAATAAAGAATTAAAAGATAGTGTATCAAAAGATTACTCACAAAAAATTAACAATGACGACACTGATTCATTAATTAAATTAAATTGTTACTTGATTGACGAGAAAGAAATAGAAAATAACCCCAATTTATTAGGGGATTATAATGTTCCAAAATATATATCATCTTTTAACAAAAAAATAGAAAATTTAATTGTTGTTTTTAACCCTAAAATTAGAAACCATATACTAATTGAAGACCCAAAAAATAGACCATTTTTTACTAAATCTCAAACAGAATTAGTTAGGGGATTCCCAATTTCAGATGGAAATCAAGATACTTTGGATGAAGTATTGACATTATCTGATAGTGAGATTTTATTTTGGAGAATGAGTAAAATAGACCCTAATTACATTTATTTTGATGATACAATAGAGTTAATGGATCAAAATTTTATTAAAAAAAATAATGATTTAGTTTTTGGTGACTATAAAATAGATAACGTTAATTTAAATAATAATTATGATGAGGTTAATGGTTGATAATATAATTAAATTAATTTTAAACCATCAGAAGACATTATATACCAAAAGTTATTAATTTTTTTAAATTTTACACAAGCCCCTTTATCTAACTCAACTTCGGTAAATTCTTCATCTATCAATAAGTCGCTAATGATTAAAGTATTGGTTAAAGATTTTATTGTAATATTTTCAGTTGTTTTTGAATCTAAGTATAATTTACAATGATCTACGTTTTTTACCAATATTGTTGACTCTCCGTTTGTGGAGTAATATCCGTTAGTAACAATAACAACTTCAGATACTATTGTTTCTGTATTATCTATTATTTTTGATACTTGCTCGGATTTAAAAATTCCCATAAATAATTATATTATATTATACGGGCTTGTAAATGCTCTAAATTTCAATAATTTATTTAAATTTTCGGCCTGAGCGGCTTTTTGTTCCATTAATTTTTCTGGACGTAATCTTTCTAATCTAGTTTTTAGTTCTTCCCATAAAATTGCTTTTTCATCTTTACTTTCTGATTGTAGAGTAGTGTATTCTAAAGTTAGTTCAGAATCTGGTGTTTTTAAATTACCACTATATTTACCTCTAATTCTTGCTAAAGTTTCTTTACAATATGCGGTGAACCATCGTCTAACCCAAGTTTGAGCCGGTCCATTTAATTTATCCCACCTTAATTTTTCTAATGGAATGTCAGATGGCAATCTTACAATATCTGGATTTTTAGACAAACAATCTTCTCTATCGTTAGTTTCATAGTACCAATACCAAACTCTACTTTTATGTCTACTAATATTCCCAAAATCAAATTTACCTCCAGGTACATTCATTAAATGTATAGCTTTTTTACCTTCAGGAAGTGCAGTTATTCTATAAGTTAAATCTCCTGTGATTATTCTTCTTTTTATGTTTATATCTGACATTCTTAAAAGAATGTCAAACGCTGAAGTCACAAAATAACTACCTGAATTGCCCATTTGCGAAAAACCAGCTCCTCCACCTAATCCAACACCACCCATTCCACCAAACCCACCCATAAAAGGATCAAAATACGCAGAATCTAACTCTGATCTAGAAAACCACAATAGCTCATTAATTTCTCTTCCGGCAGGAATTTCATATATTTGTTGATTTTTAACTAACTCTATGTAATCTTTTTTTAGTATATAATCTCCACCAGCCTGCAATCCGACTATTTTTGAGTAAGCATATGTATATTGAGTTTCCCAATCTAAACTTCTAACTGTTAGTGCTCTTGTAATTGACTGTTCATCTAAGTTTAATCCATACAAAGAAGACCATTGAGATTCAATTAACCAATCTTGAACATGTTGTTCATAATCTTCTATTGATAGCTCTAACAAAGAATCAAGAGTTTCGTCTTCTAATTCTACTGATCTTAATGGAGCCCCTAAAAGATTTCTAATTCTTTTATATAATTTACTTCTTTCAGGTTCATTTATAATTATAATTGACATATTAAAATTTATATATAAATATCAACAAATAATAAATATAAAATTTATGTCCTAATCAATATTTTTTTTTTCTTTTTTTTTTATTGGATGTACAATGAAAGAAATGCACAAAAAAACTATTTATTGACAAATTTTTTTGATTGTAAAATAAAAGAATTATTAACAAACTCCCAATTAACAACTTTCCAAAAGTTTTTAATATACTCGTCTCTTTTATTTTTATATTTTATATAATAAGCGTGTTCCCATAAATCTATACCTAATATAGGATATCCATAATCTTTATTAATTTTCATTAACGGGTTTTCTTGGTTATTTGTTGTTACTATTTTTAATTTATTAGTTTTTGTTAAAATTAACCATACCCATCCTGATCCAAATTTTTTTTTTGCCGCCTCCTCAAATGATTTTATAAAATTTATATAAGAACCAAATTCTTTTTTTATCTTAGAAAGTAAGGGATCTTTTATTTCTTGTTTTTTTGATGACATCATTTTCCAAAATAATGCGTGATTAAAAGCTCCACCACCATTATTTTTTACTATTTCATTAAATTTGTGAATTTTTTTTATAATATCTTCTAACCCTAAATCAGGACCTTTAATCTTATCTAACTCTAAATTTAATTTTTCTACATAACCTTTATAGTGTTTTGTATAATGCGTTTTCATTGTTATTTTATCGATAAAATCATTTAGAGAGTCGTAAGAATATGGTAGTTTATCTATACTAATATGCTTAATCTCTTTAATAATTTTTTGATTTTCTAAAGAATCTATACCTAAAGATATTTCTAATAATTTTATTTTTTTTTCAATTTTACTATCATTTAAATTAGTATTCATAATATATAAATATCACCTATTTTTAGAAATTATTTTAAACATTTCTTCAATAGTTGTCGAGTCTTCCATAATATTGTCTCCCATTACTGTTGATATTATCTTTTTCTTTTTATTCAAAATATCATAAATAACACCTTCTATAGTATTTTCAAATAATGGATAATATATTGATGTGGAATTTTTCTGACCAATTCTATGTGACCTATCTTCTGCTTGTGCGTGTTCAGATGGAACAAAAGATAAATCATTCATAATCACAGCTTCTGCAGATGTTAGAGTTATCCCAACACCAGCCGCTTTAAGGTTTCCAACAAATACGTCTATTTTATCGTTTGTTTGAAAATCGTCCACCGATTTTTGTCTATTAATTTTTGAACAACTTCCATCTAAAAATACGGCTCTTTTTTCAAAATGTCGGTATATTTCTTGTAAAGTGTCTGTAAAGTTAGTAAAAATAATAACTTTTTTTCCTTGTTCGATTATATTTTCGGCCAATTCTAAAGTGGTTTTTATTTTTTCTTGTGCTATAATTTTTCTGACTTTCATTAATTTTCCAAACTGAATTACCAACGAATTAGATTCATTTGGGTTTCTATCGTACCAATCGTAATACTCTCCCATTAAAGATTCATATTCTTCTGATTTTAGCCTTAAATATATTGGTGTAATTATTTTTTCAGGAAGGTTTAATATGTCATCTTTTAATCTTCTTAATATATGTGTTTGTGTACGTTCTCTTAATTCTTCTAAATTAGATGATCCTTGTACGTTCCATATTTTTCTTTTACCTACAGTAAACTGAAAACCTTTACAGTATCTTATTGCATATCCCATCCAATTAGAAGCAACAGGACTTTCAACTAAATTTAACAAATTGTAATAATTTATAGGTCTATTAGTTATAGGGGTGCCTGTTAATAACCAAAGATATTTTGATTTTTTTGCAAAATCGTTAAATAGTTTTGTTCTTTGTGATTGAGGATTATTTATATAGTGACATTCATCTGCTATTATTATGTCAAAATTATTTAATATTTTAGAATCTTTAGGGGTTTTTATGTCATGAAAGTTTTTAAGTATGTCGTAATTTACAATAACAAAATCACTATCATTAGAAAATGATTTACTTTCAGCAATAAAAACTGAACGATTAGTGTATATTTCTATTTCGCGTTGCCAATTAATTTTTAAAGACGCGGGACATATTATTAATATTTTTTTTTCTTTTGTTTCTAAGGCCGCTATTATAGAACTTCCAGTTTTAGCCAAACCCATGTCGTCAGCTAATATATATTTTTTGTTACTAACTAATTTTTGTATTGCAGTTTTTTGATGATCCATTGGAGGTCTTATATCATATTTAGAATAATCTATAACGATATTTTTTACCTCATTATCTTTTATTATTGCTGATTTTGGAATCCAAAAATCATAAACTGTTTCAGATGAAAAAACTTTGCCCCATATATGATAAGACTTATCTTTTTCTACTAATAGTTTCTCAACATAAATTTCTTTTGGCTCTTTAGTATATAATTTATCTTCCATCATTTTTTTACCAAAATATGAATCTAATTTAACCCATTTTTTTGCTACTTTTGGTAATGTTTTATGGTAATTTATAATATAATTTGATTGAGATCTTGTTGGAATGAAGTGTTTGTTATTTTGTTTTTTTTGTTTTAAATTAATAATATAATTGTTTGATCCTTTATATTCTTCTAAAATTATAAGAGACTTATTTTCAGGTATTTTATCCGATAATTCTTCCATTTATATTTATATTATAATAAATTTTTGAAAAAAATCAATTAAAGTATTTATATGTATGACTCAAAATAAAGTTCCAATAACAAGGTTAAGTAAATTTTTTTCTGAAGAAGATTTTAATTTAGATATTTCTATGGGTGAAGAGTGGTTGTACGGAGATATGAATTTTACTTTAATTTTATATAGAATAGATAAGCAGAAAACTAATAATGATGACGTATATGGAGAATCATTATCAGATGGCATAACTTTTTTACCTCCAGTTGAGTTTCGTGGCTATGTTCAAGTTGAGGCTTCGTCTAATTCAGACTACGGTTCATCTAAATTATCACAAATTGAACCTGGAAATATTAAGGTTGGAGTTTATCAAAATCAATTAGATGAACTAAATATTGACATTGAATATGGGGATTATTTAGGGTATTACGAATCAGAAACTAGAGTTAGATATTATAGTGTAGTTAATGATGGTAGAATAGTTTCTGACAATAAACATACATATGCTGGATATAAACCTTTTTATAGGTCAATAATTGGTTCTCCAGTAACTGATAACGAATTTAGAGGTCTATAATAATGTCATTACCAAAAAAAATAAAAAAACATTTACCGTTATCCCCGAGTTTTGTTGGTGAAGAACGTAGACAACAAATGTTGGATGATATAACAAACAACGGTACTTTTTTACCTAAAAGTTTATTACACTCTGATTTAGACAGGGGTATGCTGGACTTTGTTAAAGAAAATTTAAAATTAACAGTAGACGGATCAGTTGTACCAGTAGTCGATAAAATAATAACAAACCAAAATTGGGCTCAATTTACTCAAACTTGGGATTTCCAAGATTTAGATAAAAATATTTCAATACCATTTATTTCTACTGTTAGATTACCAGAAGTTAAGTACGGTACGTTTCAAGGTGGAGTAGCAAATATTCCAAATAGAAGACAATTTTTTTATTACACAGTCCCTACTTTTGATGGACAGAGAAATGGAGCCGATGTATATAAAATTCCACAACCAATTCCAGTTGATTTAAAGTTTAACGTTAAATTATTTTGTAATAGAATGAGAGAATTAAATGAATTTAATTTAATTGTTATGCAAAAATTTACTTCAAAACAATTTTACGTACAAATAAATGGTCATTATATACCAATTAAGTTGGAGGATATTACAGATGAAGGGGTTAAAGATATTGAAAAAAGAAAATATTATATTGCTAACTACTCATTTACAATGATGGGAATTCTTATTGATGAAAATGAGTTTGAGATTTCTCCGGCCATTTCAAGATCTCTAACCATGTTAGAAATTAACACAAAAAATAAAAGCAAAAAAGTAAAAATAGAACCTCCTAGACCTGATTTTTTTGATTTAACATTAAATTTTGTTAGTGGAGTAACCCAAATAAGTGAAGTGTTTAGGTATTCCGTAGATTTAAAAGTAACTGAACAAACTAATTTAACCAATTGTTATAGTATTACTTACACTTCAGTTACCTCTAATAATTTAACATACACAAATTGTTCTGGAAATACAGTCACTTCAGGAATTACTAGTGGTCAGACTAATACAATATGTGTTAAAGCTGGAACCTTACCATCTTTTTCAAATTCAACAGGAGTAACATATAACAATGGATCTTTTTGTTCTTCATCATTTTCCGTTTATATTAACAATCAATATATTGGTGATAATTTATCTTTAATTCAAATAAATAATGGAGACCTATTACTAATAAATGTTTACAAACTGGATGTAACTACTTCATCTACAATAAAAACTGTAGCATATTTAGTTTAGTTTTCCCCGTAAATATCTTTTTTTATTTTACAATTACTCTCAATTAATTTTTCTAAAAATTTATATAGCTTTAATCCATTACGATTGCAATATAATTTTAAAATTTTGTGGGAATCTTCAGATATTTTTATATTTTTTATTTTTTTCATTTATAATTAAAATTTAATAGTATGAATAAAGTCTACCTTTTTTCCTACTCATATATAAATATTATTATTCATCAAAGTTTTTTGTATTTTTTTATTGTATTTATATATAAAATATAAACTAATAAAACTAAAAAATAAAAAAAATGGCATCATCTAATAAAGTTTTTGTTTCTCCAGGTGTATATACATCAGAAAGAGATTTAACATTTGTAGCACAAAGTGTAGGGGTAACTACTTTAGGTATTGTTGGAGAAACACAACAAGGACCTGCGTTTGAACCTATATTCATAACAAATTTTAATGAATTCCAAACTTACTTTGGAGGTACTAATCCAGAAAAATACGTGAATACTCAAATACCTAAATATGAATTACCTTATATTTGTAAGTCCTATTTACAACAATCTAATCAATTGTTCGTCACTAGAGTATTAGGTCTTTCAGGGTATGATGCGGGTCCATCTTGGTCTATTAAAACTATAGCTAATGTAGATCCATCTACTATCACATATTCTCCCATAACTAGTGGTAATTCTGCGTATACGTCAGGAATTGTATTTGGTTTTACAGGAACAACCGGAAGTAGTGCTAATGTTTCTTTTTCTGGTACCGTTAATGCTTTATTGGACCCAAATAATGATTTTTATAACAATTATACAGATTTTAATGGTGCAGTTTCTTCAATAAATCAAGATGCTCTGACTTTTATTTCTAATGAAATAAATAACTATAATCAGGCTTTATTAGTAAGCGGAGCCACCTCATCGGGTCAAACTTTACTTAATTGGGGTATACTTAGTGGAGGGACATATGCCGCATTAACCGCATCATCAGTAAATACTATAACTGGATCTACTAACTTTCTTGATGTTACAAACGTCAATGGTGGAACAATTAATAATAATTTAAACGATGCCTGGTTTTATTCTTTATTTAATTTTACTAATGGCACACCTAATACATATAGCGGAATAGCTCTTGGGGCTTCACTATCCTCATTAAGTGGAAGTACCTCTACAGGAATTTACGTTGGAACACTAAAATTTTATGGTACCCCTTATTCAGGAGTACCACACTCAGATTATGATAATTTGATAGTAGCGACTTTAAGGTCTAGAGGAATCACAAATTATAGTTCATCACAAAATGGGCCATTCTATGAAGTTAGTGGAACAACAGCAACACCAAATGTTATTATGAATTGTGCCGGATCTTATTCAGGCGTACAATTTAACCCTTTCTATACTTTCTCTATTTCAGGTAAAACATGGGATGACGAAATCTTTCAATTTGAAACTTCAATGAATTCTTCCGATACTAATTATTTATCAAAAGTATTTGGTAGAAGTAATTTTGGTAAATCAAAGAGCGAAGTTCCGTTATTTGTTGAAGAAACTTATTCTAACCTACTACTTTATGGATATCGAACTAATAAAGTTAGAGGACTAAACTGCAATTTAGTTACCTTACCATCCGCAAGATCTTTAGATACTGATTCAATAGGTTTTTATTTGGAGCAATATCAAACGCCAGAAACACCATTTTTAGTATCAGAATTAAGAGGTAGTAAAGTTTTCAAGTTATTTAAATTTATTTTAATATCTGACGGTAATCAAGCAAATAATTTAATTAAAATTTCTATTGGGAATATTTCTTTTAACAATGGTACTTTTGATATTTTTATTAGAGATTTTTACGACAACGATCAAAATGTTAGAGTACTTGAAAGTTTTACAAATTGTTCTATGGACCCATCACAAAACAATTATGTAGCAAACAAAGTGGGTACATCAAATGGGGAGTTTCAAGTAAAATCGAAATACATTATGTTAGAAATGAGTGAGGATTCTCCAATAGACTCACTTCCATGTGGATTTGAAGGATATGTAAGTAGAGAATATTCAAATAATACTCCACCATTTATTGTTTATAAAACAAAATATTTTAAACCTGGTCAAACAATATATAACCCACCATTTGGTTCTGGAAATGGAGGAGATAATCCAGTATTATCTAGTGGCGAAAATATTAGAAAGGCTTATTTAGGTATTTCTAATATCTCTGGTGTAGATTATGATTTTTTCCAATATAAAGGAAAACAGTTACCCCCAAGTATTAGTACAGATACTACAGGTCCTTACTGGGGATATAAAACAAAAGGATTTCATTTAGATAGCGGGGCGACTGCAGTAACAATATCTAACTCTTTTGTGACATCTGGAACACCTGCATTTGAGGTTGGAATTGCTTCATTCAATTCTGAACCTTCAGATTTAGATAACGAGTACTATAAATTATTTAGTCGTAAATTTACTTTATATGCTTATGGTGGTTTTGACGGATGGGATATATATAGAGAACATAGAACTAATGCCGATAGATTCGCTTTAGGTCAAACTGGATATAAGTTTGGTTCGGCACCTTCAGTAAGTTATCCGACAGCAACAGGTTGGGGAGCATTTAAACAGATAACAGGACCTAATCAAGAAAATTGGGCTAATACTGATTTTTACGCATATAAATGGGGACTATCCACGTTTGCAAATCCTGAATCTACGAATATTAATGTATTTGCAAGTCCAGGAATAGATTATGTCAACAACTCTAATTTAGTAGAAGATGCTATTGATATGATAGAATCAGACAGAGCGGACTCTATATACATTTGTACAACACCAGATTTTAATTTATTTTTACCTTCGTATAGTGAAATAACTGATGGATTAATTTATCCTCAAGAATCTGTAGATAACTTAGAAAGTACTGGAATTGATTCAAATTATACTGCAACATACTATCCTTGGATTTTAACTAGAGATACTGTCAATAATACACAACTATACATTCCACCAACATCAGAAGTAGTTAAAAATTTAGCTTTAACAGATAATATAGCATTCCCTTGGTTTGCGTCAGCGGGTTATACAAGAGGTTTAGTAAATGCAATTAGAGCACGTAAAAAATTAACTCAAGAAGATAGAGATACATTATATAAAGGTAGAATTAATCCAATTGCAACTTTTTCAGATGTAGGTACAGTAATTTGGGGTAATAAAACTTTACAAATTAAAGAATCTGCTTTAGACAGAATTAATGTTAGAAGACTATTGTTACAAGCTCGTAAATTAATATCTGCGGTAGCTATAAGGTTATTGTTCGAACAAAACGACAATAAAGTTAGGCAAGACTTTTTAGATTCTGTTAACCCTATTTTAGATTCTATTAGAAGAGATAGAGGTTTAATTGATTTTAGAGTTACTGTATCAAATACTCCTGAAGACTTAGATTCAAATACGTTAACAGGTAAAATATTTTTGAAGCCAACCAGATCTTTAGAATATATAGACATTGAATTTGTAATAACCCCTACAGGAGCTTCTTTTGAAAATATATAAATTTTAAATTATGAAAATAGAAAAAAAAATAATTAAGGAGTCTTTAAATATAAAAATAAAAGACAAAAAAACGTTTTCAGAAAAAAAACAAAACATAATTATTACTGAAACCCAATTGGAATCTTTACTAATTAGACTTTAATTTTCATGAATATAAAAAACCATATATTTGAATATTTACGTAGTAAAAAAATAAATGAGGGGTTTGATAATGAAGGAAACCCTGATTCTAAGTACTATGCATTTGATTGGGATGATAATCTTTTATATATGCCAACAAAAATAATTGTTTTATCTGACAATGATGAAGATATTGAAATGTCTACTGAAGATTTTGCTAAATACAGATCTAAAATTGGAAAAGAGTCTTTTAATTATAAAGGAAAAAAAATAGTAGATTTTTCATCTAATCCTTTTGTAAACTTCGGGGTAAAGGGAAATAAAAAATTTATAATTGATTCCATGTTAGCTAAACCAGGACCTTCTTGGCCTGATTTTGTTGAGTGTATAAATGGTGGGTCTATTTTTGCTATAATAACGGCTAGAGGTCATGATCCTAAAACAATAAAAGAAGTTGTTTTAAATTTTATATATTCTAATCATCTTGGAATTAATAATAAATTATTAATTGATAATCTAAATAAATATAGAAGTTTTAGTAATGATAATGTTTCTGAAAACATTAAAGTTAGGTTTAATAATAAAGATTTAATTATGGATTATTTAAATTTATGTTTTTTTAATCCAGTTAGTTTTGAAGGAGGAAATGCTTCGGATCCTGAAAAAGGAAAAATTAACGCACTTAGAAAATTTATTTCTTATTGTAAAGAAATGGCAAAAGAAATAGGGGATAAAGCTTTTTTTAGAAATGATATTGAAAATAAAGAAATAATTCCTTCAATTGGATTTTCAGATGATGATCAAAAAAATATAGAATCTATAAAAAACTTTTTAAAAAATGAATATGATAATTCACCAGTAAAAACATATTTAACAAAAGACGGAGAAAAAATAAACTATTAATATAATATTTAAAAGGCTAGTTATATAATATTTCAAAAAAAAATAAAAGTAAATAGAAAAAAAATAAATAACGTATATTTATAATAAAATAAAAAAAAATTTAAAATACACATTATGGCTGATTTATTAATGAAAATGCCCTTTCAGTATGAACCTAAAAAGAAAAATAGGTTTATTATAACATTTCCTAGTTCACTTGGAATTAACTCTTGGTATGTAGAATCTACTTCTAGACCTAAAATAGATATTAAAGACGTTGAAATTCCATTTTTAAATACGTCTACTTATGTTGCCGGTAGGTTTACTTGGGGTACTATTGATGTTACTTTTAGAGATCCCATTGGCCCTTCGGCTTCTCAAGCACTTATGGAGTGGGTTCGATTACATGCTGAATCTGTAACAGGTAGAATGGGATATGCTGCTGGTTATAAGAAAGATGTGGACTTAGAAATGTTAGACCCTACAGGTGTGGCTGTAGAAAAGTGGATATTACAGGGATGTTTTCTAACAAGTGTTGATTTTGACTCATTAGGGTATAGTGAAGAAGGTTTAATTACAGTAAAGGTTACACTAAGGCCTGATCGTTGTATATTAGTTTATTAAAATAATATAGATTACTTACAATTAAATTTTATATAACTCCCTCCTAAACCCCCATATACACATATATGTATGTAATATGTATTCAAACTTAGGATTTAAAAAAAATTGAAATATTTAACAAAATATTATTATACAATAAGTGGTATTTAGTTATAAATGGTTTTGACATAAAAAAACCAAAAAAAAAATAATCATAGATAGAAATATATATAATGTATGATTTTGTAATATTAGATGGTAATTATGTATTTAATTATTTACAAAAAATAAATAATATATAATTTTTTAAAAAAAAAACAATTATGGATAGATCATCAGAGTATGGACAAATGGATTTTAACTTACCACACGATGTGGTATCTTTACCATCTAAAGGAATATTTTATAAATCAAAAAAACAATCATTAAAGGTAGGGTTTTTAACGGCTACGGACGAAAACTTATTAATGTCACAAAACATTCCTAAAGATGGGTTAGTTAACTCTCTTTTAAAAAGTAAAATATATGAGCCAGGATTTGACGTTTCACAATTGATTAATGTAGACGTTCAAGCTTTGCTAATTTTTTTAAGAAACACTTCATTTGGGTCTGAATATAATTTTTCCATTTTAGATCCTAAAACAAATAAAAAATTTGAAACTACAATTCTTTTAGATGAATTAAACTATACTTCAATAACAAAACAACCAAATGAAGAAGGATTGTTTGAACTTACTTTAACAAAATCAAAAGCAAATGTTAAATGTAAAATTTTAAATATAGGAGAATTAAACGAGTTAGACAAAATTCAAGATCAATATCCAAGTGGAATGGTCGCCCCAGTAATTACAAAAAGATTAGAAAAACAAATAGTTGAACTTAACGGTGAAAGGGATAAAGTTAAAATATCTCAATTTGTTTCTCAAATGCCAATTTCAGATTCAAAAGAATTAAGAAGATTCGTACTAGATTGCGAACCAAGTATTGATCTAAAAAAAACAATTACAGCCCCGTCAGGAGAAAAAGTAACAGTAGATGTTTCTTTTGGGGCTGAATTTTTTCGCCCTTTCTTTAGCATATAAGAAAAATTTAATGGAAGAATTTTTCTTTTTAATTAAACACGGTAATTTTTCTTACCGTGACATTTTAATAATGCCAACATATGAAAGAAAATTTTTTGTAAATAAATTAATTGAAAGTTTTGAAAAAAAAATAAATTAAATATTTATAAATAAAAAAATATGT
>SXGQ01219509.1_pt1 | contig 25809 bp, 16 predicted proteins | sample 3178371 | NCBI WGS metagenome assembly SXGQ01 (sample SAMN11356859, study PRJNA531348) | freshwater metagenome | isolation source: freshwater sample F1-20 | place: China: Fuxian Lake, Yuxi | collected 2017-12-25 | reverse complement strand
TTGGTGCACTGGCCGATGTTCTTGATTTGGGAGTCGTTACGACTTGACCCGAACTTGCCGCGCATTCGAGTGCCGGGAACCGATTGGGTCACGATCGATCATTTCTGGATGTTCATTGCGAAAGCCGGAAGCACCATGTTGGTGGTATGTCTGATTTATTACCTTCTTGAAAATCCGGTCCGTCGACACAAGCTGTGGCAGGGCAAAAAACTTTTCATCTATTTGGCATTGATGGCACTCGTGGGCACTGGTATCGCATTTATTGGTAACTCTCATCGGAGTCGTGCTGATGATGTGATGTCAACATTGAGTGAAGAAGCGCTCGCACTGCAGCAACAGGCGCTCGCAGATTTGCCCGACCTACCAGCGAATGCGCCAGTCGTTTCGCCCGTTGACGCAGGTTTACCCGCTCGCATCATGATGGTGGGTGACTCGCAAAGTTGGGTGTTGGCGTCTGGACTTGATGATTGGGAAGAAACCAATCAAGTCACTGTTCAGCCAAGTCCAGGAGTTGGTTGTGGAATTGGTGAAAACACACCGATCACTTATCTCGGAGTCGAACAAGATTTTCGTTCAGGCTGTACTGAGTGGCGTGATTCGCTGGGACCGATTGTGCGGAAGTTTCGCGCCAATTTGGTGATTATCGTTGGAGGTACCGCCGATCTTTCCGATCGAAAGATTCCGAGTGTGGATGGATGGTCGCACATTGGTCAACCTGCATATGACGCATGGCTACTTGAACAGTTCACGAGTTTCATTGATGTGATGTCGTCGGCGGGTTCGCAGATTGTGTGGCTTTCAACGCCGAATGTTGATCCTCCCTACATCGCCGGTGAAACTGGAGTACCCCCGTTTGATGAAGCTGATCCCAGTCGTTCGAACCGATATAACGAACTGATTGAACAGTTCGCCGAGAATGATGATCGCGTCGTCTACGCCGATTTCGCAAGTGCGGTGAAAGCCCATCCAGGTGGTGAGTTTGAACCAAAGATGCGTCCCGATGGGGCTCACATTGATTTGAAGTACGCCCCTGATTTGGTGACCTGGCTTGATCAGATGATTCGAGATGTATATGTCGCTCCGAAGTGAAACCCGTAATGAAGTCACCAAAGTTTCGGAGGTACTGCGCCAAGCCGGACCACGAGCGGCTCTGATTTGGTTCGCGGTTTATGTCCTCGTTTGTCTGACCGGTCAAAGGTTTAATACTGACTATCTCAATTTCGGTTGGCAGCTCATTCCGTGGGACATCTTGTCAACCGATCCGTTGCGCAGTGTTTTTTACTTGCATATTCAGCCACCGTTGTGGAACTTGATGTTGGGTACCACGGCCTGGGTGTCGCCATTTTCTGATCGCCTCACCCTTCAAGCACTCATGGCGATGATCGGTATCGCAGTCGTATGGCTCGCAGCAGTGTTGGCTGGACGTTTGGGATTGTCGCGAAACACTGCGGTTGTTGTGGCGTTGATAGCAACGTTGCACCCTGAGGTTTTTAAGGGTGTGTTCGAGCCAACGTACGAGTTGGCAACGGCCGGACTGCTGTTGTCGGTGTTAATTGCTGTGGCCGATTTGTCGCGGAAAGAAAATGTGCGGCGGTCGTTAATCATTTTGGCAAGTGCGGTTACCGTTACTGCACTCACACGTAGTTTGTTTCACCCAGTTTGGGCCATCTTGATCGTGATGTTTGGATTGTGGTTGATGCGACATCGCATTAACTGGAAATCGGCGGTCTTAGTGTTGTCAATTCCCTTGATTTTCATGAGTGGATGGATGGTAAAGAACGAAGTTGTATTTGGTCGTGCGACTATGTCGAGTTGGTTTGGTATGAATATGCAACGTGCGGTCATTCCAGTTCTCCCAAGGGATGATCTCGAAGAAATGTACTTGAACGGGCAAATATCCGTCATCGCGATGATTGGTCCGTTTGAAAAATATGAGCTTTATCAGGATGTTGTCGAGCCTTGTGAGCCTGAGCATAATTTTCGGGCACTGACTGAACTCACCCGCACAACTGATCAATGGAGTCCGAACTTTAACGCCGAGTGTTTCTTGCCGATCTTTGATCAGGCTGGTAAGGACGCCATCTCAGTGATTAAAGAGCACCCCGAAGCGTGGCTAGAGGGTCGTTTGTGGTCTTTGCGGACAACTGTTGCGGTTTCGCCAAATCCGTCGGAGAGTAAATCCGAAGTCATGGTTGGTTTGGATCGTGTGTTTTCAATTGCCCGTCTTGATTTCGGGGGAATACTGTCAACAGAAGGTTGGGGCACGCCGATTTACGGGCAACTTGAAGCTGATACTGATTTCGGCTTGATGTTGATTCCGATGTACGTGATGGTTGGCTTGTTTGGTCTGTGGCACATTATTCAACGATTGCGCAGGAAAGTTATGAGTTCAACAGCGCCGATTTATCTTGTCGGATCCTTCACCGTGACCTTCACTGTGATCGTTGGGGCAATCGCCGAACTTGGTGAGCAATCACGTTTTCGCACGATGGTTGATCCGATTGTGACGGTGATGTTCTTGGCGCTTGTTGTGCCGGTCGTTCAGCGCAGTTATCGGCGAATCGGCAAGTGAGATAATCAGTCACACGCAGTGGCGGTGGGGAAGTAGACAGTTGCCGAGTCAGTGGCCTCGACTGTTAAGCGGTTAGCCTCAACTTGTTGGGTGAGTAACTCGTTGTTTGCGCCCAAAAAAGTGAAATCGTTACTCAGAACGACAGCACCATTATGTTGCAGTAGTTTGCAAGGAAGTTCTGCATACAAAGTTTCGACATTCTGAGCCTTTCCGGTCAGTGCTTTGACAGGAAGTGGCGCATAGGCAGATGGCAGCCCAGTGTCCCAATGGACTCCGTCAGCATCGTTGGTGATGATGATTGCGGCACCCGATTCAAGCGCGACAATTGAATACGGCTTGAGCTCAGAACTATCGCGGAAGCTCTCGGCAACTTTCCATGGTCGTACTGCAAGCAAAGCAAAAAAAATGAGGGCGGCCATCGCGATCGAAAAGCTTTGAGTGCGACGTGCTCCTTTTTGCTTGCTTAAGAATTCGTGCACTGACCACACGATTGCCGCGAGAGTGAGAATGCCAGTTGGCAACATCAAGCGGTTATCGGCAATCACAAGGGCGTCAAATCCCATCATTCCCGCAACCAATCCTGCGGAGGTAATGGCCGAAGCAGCAAGTGCGATCTCGGCTGTTGCGGTAAGAAAATGACGTCGGCACACGATGCTGTAGAGCGCAACAATGACCACGACAAGCCAGGCAGTTGCGACGATCCATGACCACCATGAGGGGCCTTCATTCGTGAAATACGTGCGGCGTAGGTCGCCCTGTTTGGCATCAAACCATCCGCCGATTGAGCGAACGAAAACTTCGATATCAATTCGATTGAGCCCGCGCCAACCAGCGTTGTGTCCACCTCCCGCTGACGAAGCCAACAAAATATTGACTCCGGCGGGCACCATCATTGCGAAGGTCCACGTTAACGATGAAAGTTTGCGACCAGTCTTTTGGTAGCGCTCCCATCCGGCAAGAATTGCGAGAGGCGCTCCGATAAAGCGCAATAGGCCAGCAGCGATTGATAGGGCTACGACAGGAGTCCACTGTCCGCCACTGCGGAATTTTGCGAGTGCAATGACGAACCACAGTGCGACCGCACAGAAGAGCGGTTCAGATAACGCACCCTGGGTGACAAGTCGCATTGCTGGCGACATCGTGATCAAGATTCCCGTTGCGCCAAGCAAGAAAGGGGCAAGTTTGGATTCTGTTGATTTCTTGGCGCCACCAATGAATGCGATCGCGACTGCAATGAGAGCGACGATGCATAAAAGTTCCATCGCATGACGTGTGCCGATCATGAATCCGAAAATTCCGGCAACGAGTGGATACCCAACGGGGAAGTCGACGAATGGCAGTCGGCCAGAACGCTCGAGAAACTCGATCGCGGAGAAGTTGGAAAAAGACGGGGCGAGTTGAGTAGTGAAGGGATGGCCGTTGCTGACCGCCTCGGCTCCGCTCCAATAGGTCACGGTGTCGAGTAGATGGATGATCCCGTGGCGGAATTGCACGATTCCGACAACGAGTGCACTGCAAGCCGCGACTCCGTAAGCGGTGAGAAGCCAACGCCCTTGGCCAGCGAATTGGCTGGGGAAGAGTCGTTCTGTAAACCGAGTCACCTTTTGAGTCTGTCAGGCTACGACAACTAAACAGTTGACCTGTCAAGATGTAGTCATGGCTGTTGAAGATCGCGTCTCGGTAACTATTAACAACGGAATCGCCGATGTGCGAATGAACCGTCCTGACAAGCGCAATGCATTGGACAGTGAAATGTTCCTGGCTTTGGCAGCTGCCGGAGAGAAACTCAAGTCCGATCAGTCGGTCCGCGTCGTCGTTCTTTCGGGCGAGGGTTCGTCCTTTTGTGCCGGTCTCGACTTTGGTTCGTTCCAACAAATGGCAGGGGGAACTAAGGCCGAGAATGCGGGCGAAGGTAATCCCGGCACAATGGCCGCCGGTCGCATCACCCACCTCGGTCAGCAGGTCGCCTGGGTATGGCAGGAGATTCCGGTGCCGGTGATTGCTGCAGTCCACGGACACGCTCTTGGCGGCGGCATCCAAATTTGCCTAGGCGCCGATATTCGCATCGTGCACCCCGATACTCAGATGTCTGTGCGTGAAACCCATTGGGGACTCGTGCCTGACATGACTGGCACTCAGGTGTTGTCACACTTGGTTCGCCCCGATGTTGCGAAAGAACTCACCTTTACAGCACGCGTGTTTAGCGGCCGTGAAGCCTTTGAACTCGGGCTCGCAACTCGTGTCTCAGACACTCCTCGTGAAGACGCGATGGCGATGGCTGCCGAAATCGCCGGTCGCAGCCCTGACGCAATTCGCGGCTCTAAGGAACTGTTTAACCGAGTATTCTCCGCTGGTGCCGCCGAGCAGTTCGCCGAAGAACGTCGGGTCATTAACTCATTGATTGGTCGTCCTAATCAGGTTGAGGCCGTGATGTCGAACTTCGAAAAGCGCCCTGCCAACTTCATCGACCCGAGCTGACCAGTCGCTAGTGACCAATACGAGTGACCAATGATGCATTGATTCATTGGTCAAGACGGCCCTAAAACGGTTGGCTGGGGACAGTCACAGACCCTAGAGTAGAGATTGCTGATCGGGCCAGCGTCGTCCCGGGAGCCACAACACCATGAGTTCGTGGACCCTAGAGAGATAACGATGTACCCCCAGATCAATCCTTTTGGCCTGCCGACAGCGCATGGCTTATACGACCCTCGCTTTGAGCATGATGCCTGTGGTGTCTCGTTTGTCGCCGACATCAAGGGTCGCGCCTCGCACGACATCGTCATGCGCGGACTCGGTGCACTGTGCAACATGGAACATCGTGGTGCCACTGGTGCCGAAGCCGACACTGGTGACGGTGCCGGTGTGTTGTTGCAGATTCCCGATCGCTTCTTGCGCGGTGTCGTTAACTTTGAATTACCAGTTGTCGGTTCGTATGTCGTTGGTATGGCGTTCTTGCCCTCAGATGTTTCTGTTGCCGCTAAAGCCCAGAGTGCAATTGAAGTCATCGCTCGCCAAGAAGGTCTCACTGTTTTGGGCTGGCGTGATGTGCCGACCGATCCCACAACACTCGGCGCAGGTGCACGAGCAGTTATGCCGACATTTCGCCAGTTGTTCTTGAGCGATCCCCAAGGTGCTTCAGGCATTGATCTTGATCGGAAGGTTTTCGTAACTCGTAAGCGCGTCGAACATGATCTGCCAGCCGAACAAAAGACCTATTTCCCTTCTTTGAGTTGTCGCACGATTATTTACAAGGGCATGTTCACGACTCCACAACTTGGAGCGTTCTATCCCGATCTTGCTGATGAACGAGTTGAGAGTGCTTTGGCTTTGGTGCACAGCCGCTTCTCAACTAACACATTCCCATCGTGGCCGTTGGCTCACCCGTATCGATTCATTGCCCACAACGGTGAAATCAACACTGTGCAAGGCAATCGCAACTGGATGCGTACTCGCGAAGCCTTGTTGCAGTCCGATCTCATTCCGGGTCTTGAACGAGCATTCCCGATTTGCACCGATGGTGGAAGCGACTCGGCAAGTTTCGACGAGGTACTTGAGCTCTTGCACTTTGGTGGACGTTCATTGCCGCATGCGATGCTCATGATGATCCCCGAAGCTTGGGAGAATCATGAAACGATGGACGCTAAGAAGCGGGCGTTCTATCGCTTCCACTCTTCGTTAATGGAACCTTGGGATGGTCCGGCATGTGTGGCGTTCACCGACGGAACCGTGATTGGTGCGGTGCTTGACCGTAATGGACTACGACCGAGTCGTTATTGGGTAACCGACGACGACATGGTCGTGCTGGCTTCAGAAGTCGGTGTTCTCGATATTGATCAAAGCAAGATTGTGCGTAAGGGCCGTTTGCAGCCTGGCCGTATGTTCTTGGTTGATACTGCGCAAGGTCGCATTGTTGAGGATGAAGAGATCAAGCAATCATTGGCCGCCGCTGAACCGTATGAAGAATGGTTGTCGGACGGATTAATTGAACTCGCCGACCTTCCTGAGCGTGAGCACATGGTGTATAGCCACGACAGCGTGATTCGTCGTCAACAAATGTTTGGCTATACGCACGAAGAACTCAAGGTCATCCTTGCACCAACGTCAAAGACCGGAACTGAACCGATTGGTTCGATGGGAACTGACACGCCAATTGCTGTGTTGTCAGATCGTCCGCGTCTGTTGTTCGATTACTTCCAACAGTTGTTCGCTCAAGTAACCAACCCGCCGCTTGACGCGATCCGTGAAGAGGTCGTCACGAGCGTTGGCTCAACAGTTGGCCCCGAAAGCAACTTGTTGAACCCAGGCCCGCAGAGTTGTCGTCAATTGGTGTTGCCTTTCCCGATCATTGATAACGATGAACTCGCCAAGATCGTCAATGCTGACGCCGATGGATCGTTCCCCGAACTTCATGCGCACGTTGTCTCGGGCCTGTACCGCGTCGATGGTGGTGGAGCGGCTCTGAAGGGCGCGCTTGATGACATCAGGGCAGGAGTTTCTGCGGCAATCGAATCTGGTGCTCGCGTCATTGTTTTGTCTGATCGCAACAGCGACGAAGTGCTGGCTCCGATTCCGTCGTTGTTGTTGACCGCTGCCGTTCACCACCACCTCATTCGTGAAAAGACTCGTACACAAGTTGGTCTGATTGTTGAGTCGGGCGATGCTCGCGAAGTGCATCACATGGCTCTCTTGGTTGGCTTTGGTGCCGGCGCAATCAACCCGTATCTCGCCTTTGAATCAATCGAAGACATGATCCGTGAAGATGTTCATGGTCTTGGTGGCGTCGATGCCGAATATGCACTGAAGAAGTACATCAAGGCTTCTGGCAAGGGCATCTTGAAAGTCATGTCGAAGATGGGCGTGAGCACTGTCGCTTCGTATACCGGGGCGCAGATTTTTGAAGCCATTGGTCTTGGAAACGAATTGATTAATGAGTACTTCACTGGAACTGTCAGTCGCCTCGGTGGTATCGGTCTTGATGAGATCGCCTCAGAAGTTGCTTCGCGTCACGCCGTTGCCTACCCGAAGAACCCTGAGCGTCGCGCGCACCGCAAACTTGAACTCGGTGGTGAATACCAGTGGCGTCGTGAAGGCGAGTTTCACGTATTCAACCCCGAGACGGTATTTAAGTTGCAGCATGCAACTCGCGCCAAGCGTTACGACATTTTTCGGCAGTACACCCAGTTGGTGAATGATCAGTCAAGGCACCTCGCTACTTTGCGTGGTCTTTTTGAATTCAACGGACAAGGTCGTACGCCCATTTCAATTGACGAAGTTGAATCGGTGTCAAACATTGTGAAGCGATTCTCAACGGGTGCGATGAGTTATGGATCAATTTCGGCCGAGGCTCACGAAACTCTTGCAGTTGCGATGAACTCAATTGGCGGCAAGAGCAATACCGGTGAAGGTGGCGAAGATCCAGAGCGCCTCCATGACCCCACGCTTCGTTCATCAATCAAGCAAGTGGCTTCTGGTCGATTTGGCGTGACGAGCGAATACCTGGTGAATGCTGATGACTTGCAGATCAAGATGGCTCAAGGAGCCAAGCCAGGCGAAGGCGGGCAACTGCCCGGTTACAAGGTGTATCCCTGGATTGCGAAGACTCGCTACTCGACACCAGGCGTTGGACTTATTAGTCCGCCGCCTCACCACGACATCTATTCGATTGAAGATCTCAAGCAGCTGATTCACGACCTCAAGAACTCAAACCCGTTAGCACGTGTTCATGTGAAGTTGGTTGCTGAGGTTGGAGTTGGGACAGTTGCTGCTGGTGTGAGCAAGGCCAAAGCCGACGTCGTTCTGATTTCTGGCCACGATGGTGGAACTGGCGCATCGCCTTTGACATCTCTCAAACATGCAGGTGGCCCTTGGGAACTGGGATTGGCCGAAGCACAGCAAACGCTCATGCTTAATGGTTTGCGCGACCGTATTGTTGTGCAGGCAGATGGACAGATGAAGACTGGACGTGACGTCGTTGTGGCCGCACTTCTTGGAGCAGAAGAGTTTGGTTTCGCGACGGCTCCGCTCGTTGTGAGCGGTTGTGTCATGATGCGTGCATGTCACCTTGACACTTGCCCGGTTGGGGTTGCCACACAGAACCCAGTTCTGCGCGAACGTTTTAGTGGTAAGCCCGAATTCGTTGTGAACTTCTTTGAATTCATTGCCGAAGAGGTTCGTGAGATCATGGCCGAACTTGGCTTCCGCTCTATTGAAGAGATGGTCGGGCACAGCGAAGTGCTGAACACCAAGCAGGCCGTTGAACATTGGAAGGCCAAGGGCCTTGACATCTCGCCGATTCTTGCGGTGTCACAAAACCCATACCAGCAGACGATGTACAACTCTGTTGCCCAAGATCATGGGTTGAGCGAAGCACTCGACAACGAGCTCATGGCTCGTGCTGTCAAGAGCATTGAAACAGGCGAGAAGATTCGTTTCTCATCGCCCATCATGAACATCAATCGCACAGTTGGAACGATGCTGGGCAATGCAGTGACTCGCCGTTGGGCTGGCGCTGGTCTGCCCGATGACACCATCAGTATTGACTTCAACGGATCCGCTGGTCAGAGTTTCGGTGCATTCGTTCCCAAGGGAATCACTTTGCGCCTTGCTGGAGATGCCAACGACTATGTCGGTAAAGGTTTGTCGGGCGGTCGCATTGTCGTACGACCTGATAGTGCAACATTGTTTGCTGCCGAGGACAACGTGATTGCTGGCAACGTCATTGGTTATGGCGCAACAAGCGGCGAAATCTACTTGCGCGGCATGGTCGGCGAACGTTTCTGTGTGCGTAACTCTGGAGCAACTGCTGTTGTTGAAGGTGTTGGTGATCACGGTTGCGAATACATGACTGGTGGGCGAGTCGTTGTGCTCGGTCCGACTGGTCGCAACTTTGCGGCTGGTATGTCTGGCGGTGTTGCCTATGTCTACGACCCACAATCGGTATTTGGGGCCAAGGTCAACTACGAACTAGTTGAAATTGAGTCATTATCAAGCACAGATCTCGATGAGTTGAAGGCGATCCTGACGGTGCATCTCGCCGAAACCGATAGTGCCGTTGCCACAAAGGTTTTGGCTAGTTGGGTAACCGAGGCAGCCAACTTCCGCAAGGTGATGCCACGGGACTACAAGCGAGTACTCGATGTCGTGGCTGATGCCAAATCAAATGGACTTAACGAAGAAGAAACATTGAATCGCGTGATGGAGGTGGCTCGTGGGTGAGACAACTGGATTCTTGAAATGGGAACGCCAAAGCCCAAGTCACCGACCCGTATCGGTCCGCTTGCGCGACTGGAAAGAGGTTTACGAACCATTCGATGCTGACGAACTCAATCGTCAGGCTGGTCGCTGTATGGACTGTGGTATTCCGTTCTGCAACAACGGTTGCCCACTTGGCAACTTGATTCCCGACTGGAACGATCTCGTCTACCGCAATCACTGGAAAGATGCGATTGAACGTTTGCACGCAACGAACAACTTCCCGGAATTCACTGGTCGGCTGTGCCCAGCGCCGTGCGAATCTGCGTGTGTTGTAGGAATCAACTCAAATCCAGTGGCAATCAAGCAAGTCGAAGTCGAAATCATTGATCGCGCTTGGGATGAAGGTTGGGTTATCCCGCAAATGCCCAGTGTGAAAACTGGTAAGCGTGTTGCAGTTATTGGATCGGGTCCAGCGGGGCTGGCAGTTGCACAACAACTCACTCGCGCTGGACACGAGGTCACTGTACTTGAGCGCGCCGATCGCATTGGCGGCTTGCTGCGTTACGGCATTCCTGAATTCAAGATGGAAAAGCGTCATGTTGACCGTCGCATTGCACAAATGGAGGCAGAAGGCACCGAATTTAGAACCAATGCAATCGTGGGTCAAAACATTGACATTGATGTCTTGATGGCAACGTACGACTCGGTGGTCTTGGCGTGCGGTGCAACTGCTTGGCGCGATCTTCCAGTGCCCGGTCGCGAACTCGCGGGCATTTACCAAGCCATGGAGTACTTGCCATTGGCGAACAAAGTGCAACACGGTGACATGGAGAAATCGCCGATCAATGTTGCAGACAAACATGTCATCATCATTGGTGGTGGCGATACTGGCGCTGACTGTTTGGGAACTTCGCATCGTCAAGGTGCTGCGTCGGTGACACAACTCGAAATCATGCCGCAACCACCCGAGAAGCGCGGTGGAGCAAATCCATGGCCGCAATTCGCCATGGTATACAAAGTGACATCGGCTCACGAAGAGGGTGGCGAGCGCTTGTTCAGCGTGAATACCGAACGCTTCATTGATGACGGTTCGGGCAACGTGCGCGCTTTGTTGATTCACGAAGTTGAAATGACAGACGGCAAGTTCGTCAAGGTCGAAGGTAGCGATCGCGAATTGCCAGCTGACTACGTGTTCTTGGCGATGGGTTTTGTCGGTCCTGAAAAGGGCTCATGGCTTGACAAGTTGGGTGTTGAACTTGATGAGCGAGGCAATATTCGACGCAATGATGTGTACATGTCAAATGTGCCAGGCGTCTTTGTGGCTGGCGACATGGGACGTGGACAAAGCCTCATCGTGTGGGCAATTGCCGAGGGTCGAGCCTGCGCGGCCGGTGTTGATGCCTATTTGATGGGCGAAACGACCTTGCCAGCACCTATCTTGCCGTCTGCACGTCCACTCGTTTAATGCAGCCTGCCATGTTCAGAGCGTCAGGGCGATCTAGATTGAGGGGCGTGTTACGACTTCGAATGTCCCTTTTGTCTGCTGGCCTTGGAGCTCTTGCTCTTTTGAGTGCATGTGGCAGCGACCCTGGATCATCGGTGACGACATTGCGTCCACTCACTTCCACGAACTACGCCACGACACCGCCGTCAGTTGTCACCACTGTTGACCCGGCGAACACACTTCCGCCAGCAATCAGTTACACGATCGTGTCTGGTGATTCGGTGTACGCAATCGCTGGTCGTTTTGGTGTCGCTCCTGATGAGTTGGCGAGTTACAACAATTGGCCTGAAGGCGTCATGCATCCGTTGACTATCGGCACAAATATTTTGATTCCGCCATCAGCAACACAGACAACAACGTTGCCGGGTTTGCCGATTCCGACTGAGACAACGATGCCTGGACCTGATCCCGGACAAGGTAAGTACACCGTGATCGAGGGCGACTGTTGTTTGTCGCGGATCGCCGACAAGTGGGGCGTTGAAGTATCGGCACTGATGGCCGCTAATGGCTGGGTCGATGCATCAGTGGTGATTTTGCCGGGCGATGAAATCAACATCCCCGCACAAACCAAAACACCCAAGCCCTAATCCTTGTGATTCTGGTGTGTTTTAGTTTGGCAATACCGAGTCAAATGACACCAGAATCACAATGAAAATGCGGTTCTAGTTTCCGATGTCGGGCCAGCGGCGCTTTTGTCGGCGACGTAATCCGGCGGTTCCCATTTCACGACGTTCTGATAACGCCCATTGACGGCGCCAACCTGTGTACTCGGGCCCTGTCAATTTCGTGCTTTCGTTGCGAGCCGATCGTTGACGTGCCGTCCAAAAATCGGTGAGTGATTCATCACCGAGTTCGGTGACCGCTGCTTCGATGCGGGCCGAGAAACGTCGCGTGTTCTCGTCTTCTAGAGCGCGCATCGGAGTACCAAAGACAACTTTGGTCGTGCCGAACTTCGGACGCTTCATCCCCTTGCCAAAGAGTGCACCGGTTCCGTCAATAAAGACGGGGACAACGGCTGCGCCAGTGCGCGCAGACAAATAGGCGGCACCGCCCTTGAAATCTTGACCCCAACCGTCGGGCGAGCGGCCGCCTTCGGGATAGATCATCAAACTCCAGCCGTCTTCAATGAGTTCTTTGATCATGTCTGAAGATTTACGACCAGTAACTTCGCGATCAATTGGGATTGCGTTAAGCGCCAAGGCCGCCATGGTCGCTTTCCAACGCTTGTCAAAGAAATAGTCAGCAGCTGCTGCGACAACCAGTTTTGAGCGCCACGGTTCAGGAACTGCGACTGCCATGACTGCGGTATCAAGATGTGAATGATGGTTCGGAGTAAAGATTAACGGTGGGGGATCTTTGAGTTGTGCGAGATCGTGCAAGCGGTCGACGCCGTACACCTTGGGGCTAGCCAACCCTTGAACAGCAAGACGAATGGGCCCATTAACGAGGCCCTTCCGTACAAACTTGGCCGATGAGCGACGCGCCCAATCGGTGTCGTAGTCGGCACCAAGCGTGGGCTCGTCTTCTGGCACTTCAACGCCGAGCGGAATCGTCGGAGGTAAGTAGGGAAACCCTTTTCGGTACGTGCGCTTGGCAATGGGATGAGTGATGCGTTCAACTAGCTCGCCAACGCGCGCGGCTTTGGCGAGGTTGCTCGGTTTCCAGGGTGCGTCGTCGCGGGCCATTACAAATTCCGAATCACGAAACGTCGGCCACCATTAAAGGCGGCGCATGAAGGTGAGTAATTGTCGGGGCACGTCCAACGACGTCGCTGGCAATTTCTAATGCATCATCCATTGTTGAAGCTGGAATGAATCCGAGACGGCGCACAGTCTTGGGGTCACCCCCAACAATGATGATGCGGCTGCAATGCTTCAATGCATGGCTGCCCCAGTACCACATATAGAAGGGGTGAACTCCGTGATAGGCGTACGTCGTGCGGTACAAGTGCTTGTACCACTCGTCTTCGGCGTACTGCTTTTCCCACTTCTGTGACATCACATGCGGATCAGTTGTGTCGGCAAGTACTTGTTCAAAGAAGTCAATGTATGACGGATGATGGACTGGGTGGAAATCGGGTTGGGTCGGGTGCGTCATGATGATGACTCCACCCTCACGCACCAGCGGCATTCCCTTGTACATGTTGAAGTAGTAACCAAGACCCATGCACATCACCAAGATGGGGTTCAAGACTGAGTGCACGTTGTACGGGCTGATGTAGGGGATGCCCAATGTCAAAATGTCGGTTTGACCCTTCACTTCAACCAATTGCTGCTTGTACACATGCTCGGTGGTGATGCGGTGAACTGCTTCAACATCGCCGGCCTGCACGCTGGTCATCTGGTGCGGTGATTCAATTGAATGAAAGATCTTGCGAGCCAAACGTGTTGGTGTGCGATTCAACGCTTTCGTTGAGGCCAAGAAGGTCATGCGATCTGAAGGCTTCCATTCCCATTCACGCCTTGCCAAAAAACCAAAGGGTGACGGGAAGGTGTCGGTATTAAGAGTTGTCTCAATCTGGAAGACCTTGACGCCACTGTCGAGAAGAACCTTGCCCATGCGCCAGTTGCTCTTGTGCAATTCACTGCGATGCTGGTCCATGAAACTACGTGAATGAATCATGGTCTCGGGATTGTGGTGGTGGCGCAGCGACTTGTACGACGACAAACCGGTTGCCGTGCTCTTCCAACCACCGTCCATGGCCACGAGGTTGATATTGACGTACACGAGCAAGTCACTTTCAGCGGCTCGCTTATTGATCTCAACATCTTCGCCATGAGGAGTCGTGCCGAGGTACGACAAGTTCTCGGGATCTTCGGCGTCATGTTGGTACAGAGTTCCGCGAGGTGCGAAGGCGTCATACACACGGTCACCAACGGCATGGCGCAACTCGGCTTCGGTCATGCGACGGTGCAGTGCAAGCGCAGAAATGATGTGCACATCATCGACGCCAGCTTCTGCGGCCATGTCAAGGACAGCTTCAATGACGCGTTGACGAATGTCGGGGCGCTGCATCTTGGGAAGCGGCAAACTGACGTCATCAAAAGCGATGGTGAGCTTCATGCCTGGGAACAATTGCTCAGGCAATGGATCCTGCTCAATGGGGTTGAGCAATGCATGGCGAATCGCGCCATCAACATCTTCAATCGCAGGCAATGGCTCTGGCGCATAGACCACTCGACTGCGACCAGCGGGGAGCTTCTCTAATGAGAAGTTTTCTCCACGCCAAAAAAGAATAGGGGGAGTCGACTTGTCGACTTCAAGGACAAATCCGGGACGGGGCATTAGTTTGTCTCCTTCTTGTTACGAGCGTCAGACGCGCGTAAGTCGAACACGATCTTTACTGCACCACGACGACCGGCGCCGGCGGCATGGGCAAGGGCATTTTGATAATCGTCTAAGCGATAGGTCGCAGAGACAAGACGGTTGAGTTGGCAATCGGCAGCAGTTTCAATTGCGAGATCGAAGGTGTGGCGCTTGGTGCCATCGGGCATTGATTCGGTCCCATAGGTGTAAGCGCCGACAAGGGCGGTCTCGCGATGCCACAATCCGGTGAGGTCGAGCGAAACAACCGCAGGCATACCAAGCAAAACAACGCGACCACGAGGACGAGTGAACTTCAGGCAGTCCATGATGCTGTCTGATGAGCCAACTGCGTCAATGGTTGCGTGACATCCGCCCGACAAATAGTCGCCAACAATGTGTCCGCCCGATTCGCGTCGTACTGCACGTGCCAGTTCGGCGGCCGGAACGACAACATCGGCGCCTAGTGATCGAGCGAAGGTTTGTTGATGGGGATAGCGAGCCCCAACGATGATGCGAACTTGCGGAACGTAGCGACGCAGGCCAGCGATAGCGCACAGTCCCATTGAGCCAGCACCTAGTACGGCAACAATTGGTATTTCGCCACGTTGAATTGCTGCTTGCACCGCTGGCCATGTGGCAAGAGCAGCGTGGATACCACCGGCTGCTGGTTCAACGAGTACTGCTTGCTCATCGGTCATGTTGTCAGGCACTTCATGAAGTTGACTGTCGTGGGCGATGAGTTCGGTTGCCCAACCTCCACCGGTCGACGTGCAAAATCCAGTTTGAATGCCCGGCTCAAGATGTCCACCAACTAGGTGGGCGTAGTCGTCGCCGTCACCGGGCGCTGCACCTTCAAAAGGTAACGGTAGGCCGCGACATGCATGACCAAGGACGGGTTCAAGAACAACACGACGGCCGTCATCGCAATCGGCCACAACTTCGTGACCCGGAACGAAAGGGAAAGACACCCAGTCATCGAAATATGTCGAAGCATGACCTTCAACTAGTGAAAGGTCACTGCCACAAATACCGGTGAGTCGTGGCTGAATGCGGTGCCAACCTTCGGCATTGGGCATTGTTGGCGCAGACTCGTTGACCAATGACAATGGTCCAAACTTTGCGGCACCAATCGTGCTCACTGGACTCATCAAACGAGCAACAGCAAACTTGGCGGTCTTGCGGGAAATCTTGAGTGCTTTCATTTCCTCGACCGTTTCATTTTGATGACCTATACGAACTGCGTCCATTACGAACGGAGAAACGTTTTTGTTCACGTTCCGACATCATTGGTCCGAGCGGAAGTCGTGGGCGAGGACCACCTGGCGACTTTTCCCAGTTCTCAACGAGCCACCCGCGTTTGCGAGCGATAGCTGCAAGCCGTGTTTCTGGGTTCACAGCAACTGGGAACCCCACCGCTTCAAGCATCGGAAGATCGCTGCTGGAGTCGGCATAGGCAATTGACTCTTCGAGTCGGAGTCCTTCGGCGGCGCAATAGTCAGCGAGAACCTGGGCACGAGTTTCGCCAGTGGGCGGAACCTTGGCAAGTTCTCCTGAGTAAGTGCCGTCGGGGCGAATCGTCATTTCGGCAGCGACAATCTCATCAAAGAGTGGTCGCAGACCTTCGACGGCGAAACTCATGGCACCAGTAATCAAGATTGTGCGGTGGCCGAGTGCGCGATGCTCACGAACACGACGAAGGCCGGCCGGAAAACTCTTGGTCATGATGAGTTGTGCGAGAAGTTCGCGTGAGTCTTCTTCAATCTGTTCAACTGGAGCATCTTCGTAGCGGCGATAGAAGTAACGCAAGAAGTCAGATCGATCTTTGCGATCCATTGATAACAAGTTGGGCGCTTCCCTTATTGTGCGCAAGACATAACGCATCCGTTCTGGTGAATTGAGTCGACGCGTCGCTAGCCATGAATAGCTTTCAACCACATTGCTCGAAATCAGAGTGTTTTCAAGGTCAAAGGCTGCGACATGACGTTTCGGATCAAGGATCTGCTTGCGCAGACGATCGCTGCGGTTGAGTGTGTTCTTTCCTGGCGTCGTCTTGACGCGACTATGCAACACAATTGAAGGCAAGTGAATGGTCGAGATGTACGTGGGCCAATCAACGACGCGTGGGTCGAGGCAAAATATTGATCGGTCATGGACGTCAAGTCGATCGTTGATTGCGAGAAGATTGTCAACCGAATAGATCGCTTCGCACTCGGTGTACAAGCCGTAGAGTTCGACGTATTCAAGGGCTCGCTCAACATCGCCGCGCCTATCTTCAAGCTTTGCCGACCAATCGGCTTGTGTTCCGCGTAAGGGGAGCGCTTGTAAAACCTTTTCACTCTTCGTGATGATGCTCTTGGCGCGAGTGAGTTGCTTTTCAACTTTGCCACGACCCGGGAATTTCCAGTCGGCAACGACGATTGGCTGACCTTCAGAGTCATAAATGGGGTGCTCGGTGAACCAATCACGCACATTATCAACGAGTGTCCGATACTTGAGCGGGTTGGTTGAACCACTTGCCACTTGGGTGATGTGGGGTGCATCTTCTGGACCAAGGGCCGCGACCGCAATGATTGCTGCCACGACAATGTCAACAGGAATAACGTCAACGGTTCCTTCGGGGACACCCGGGAATTGATCAAGCAAGCCACGCGCATACGAGATGATGACTGGTTCGGCCATACGGAACCCACGAATCCAGCCAGGTGATGGTTCGGCCAGCGCAGATTCAATGATTGAAGGCCGAACAATGCTGACGGGAACTGCGCCTTTTGTTTCATGTAGTGCTTGTTCGCCTAATGCCTTAGTGAATGCATAGGCATCGGGCCAGCCAACACTTGCAGCCCGCGAACGACCGGCTTCAACTAATTGATCTTTGACCCAACGTTCCCGATTTTGTTCAGTCTTTTCGGCGAGGGCAGGTGCGCCAGCAGCTCCAAGTTCGGAACGGGCCTCAGAACGGAACTTTTGTAGTTGTGACGGCATGCGACTCGCTGCTTCGGCATCACCGCGTAAACGACGAGCTGCCGTGACTTCAGTTTTCCAGTTGAGACCAATATCAAATGGTCCTGCACTCACTAGTTGTTCGGGTGCAGTGCCGCGACGGTTGCCGGCGACGTAACACGTGCTGACTGCGACAAGGTGGGGGAAAGTTCCATCGGCTCGGGGTCCGAGGCGATTGACTAATTCGGCAATGCGCATTGGTCCGAGCAAGTTGACTTCAACGGCGCTATCAAGTGGTGAGTCAAATGAAACACTTGCGGCCGAGTGGATGATGGTGTCGCATGAGGCAAACGTTTTGGCATCCTCTTCTGACAATCCAAGTCCGTCAGTTCCGACGTCTCCAGCAACAACGCTGACGCGACGTTGTATGGTTGCATCAAAGTTGGGGCCAAGTGATGTACGTAAACGATCAAATGCATCGTTCTTAAAAATCTCTCGACGCACGCGTTCGGCGGCGACAGTACGGCGACCATTACGAACCAGTAGAACGACTTCGCAATCAGGAACGCTGAACAGCAAACGCTCAACGAGTGCGGTGCCCACAAAACCAGTCGCCCCGGTGACTGCGATGCGTTTGCCGCGAAGATTTTCGGAAATCACAAATCAGTTATAACACGGTTCTCTACCAATTGGTAGAGAAATCTTGGAAAATCAGGGTTGTTGGTCGAATGGGCTGGTAGGAATGGTGAATGGCCAGCCGCCCAGTGAGCCCAAATCGACGCAGAGATACCCGAGAACGCATCCTCGAGAGCGCCACGATTCTGTTCGGGACCAGGGGTTTTGACGCGGTCAGCCTTGATCACATTGCATCTGAGGTCGGGGTCGCTAAGCAAACTTTGTTGTATTGGTTTGCCTCTCGAGATGAGCTCATGCAGGCAGTTCTCGCCAATATGGCGGGTGAGTTAACCGTTGTCGTTGAGGCGGCAATGCGGGCCGCACCTGATGATCCTCTTGATCGCCTTGAAGCCGTCGTCCACGCCGTCTTTCGTTCAGCAGTCCGTCGCCCGGCCTTGCTGGGGTTGTTGCGTGAATTGAGCCGATTGCCCAGTGGTGCGACGGGGTACATGACTGAATACTTGAACCCACTGGTTGATCGGGCGGTGAATTGGATGCAGTCAGAAATGGAGCGCGGTCGTTTGCGTCAAGGTAACCCAGCGATCATCGTGGCCATGGTGTACGCAACGGTGACCGGAATTGCGACCGAACCAGAGGCCTTGCGTGTTGTGGGCTGGCAACAAGACATCGTGGGACTGAGAAGTCTGCGTCACGAGATGACTCGCTTTTTGCGCGCCGCATTGACGCCCGAAAAATCGTGAATTCAGTGAACGGTGTTGCGTCGCCGACGACTGTGGCGTTCGCGAGCGAGATCAACGAGACGATCAATCAGATCTGAGTAGTTCAATCCCGAGGCCATCCAGAGTTTCGGGTACATTGAAATAGGTGTAAATCCAGGCATGGAATTGACCTCGTTGCACAAAAAGCCCCGACCATTTTCTTCAAAGAAGAAATCAACACGAGCGAGACCTTCACCACGAAGTGCCTGAAAAACTTCAATCGCTAGTTTGCGCACTTGCGAACTTTGATTCTCGGTCAGTGGTGCCGGAATCATGAGTTGTGCCCCGTTGCTGAGGTACTTGTCTTCGTAGTCGTAGAACTCGTGTCCGGGAATAATTTCGCCAGCCACACTTGCTTGTGGTTGAAGACTGCCAAGAACTGCGACTTCAATTTCGCGACCGACAATGGCTTCCTCGAAAACAATCCACTCGTCGTACGTTGCTGCAATATTGGTTGCCGTAACAAGCTCATCAAAATTGCGCGCTTTACTCACGCCGACAGACGAACCCATGTTGGCTGGTTTCACAAAGATGGGGTAGTGAAGTTCAACGACAATTTGTTCAAGTCGTGATGGAGAAATGTCGTAGTCGCGCACGGCGACATAACGCGGTTGTGCAATGCCGTGTCGAGCCAACACATCTTTTGATATGGCTTTATCCATACCAACTGCTGATGCCAAGACTCCAGCTCCAACATACGGAACATCGAGGAGTTCAAGAAGTCCTTGCACCGTACCGTCTTCGCCCAGCGGCCCGTGCAGCAGTGGCATGACGACGGTTACGCCACTAGCCGAGGCTGCAGTGAGTGCAAGTGCTGACGACACCGATCGACCAGAGGCTTCGAGTCGAGCCGGAATGGCGTCGGGGCCTTGGTCAAGCGCAGCCATGGCTGACTCGGCAAGATGCCATTGTCCAGTTCGGTCGATGCCAAGAGCAGTGATGGTGTATCGATCAGGATTGATGGCTTTCATCACATGGGCAGCCGTTGAACAACTCACATCGTGTTCGGCCGATTGGCCTCCGAAGATAACGACGAGATTGATGCGGTCGGTCCCGCTGCTCTCATTTTGGCCCACGCCTAGACGATAGTGCGCTAGGGCCTTCCATAAAGGCAGGCAATAGGTAAGTCACCAACGAACCTGACGCACTAGATTTATCGGCGTATGGCACGGTCACAGTCAAATAGTTCGGATCCCAAGTTTCTTACCCACCACGCTTTGCGAATTAAGGGCTTTTCGAAGAGCGAGACCTTGGCTGAGATCGTGGCGCTTGATGTCGCGGTTGTTGACGTTCACTTACAAGAACTGCAGGCTGAAGAAATGGCGATGTTCCGTGAGGCCCGTTCGCTCTGGCAACTCACGCCAGCTGGACGTGCCGCCCATCCTGAGGCTCTAGCCAAAGATGTGGCAGGGGTCGATCTCAGCGCGTTGAAGCCGCATTATCACTCATTCCTAGAAATCAATGACACCTTCAAGCATTTATGCGGCGATTGGCAAGTACGCGATGGCGCACCGAACGATCACTCTGATGACAAGTACGACCAAGAGATCATCAAGCGATTGGTAACTCTTCATACGGCTGCCAAGCCGGTGGTCTCGTCAATGGCGACGCTCATTCCTCGCTTGTCGCCGTATGTTCCCCGACTGGACTCAACATGCAAGTTGGTCGTGGGAGGCGCAAACAATATGTTCACGGGCGTGATGTGCGGTTCGTTCCACGATGTTTGGATGGAACTTCACGAAGACCTCATTCTGTCCCAGGGTATTGACCGCACTGTCGAGGGTTCATTCTGATGGCCCGCTTCGGACGTGTTATCACTGCGATGGTGACACCATTTGACGCAAGTGGCGCTTTAGATCTCGATGGAGCCCGTCGTTTGGCACGCTGGTTGCAGGACAATGGCAATGATGCACTTGTCGTCGCTGGCACTACTGGTGAGGCTCCAGTGCTCACCGATAATGAACGATTGAGTCTGTTTGCTGCTGTCGCAGAAGCCGTTACGATTCCAGTGATTGCTGGTACTGGCACCAACGACACGCTGCATTCAATTCACATGACAAAAGAAGCCACCAAGTTGGGCGTTGCTGGTCTGCTAGTCGTGGCTCCGTATTACAACCGCCCTCCGCAGTCGGGAATTGAAGCACATGTGCGAGCAGTCGCCGAAGTTTCACGTCTACCAGTCGTTGTGTACGACATCCCCGTGCGTACTGGTCGCAAGATCAACACCTCAACATTGTTGAAGTTGGCACGCGATGTCAAGAATGTTGTTGCGCTCAAAGACGCTGCAGGTAACCCAGCCGAGACTGCCAATGTTATTGCTAACGCTCCGGATGGTTTTGAGGTCTACAGTGGAGATGACGGTCTCACGTTGCCCTTGATGGCGGTAGGTGCTGTTGGCGTGATTGGCGTGGCAACACACTGGGCCGCTCAAGATCATCAAAGCATGTTTGATTGTTGGGAAGCAGGCGACACCGCTGGGGCAATCGCCATTAACCAGACGTTGCTCGAAAGTTTCGCGTACGAGACTGGCGATGAATCGCCGAACCCAATCCCAAGCAAGGTAATGATGAATCTGCTCGGACTGAATGTGGGTCAATGTCGTTTGCCGATGGGTCCGCCAGCAGACTTTGTTGCTGAAAAAGCCAAGAAAGTCTGGGCTAATTTGCAAATTTCCCGTCAGCGAGTCTCCTGATGGCCGCCCCGGTCCGCGTGGCCTTTTTAGGAGGCCTTGGCGAGATCGGTCGCAACTGTATGGTCATTGAACAAGATGACCAATTGTTATTAATTGACTGCGGTTTGATGTTTCCCGATGCCGACATGCACGGCATTGATTTAGTTCTTCCCGACTTCACCTGGCTGCGTGAAAACGCTGATCGCGTTGTTGCATGTGTGGCAACACATGGTCATGAAGATCATGTGGGAGGACTGCAGTATTTGCTGCGCGATCTCAGCTTTCCGGTGTACGGTTCTGATGTAACCTTGGGTCTCGCCAAGAATCGCATCGAAGAAGCAGGACTGCTCGGTAAAACAGAATTGGTCGTGGTTCGTGATGGCGAACGCCGAATGATTGGGCCGTTTGACGTTGAATTCATTCCGGTCACGCATTCGGTGCCGCATGCGTTTGCGATTGCTGTTCATACACCGCAGGGAGTTATTCTTCACTCTGGTGACTTCAAATTAGACCTGACGCCAGTTGATGGTCGTCGAACCGATTTGGCGCGTATTGGAGCAATCGCTTCGAACGAAGGTATCCGTTTGTTGCTGTGTGATTCAACGAATGCCGAAGAACACGGACACGCACCGAGCGAAACTTCAATTAGTGGCGTGCTGTGGTCGCTGTTTCATGAACACCGAGATCGGAGGATCATCACTGCAAGTTTTGCGAGCCACATCCATCGCATTCAGCAAATTATTGACGCAGCAGTTGAAACTGGTCGCAAAGTTGCGACCATGGGTCGCTCGATGCAAAAAAATGTTCGTATGGCACGTGACCTTGGGGTCTTGCAAGTTCCTGAGGACACCTTGATTGATATTGAACAAGCCGATGATTATCCGCCCCACAAGGTGTGCATTATCTCGACTGGTAGTCAAGGCGAACCAATGTCGGCGTTATCTTTGATGGCGCGTGGAGACAGTAAGTGGCTCAAGATCGGCGAGCGTGACGCAGTGATTTTATCAAGTCACGCCATTCCAGGAAATGAAACCAATGTCACCCGAGTGATTGATGGTTTGTTGCGGCTTGGCGCTGAGGTTGTGCACTCCGGAATCGCTGATGTTCATGCAACGGGTCACGCTCAGGCTGACGAACTGAAGACATATTTGTCAATCGTCAAGCCCGAATTCTTCGTTCCGGTTCACGGCGAATATCGACATCTCGTCGCCCATGCCAAACTCGGTATTTTAATGGGTGTTGCGAAGGACAATGTTTTGCTCTGTGAAGATGGGGATGTAGTTGAACTTTCGGACGAAGGTCTGGATCATGCCAACCGAATTCCGGCTGGTTACTTGTATGTCGATGGCATCGTTGGCGATGTTGGTCAAGGAGTTTTGCGCGATCGCAAAGTTTTGGCCGAAGAAGGCGTTGTTGTCGTCGTCGTGACAGTTGATATTGGTTCGGGCAAAGTGCTCACTGGTCCAGAAATTATCACGCGGGGATGGGTATACGCTCCTGAAGCCGAAGACCTGCTTGATGAAGCCTGCGATGTCGTTGCGACTGCAGTTGAAAAGGCTCTAGCCGAAGGCGTGCGTAGCCCAGAGGCGCTTGAGAAAGATGTGCGTCGCGCCGCTGGTCGATTTGTTAATGAACGTACGAAGCGTCGGCCGATGATCGTGCCAGTCGTTATGGAGGCGTAGTTGTTGCGTCGGCAAGGAATGGTTGTTGTCGTGGCAAGTGTGTTGGTTGTCGTTTCATCTTGTGGAAAAGACTCAACGGCGCCTACTCCTGCCGTATTGCGCCTTGATCAGATTGAAAATGCGCTTGATGCTGTTGAACAAAAAACTGGCGGAGGGTTGGATTTTTTTGAGATTAACGCCACCTCCGCGGTCGTCAATGTTTTTGTAGCAACTGATCTCGATGGAACACCCAATGCCGATGGTTTGCCCGACGCGGTCGTTCGGTATGTCTTCTCCGAAAAAGATGGGCTTGAAGTCGCACCAGACCCGATGGCGGCCAACGGTGCAACCTTTACTCGAGCGGCACTTGATTATGAACCAACATCTATTTTGAACAAGGCATTGTCAGAACTTCCTGAATCAAAGCCGCAGATGTTCGTGTTGACAGCAGCGGGCACCGCAGAGGAGCCAACGGGTGTCGTCCAATACCGATTGATTGTGCAGTCAACTCAGGGCGGCCAAATGTCAATCGTTTTGACAAACACTGGAGAAATCGTCGGAACTGACGCCGAATAGTCGGTTTGTCGTTGTTTAGCCGTTATTCGGTGTAGATAAATCAGGGGTATGCCCGAACGCATGTGCGCCTCATTGCTAGCGTTCGGGATGATGGCCGCTAAGAAACCCGCAGCAAAAAAGCCTGCATCACGCACAAAATCTGCTTTAGAACCTGAAGTCAGCAAGAAACGTGAATCGCACCAAAGTGAAGTTCGTCAGGCGATTGACGGTCGGCAAAGTGAGTTTTCTGCAATCGCTTTTATTTTGCTCGGAATTATTGTCGGTCTGGCGGTGTATCTGAGATTGGCAGGTCCAGTGGGCCGCGGTGCCGATACCGCGCTTGGTTGCCTGCTGGGTCTTGGTCGCTACGCCTTGCCTCCGATCTTTATTGCTGTCGGAATTGCGCACCTTCGAAGCGATGAAACCCCGAACCGCCTGAAACTTGCGTTGGGTTGGGGTGGGGTTGTCCTGGCCAGTTTAGGAATCCTGCATGTTGTGAAGGGCCCTGATGCCTACACCGGGGTGGACGCCCTTGGTGGAGCGGGGGGTTGGTTAGGAGCACTGCTTGGTCAGACGCTCGGATCGGCGGTGGGGGCGATTGCGGCTGTCATTGTCTTGATCGCTGTAGTCATCGGTTGCAGTTTGCTCATCACTTCCTTGAGCCTGAAAGATGCAGCGAGCAAATTTGGCGAAGTTTCGGCGAAGATATTCGGTGGTGCGTCGTTGCGAATGCGATCGGCCGCAAGGAACTTGAGCACGTTGTCGTCTGAAAAACAAGATGTTGTAAGAGATGACGAGGTGTACGACGACGAGGCCGATCCCGCACCACCGATGTTCATTGTTGAACCGGAAGATCATCATGTACTCGAGGTCGTAGACGAAGAGCCTGAAGCCCCCAAGCCAGAACGTAAGAAGCCGTCCCCAGAAGTTGTCGTTGATGAACCGCACACTCAGGGTCAACTAGATACGGGTCCGTCACCCAAAAAGGGTTCGTGGAAGTTGCCGCCAGCCTCATTTCTTATGCGTAGCGGCAAGCAAGCTATTGATCAGGCTGAGGTTGACCAGCGTGGAAAAGATCTAGAAGAAGCGTTACAGGCACATGGTGTAGAAGTTCGTTTGGTTGACAAGACCGTTGGCCCAACGGTCACACGCTTTGAACTTGAACTCGGATCAGGCGTCAAGGTCGCGCGCGTGACCAGTCTGCAAAAGGACATTGCGTATGCAATGGCTGCAACCGATGTGCGAATCCTTGCGCCCATTCCTGGCAAGTCGGCAATTGGTATTGAAGTTCCGAATCGAACACGTCAGTTGGTTTCGCTGGGCGACCTGATGGCCTCAAACGAAGCGAAGGTTGCCAATCATCCGCTTGATGTGGCAATGGGCAAGGACATTGCTGGTCGTTCGGTTTTCTTGAACTTGGCAACGACACCGCACTTGCTCATTGCCGGAGCAACGGGTGCTGGTAAATCAAGTGGAATAAACTGCATCATCACTTCAATTTTGATGCGGGCAACTCCCGATCAAGTGAAACTGATCGTGATTGACCCCAAACAAGTTGAAATGGGTCAGTACGCGCGTTTGCCACATTTGCTCACGCAGCCAGTGACGAACCCCAAGAAGGCCGCAAATGCTTTGGCGTGGGCTGTGAAAGAAATGGAAAAGCGTTACGACTTGCTTTTCGAAATGGGCTATCGCGACATCACTGGTTTTAATGCGGCGTTTGACCGAGGCGAGATCAAAGCCGAGATCGGTTCCGAACGCGAATTTGAACGTATGCACTACATCGTTGTCGTGGTTGACGAATTAAACGACCTGATGATGGTGGCAGCCCGCGATGTTGAAGAAAGCATCACGCGTATTGCGCAAAAAGCTCGTGCAGTTGGTATCCACCTCATCGTTGCGACGCAGCGACCGTCGGTCAACGTGATCACGGGTGTAATTAAAGCGAACGTTCCAGCGCGCGCCGCGTTTGCGGTGTCGTCGCAGATGGACAGTCGAGTCATCCTTGATCA
>SXGQ01591079.1_pt1 | contig 25812 bp, 34 predicted proteins | sample 3178371 | NCBI WGS metagenome assembly SXGQ01 (sample SAMN11356859, study PRJNA531348) | freshwater metagenome | isolation source: freshwater sample F1-20 | place: China: Fuxian Lake, Yuxi | collected 2017-12-25 | reverse complement strand
TTAGATACTTCTTGAGCCACTTAGGCTGAGCCATTTTTATCTCCTATTAGACTGGATGGTGAAAAGTTTTTTCTGGGGTACGAGGATCGCGATACACTATTTCGCAACCATTTTCGTTATCTTCGCTTACACTGATTATAACATGTCTACCTGGGTAACGACTATTGATTTGGTTATATAAGTCATCTGCAATCATTTCGCAGCTCTTGTAGTCCAGTTCTAGAACCGAATTGGCACTATTATACAGCCCTTCCAGCCATCGCTTGAATTGGATAAACTCGATGTCCCGATCATTGTGGAACACACTGATTGACACCCGGAAGTGAAAAGTGTGACGATGAGGATAACCAAGAAAAGATACGTCCGCAAGTTTAGGATCCTCCAAGGCTGCTGGGTATTTATGGATGCCTTCTTTTTGAAACGTGACCCAGATCATGCGATCTGCCACTTGACTGTTTATATCAGTTTGTTCGCGTTCGGCCTGAGTGATCATGACTGTAATCCTTGAACCATGTTGGCAATATGTTCGTTGTTCAAGAAAAATTGATATGTGCTGGTGTTTATGATCTCACCTTGATCATTGTACTGCTCACCAGTGAATTCCACACACCAAAGATCCTCGGGACGCACACACTGTTTCATGGTGCCGCGTAATTTAAATGCTGCGTCGTCTCTTATCAAAAACTCTTTCATCGTATGACCTCATCTTGACTGTATTGATTCCAGTTGGTAAACTGCTTGCGATCTTGTAGCTCATGCACACTGTGACACCAGACACCGGGATTTGTTGCTGCAAAGCCCTTGTCGTCCAGCTTGATGGTGGCATTATAGCCTAGTTGATTTATGTAGGGCAACTTAACTGATATCATTGGTATAAACTTGTGATGTTCTGTGAGTCCCGACTCCAGAAGACCTTCTGCCTGTGCCACGTCAATATCCAAGGTACACCAATAGCCTCTGCTCAACAAGGCATGTACCATGTTCTCCCATAAGTTCCAGTCAGCACTGTTTGTGTCAATGTTAGGAAAACTTTGATTGGCTCCAAAGTACACATGTTGACATTTGTGTGCTATGGCAGCAGCTTCTATCACTTCAGTGAGTTGAATGCCTACCACAAACAGAGTTTTCATTCCGTGCGCAGGAGAGTGTTCTATTTCCATGCCTGTGAACATTTTTGCCTGCCCGTGTCCTGGTCTATTCATGTTATTCTCCTAAATCCACACGTTCGTGATCATGTTCCCATTGCAGTCGATTCAAGCGACTGATTTCGTCACGCAATGCCAGTTTTTGCTTTTTCATTTCTGCCAGTTTGCTTACCTGCACATGCGGATGATCACGTTCCATGTCATCAATCTGTTTGTTTAACACACGATGCATTTCTTCAAGATGTCTAATTTTTTCCTTGTACATCCGTTCTCCTTGCTTAATTTTAAAAAGATTACCTACTTCTGATTGTTCTATAGTTGATATGAAACAGTTGTGTATCACAAAGGCCTGTGCTGTATTTTCATTAGAGTTTTATCAAGCATGCACTATTATGCAATATGTGTTAGCTTTGATCAAGTGCCAATTCATCCAATTTGGATGCATCCAACTCATCTTCTTCAATTTGATCATGCTCAACTTCAAACAGTGCATTGAACATGGTATTGGAATTTTTGGTTTTTTTACCTTTGAACCCGCGAGTGCCCACAATGTCCATCCAGTAGCGATCATAATGTTCAATAATGGCTTCGGCTTCTGCACGATCTGGAGTGGCAAAGATAGCATTCACAATGTCTCTAAATTTTGCATGATCACCACGCGAATTCCATAGCATGTTAGGCCAGGTACCATTGTCATACTCACGATTGGCTCTTTGCACAGCTTCTATATGAGTCCATACATTATGCCCCATGAGCAGCATGTAGCTGAAACTGTCCCAACTGGTACGACCTTCTTTGCCATTCTTGTTTAGATCACCGGGCTTGTACACGCACACATCTTTCATCATGATGTTGCGACTGATAGGACTTTCGTCAAACACATCAATCAGTTTATCGGCCAACACGGCTTGTCCAAACGGTCTTGTGTCTGTGGCATACTTCTTGTCATCCACTATGGGGCTCATTCTGTAGCACCATTTGTCATTGTGCGGTAGATCAATATGGTGATATACCTGACCGTTGGCTGTGGCAAGAAACGGACTAGCACAATCAAAGCTGATAGTAAAATTAGGGTTCACATATTTGCGTACGGCACGTTGAATATCAGTGAGCAACAGAGCCCATTCCAGTTTGCTGGTACCCAAGAAGTGCATCCAGTCATGCACACCTTCCTGTAGCAGGTTGTCATGGCGCAGAGCAACCAGTCGCTTGAGCACCAGATGCACATCACACATGTTCTGGCCGCCCATGGCCCAACCATCAAAGTGTGTGTTGGGATACACCGCAGGATCGCAATATTGCTTCATGGTTTGATACCACTCTTCAGCTGACGTATGATTGTCACCTTGCAGCACATTCAGGAATCTAGCACCACCATTGGCTTTGCCTTTACGATGTGCCATGAAGTATTCGTTGTTGAACTTGGTGGCGTCCACTGCTTCTTGCAGAGTGGTGATCTGACAGGCCTTTGATGCTTTCTTGTCGTGTATGACCCAGGTAGGAATATCAAGGATCATGCCATAGTCAGCCACACCGTCCAACCACTTGAGCACAGCGTCACGTTTTTTCTGTGCCTTGGCGCAGCCCGAGTTGGCTTTCCAGTCGCCTTCCCATAGGCCTTTGGCGATCTGGAACCCGCCCGAGTCGCCCAGCATGAACGTGCTCGACTCTCGAGCTCGGACCATGTCTTCACTGGCATCCGGTTTGTTTAGATCTAGGTTGGCGTGTCCTCCGGAGTAGAGACTCCATCGGTAGGGGAACAGGGCTTGTTGGCTGTTGAGCCAATTGAATTGTTCCATGTTCGGTAGTGCCTGTGGCATACGAGCAGGATCAACATAATCATTGTTAACACGTTGTTTTCCTATAAATGTGGCATAGAAGCCACTGATAGCCGGAAGAAACACAGCATAGTCATTCTGCTTGGCAGTTAGGTTGTCTTGACTCATGGACTGCTCTGTACCTCTCCGTGATTGTTTGTTTCTTTCAACGTAAGAGCATCCATGATTTTGAATCGTTCGTAGGCATCTTTCAATCCTGGATGACTTTGCATACGAGACTGCAATTCTACCTCTTCCAGAATTTTCTGCTTGACCCAGTCCAACAAGTGTTCTGCTTCAGGAGACAGATTGATTTGTGCCACTGTTGAATCCATTCTTTGCCACATGCTGCCGTCAAACACTTCTAGGCCTCCCATGGAACTATTGAATCGTAACTGTCCTGCAAATCCTTGTGCACCACTGCTGTTGATAGATGCAGTGTTGTTGTACACAGTGGGAACACCTGGTTGTCCGTTATTCACAGTGATGTACCTTCCGCCTGAATATAAGCCTTTGATCATTTGGTTTGTGCCGGTAGTTTGTATTCATAGGTGGCAATGCCACTGTCCACAGTGATCTGCATCACACCTGCATCACTGATCTTGAGATTTTTATCTCCGCTGAGATTCAAAATACTGATCACCGCGGCCACTGGCCAACTCCAACTCTTGCTCAGTGAACCAGTGACCCCATCAGCAAACACAAAGTCGCCTGCATGTGTGCTGTGGTCACCAAAGAAAAATTTCAGCTTGTTTGATTCTGTCTTGACCACAAACACTGGTTCGTCGCTGTTTGCACTGGCCTGAAACTTCATCTTTTGAATAGCTGCCACAGTGGGCACGATTTCCACGTTCCAAGGCACAGCTTTCATACTGACCTTTTTCAGTTTGTCATTGATAATGTCGCTGGTCATAAAACGATAGTCATTTTTAAAATCGCCTGCCTTGTTTTCAAAGTGAATGCCAACTGGCACCGTGGTGCCATTGCGATCTTGGGAGAGAATGCTCAGTTGAGCATCTTCGCGATACTCTTGAATATTCAAAATTGTATTCAACTTGCCTAGATTAGGCATGCCAAAAGTGCCAACAAATTCTGGCACTGGATTTTTAAACTGTGCATCAAGAATCACACTGCGGTCTTCGGCAATAGCACTGAGTTGTGTGCCTTGATCCGAACCAGTGATCTTAACCAGATCAATGATGCCTAGGCTGTGAGTGTGCTGTACGATGTCTTGCAAATAGTCTTTCATAGAATTCTCCAGTAATAATTGATTATAGTAAGTGTATTTAGATTTGTCAACACACGATTAAGTGCGATGTTATTCAAATGTAAAAAGATTATCAAATGTTGTTGCTATGTCTGTGTGTGCAGGTATGTCCCAGTTTAGCACACCCAAGAGATTCTCTACCTTTTGATCCACAATTGTAGTTTCCATCTTGGCATCATCAAACGGCAGTTCTTTGAACCACTGCGGTATGTGTAACTCATCTGTGGGATAGCCAACTGATGTGTAACCTAGTGGATTGTCACGCAGTTTACACACAATGGTTTTCATACCATCCACAATGGCCATGCTGTAGTTGTCGCTGTGCATGCGTTTGAGATTGTTCCAGTTCATTGCTGCTCGCACATGTCCAGGCATGTTGGTTTTGCCTTCGCGTTCTTCTGCCTTGGTGAACTTGGTAAGATTGTTCACACGTTTAGGAGTACCTTTTTCCCAGGCAGGTCTATCCTGAAAAGCGATCTTGAATTCTCGGACCTGGTCATACACATGCTCTTTGTTACATCCAGTTAGTACATCAGTTAGCAGTTTGCTCAAAAAATCTTGTACCACTTTAGGAGTGTCTGATCTCTTGAGATCTAGCCCAGTGGCTTTGACCTTGCCTGGCTTGCCATGCGTGTCCAGTCTAGTGCCTTCAAGATCAAATATCAGCACTGCATATCTTTTCTTTTTTAGGTATAGACCTTTTTCTGCAACTAGTTCTCGTCCGCCCTTGATAAGCGACCCCATACTCCTTGGACAGTGGCACGATCGTTCCATAAACGCAGGGAAACTGGCATTGACTTGATCAGCAATGGTGTCATAGAGCTGAACACAGGTGTCTTTGTTCCATTCCATGCGTCCCGCGGCAACTTCCTCCCGTACAGCAGGCCAGGCTGTAAAATAACAGCTATCAGTGTCTCCATAGATGATACTTTCACCCACGTGGTCGTATGTTCCCATGATACACTCGTTGATATAAGCGTCCATGTGTCTTGCGATGATTCTTCCAGTGAGAGTAGTACTCTGGCCAATTCGCTTGTCGAAGAAACGACAACCTGGGTTGAGAATCGCTCCATAGAGACTGTTAAGATTAATTTTCTTGACCAATTGACGCTTGTCCCAGAACGCTCTATCTTCAGCGGTTTCGGCTTCTTTCTTTTTGGCTTGCAACTCTTTTCTTTCTGCATACCACCTCTCTAGTAACCCAGGAACCACGCCCTTTTTTTCATATGTGAAAATGGTGCCATTGGCACTCAGTGTCCAGGGCTGATTGCTGTCAAAAATTATACGCCAGATTTCAGCTGCACTGTGTAAAGTGCTGGTACCGTCTTCCCAGTCTATGGTTATTTCTGTGCCTGCTTGATTCTCCATCACAGCAGTATATTCAAGACTACCAAACAATCCTTCCCAGGCATCTGTGAAACTCATGCCCTGTGCCATGCGATCGGATATGAGTCTATCTGTCATGATAGGTCTCAGTTGACCAACGATGGTTTCTGGACCCATGTTCAGCGCACGGATCGCAGAAGGATACAGACTGTTGATGTCAATTGCACCCACCCAGTCGTGCATGCCTCTCTTGGGCGAAGCAACATAGGCGCCTGCTGCTTGCGTATCACCTTGATCATCTCTACCCTTTCGGTTAGGCACAATCAGTCCCAGCTGATGTGCTTCGTTGATAATGGCCTGTTCTGTCACTGCCACGGCACCCATGGTTGTTTGTAGCAGCACAGTGTTGTCATGTGCCAGTTCATTGGCCAGATCCAAGAACCGCAGTTTCTTATCCAGTTTGGCAACCAGCAACGCATCCTGTCTATTGTAGTCCAAGAACTTTTCAAAGTCTTTGTTGTACAGTTGATCCAGTGTGCCTTCATATTGTAATTTGCGTTCGTCCAGTTCATATTCGCCAATGGCATCCAAACTGTAGCTGTGACGTTCTTCGTATGTGTACTTGCGATACAGTTGCATGTAATCCAGATGCACACGACCAATCAAGTCAAAGGTTAGATTTTCTGCACCAAAGCGTTCAAATGTTCTTTCTTTAGGATACTGACCCCATAAACAAAAGCGTCTGCAATCATCCTTGCTGAGCACTCGCTTGGTGCGCATGACCATGTAGGGAATATCAAAGCCTTCACTGTTCCAGCCACTGAGCACGTCAGCATCTTCTATGAGGTCAAGAAATGAACCCAACAGATCTGTTTCTCTTTCAAATAAAAAACAGTTGTCAAAGCGATTGGCAATTTCTTGAGCAGTGTCCCAACTCATGCTTTTAGGAGGGGTGGCCAAGGTCACTGTTTTGTCTAACCAATCAAAGTACACAGTGATAGCTGTGATTGGATTAAATGGATCTGACGGCTTGCTGAACCCACGTACTGGATCAAAATCCACTTCAATGTCAAAGAAGGCTGTTTGAAGTTTTGGGGATTCAATACCTAGATAGTTTTTTTCCAGACAGCGAAAGATAGGATTGATATCGCTTTCCCACAAGCGTTTGCCGCTGTGTATGCGCAGTTCCTTGTGATATTCTTTGCTGTGAGTACTGGCAAAACGACTTACCGGAGTTCCGTACATGGTACGATACTTGCCACGTGGATCGTCGTAATAGAAAACATATTCTGCTGCAAATTCTCTGTACTGCCTTTCACCGTTCACACGTTCTACCACGTGTATACGATCTTTGTCTCTGTCAAAGAGAGCGTCAATATAACTCATTCATTCTCCATGTGTGACTTCTAGCTCACACCACTCTACATGCCGTTTCATGTCCGGCGAGACAATGATATTTAATGCAACAACCGATCTGCAATAAATTCGCATGCTCTGGCCAAGATCAATGCCAAACACATTAGTGTCCACATGCCCAAGCCCATGGCCACCCAGTAACCAATTATTTGCAATGCTATGGCAGTCATGTGATCATTCTAATCAGTCCGATGCTGTCAATCGTGACCAGAAGCAAGTAATTAGCCAACATGCCAAAGGAACGACGACTATAAGCGCACCCAGCGTATATAGCACAACCTGTAATCCAGATTGGGTACAGGACAAGAAGGGGTGGATCAGGCACGGTGACGGCCATAGTGATAGCACAGCCAATAGATATAGCCCAAGCAATGATCTCAAGAACAAAGCGAACTCTATTGCTTTTCCAATCGTCACTGATCCAGTTGAAGATACCATTGAATATGTTGATCAAAGTGTTTTGCCTACTGTTTCTAGGATGGTGTTTAGTTCTTCGTGCTCAGCATTGGTTTCGCCTAGCTTGCTCTTATGAGCTATGCGTATTGCTTTTTTGAGCACAGCTGGTTTTACTTCAAGTTCTTCTGCAATGGCCTTTACAGTATCGTTGAGACCTTCACTTAGATCTTCAACTTCTTGCATAATGGTCATGCCTTCATTGATCAGTTGTGTGAGTTTGGCCTTTTGTTCGGCACTGAACATTCTTGCGGTCATGAATATCTCCTGTTGAAAAACAAAGTATACAACATTCTTGTACAGGATGCAAGTGTTAAGAACAATTTTTTATTCACAGGTGGCCCAAACAAGTTTGGTCCATTCTTTATACAACCAGGTTCCTTTGGGCATGGCACAATTTCCAAGATCGGGCCAGCGTTTGATTCTGTAGTCAATGATTACTGCAAAGATATAAAACATCACAAAGATACCAAGTATTATAATCATTCCTACCAAAAATTGTTCTATATGTGCTTTTTTTCTAGCAGCGCGACGAAGATCATCACGAGCTTTTTTCTGCATCTGTTTTGCTACAAGAATTTTTTGTTCCTTGCTCATTATCTTCATCATTTCCTCTACTTCGGTGTAGAGTGCACCTAGCTCTGTAGGTGATTGATAGATCATGAGTTCGCGAAGTTCAGTTTCCATCTGGATCAATTGTTTTTTCATGAGAACTCGTTGCAGTGCTCTCTTGCCCAAACTGTCCTCGCCGGTGTATACTTCCTGTTTGCTGCGACGTTCTTCTTCTTCAAAGATAGCCATACACTTGTGAAAGTTGTCGTAGTAGATTCCCAAATGATTACCAATTTCTTGATATATGTTGGTGGTTTCGCCGCTTTTTTTGTTTAGCTCAATCACTCTATTGCGTTCGGTCACATATTGATTGCGTTCCGCAACAGTAGGAGGATGGTTGGGTGGAAATCGTTGGTTATACTGCTGTTCAAGATCCTTTAGAATATCTTTGACGTCACCTGCGGCGCCTTTGATGTCCTTGTATAGCTTACAGCCTGCCTTTACAGCAGAAACTGCCCCATTTGCCAAAGCAAATAGTGTGATTGGATCCATTACTACTTGATTCCTTGTACAGCATCTTTGATAAAATTTATTTGATCTACTGTGTATTTATAATGATCTGAGTTTTGCAAGACGCAGACATACTAACAATTGTATGTACAACCAGCCTATATCAAATTCAAACCATCTACGACTCAGCCGTGGATTAGCAGGGTCCAGATGATGATTGTTGTGAAGGCATTCACCGCCAATGATAATGCCAAGAGGAAATAAATTTCTAGATTGATCGCGAGTTTGCCCATTGCGGTACCCTATCCAGTGTCCTAGTCCGTTTACTACACCTGCTGCCCAAAATGGTATCCAGATCATTTGGATGCCCCAGATCAGCAGGCCCCATGAGCCAAACACAACAATATTTAATATCAACATCAATAGAATACCAACCCAGTTTAATGGCGTGTAGATTTTACGTTCAACCCAATCACTGGGTGTGCCTACACCGTAGTTTTCTATCATGGCACGATCTTTGGCTGCCTGGGCGTATAGAAATGCACCACCAAACAGTACACGCCATATACCAAACACATGTGGACTATGTGGGTCGCCAGGTTGATCATCATGCTGGTGATGTTTACGATGAACAGCCACCCATTGTTTGGTAATCATGCCCGTGGTTAACCATAACCAGAAACGCATGGCATGTGATAAAACCGGGTGAAAGGTCACTCCGCGATGAGCTTGACTACGATGTAGATAGAGAGTAACGCAAGCAATTGTAATGTGTGTTACAATCGCCGTGTATAAAATTAGATTCATGTGGGAATTTTTTCGTTGATGATTTTGATTGTTTCTAGATGCATCAGAACTTCATAATGATTGGTATGTAGGTCAATCAAGTTCATGTTGGTGTGATAGCGTTGACTGTCCACAGTGACCACACCATCATTTGACCCTGGAATCCAAGGACTATTGCCTTTGGTGGTCACAATGTTGGTCCAGTTTTTGGGCACAGCGATCTGTTTTACATGTGCTATGGGCTTGCTGTAAGGAGTGATTTCTTTGAGCAAGATACTGAAAGGAGCAAAGTATTTTGCGAAACTGGCTATTTCACTACCGCCATAGGGTGTGCTAATGGTCACCCCACCCAGTACCTTGGCAGGAAAGTAATTCGCCAAACTCAAGCAGTAGATGCCGCCTAGACTATGCCCAATAAAAAACAGTTTGCCCTTGGTTGACATCAAGGTATTGTACATGGTTTCTAGATTTTTAAAGAAGCCATTTTCGCTGTCGTATTCCAATACCAATTCGGCGTGTGCAGGCACATGCTCGCGCAAATAATTAAAACTTGCTCCAGAAGCTGTGGCACCGTGAATGTAAACAATGGTCATAGTAATGTATTTACTGATCACTTCCAAATAACCATTTTGAAACGTTCGCGAGGTATTCTGAAATAGTTACACTTCCAATCGCTCTGAGCGAAAAAATCCAAATGATGCCATTCGTCTTTGTGTTTGAGTATGCGTTGTCCTGCATCATCCCAATCTATTTCTTTGATCTTGGGTTGTACCAGTTCTTTCATTTCCATGATCTCGGCATATTCAAAGCCGTCATATTCCCAATGCAAAACTTCAAAAGCATTGCCATCATGATCCACCCAGTCCATGCTGAAATCCAATCCCCATTTGGGTCTCATGGCAATCAGTTGATGCACTCGCGGCAAATCTACTGCCCAGAATTTCAGTTGTGTAAGAGCAGCACCTTTGTAGCCCTTGCGTTCAAACATCAAACTGTGATTGAGTATAGCACCTGCATCTTTTTCTTCTTGTGTGAACCAGTCCTGTTTGAGTGCTGTCCTATGACTGCGATGTGGTTTTGGTGTGGATTCGTTGGCACTGGCAAACTCTTTTTCCAGCTCTGTAAGGTCGTAGCCGTTTTGATCAAACAATGCAAGATCTTCAGCAGTGGGAGCAAAAACCAACTTGCCTATAGCATTGATCCAATATCCTTCTGGATTCAACTGATTGTTTGTTAGCACCAAGTCTTGCATTGGTTTCCTTGATTAGGTAAACAGGTTGTTTTCCTGTTTGTATGCCTGTTTTATTATCTTGATATCTTGTTTGGTTTCACTCAACAGCAGATGAGTCTGGTGCAGTTTATCATGCAGATCAAACCACCAAAACGCTATATCTTTGATTTTTTTAATACACCATACCCACCAACACAAGCAGGTTATGGCAGCAAATGCTGTACCAAACTTCATTAATGAAGACCAGTCTTCAGTGCCTTTTACGTACAGTATAGCACATAATACCGTGGCCATGCCTACAGAAACTGCTGCGTATAGTTGCCAAAAGGAACATTGTTTTAAGAATTTAACAGGGCAAGGTGTCATGCTAGTGTTGACCTCAACATCCACGAATGCTTTTTGTGAGCATCCATGCGTCCTGCCAAGAAGTCTGCTAGTCCTTCTTGACCTTCTGCGGTGGCCATGTCGAAAGTCAACTTTAATAGTTTGCACATGCGTTCACAGTCAGACAATAGTTCTGCTAACATGGTTTGCGCATCTGGGATAGCTGTTTCATCATCAATCTGAGAAAGCATGCTGAAACGAGTATAACTGGCAGGAACAAAAGTGTTTAGAGCACGAATTTCTTCAGCGAAGATATCTATACTACCATACACTTCTTCGTAGATCTTGCCAAATAGATCGTGCAACTGCGGAAACATTGGACCTGTTACGTTCCAATGATAGTTATGGGCTTTTAAATAAAAACTGAATTCGCTTGCGAATGCAATTTTAAGTGCTTGTTGTAATCTGTCCATAGTGTTGTATTTATGCTCACTTTACGGTTTTGGGTAGCGAATCCATCCCCATGCGCAGCAGCCGCGCACTCGGTCCTAAGGTCGAGTCTTTATTTTCCTCTTGGTTTGGTTGCCACATTTATAGCCTTACCACTGCGTTCTGGATTAGGATCTTCTCTGCGTTTTTTGGCTGCTGCACTTTTACGACCTTTTTTACCAAGTGCATGAGCCTTGCTAGCAGGCAAACATTTTGGTTTGCCTTCACCTTCGCTGCGCCCGCCACACTCGCCACGGATCTTACCATCTGGACCAAAACGCACCCATTTTTGTTTAAACCATTTGCGAAGATCTTCTTCAAGCTCCTGCTCAGACATTTTAACACAGTTGGGAACCATACGGTCGCCTTTTTTCTTCATTCCGCGTTGTTGATATCCTGACCAGCAGGCTTCTAGAAGTTCTCTATATTTCATTTTTTACTCTTGTTACCCCAGTTGGCAGCTCCTACCTTACGACATCTAGTAAGCGCACCTGACGCATAGGCACTAGGCCATACCTTGTATCTACTCTTGACCTTGCTGTAGCATGCATCTTTTTTCTCTGCCAACATTTGATCTGCATAGGCAACGCCACCGCATTCTGGGCACTGCATACGACCTTCATTTACTATTTCATATCCAGCAAGTTCTAGTTCATAAAGATATTCTTCCATGGCCTCAGACAATCCAGTATTATCCGGTTTATTGTTAGAATTAGGATAGTGTAAGCCTAGGCTTTTGGCTCGCATGCCACTGACCACACTCCATCCTTCTTGACGTGCGCGATATTCACTGTGCCTACGTCCCACACTCTTGTGACTCCAGGTGTCTTTGATTTCCATGGTTTCTGGATCATATGCATAGAAGTCATCATCTAGGAAACGTGGCTCATTGCTTTCCGCCACCTTAGGTTTTACTTCCCCGCGTGGAGTTTCGTGATCGCCCACTTTAGCTTGCTTGTAAACTTTTTTACCTGTGTTAGGGCTGATGTAGTAGTCACCGTTCTTATCTTTGCCTATGCTTTTTATTTTGTATTTTGCTCCAGCAGAGCTTTCTGTTACACCTTTGGCTTTGGCTTCTTTGTCTAAGTCCAACCTTCGCTGTGTAACTTCTTTTTGATCTACATTAGGATCTCTAGATAGATCATGTAAGGCTTTGCGTTTGGCATCATAATCACCGTGCATGTCTTTTGGATTTAGCACAGTCTCGCCAAATCTGCTGCGATAACTATTTGGATTCATACTTCGACGACTACCAATCACTTGATGTCCTTCGCCGCTGAGCATGAGATCATACATCAGCTTGATCACTTTCATAGGACTGTCCATACGCTCCAGTGAAGATCTAAACCATTCTACCTTTTCTGGTCGCATGGGCTTGGCACTGGGCTTGGCAATAAGTGCCATGGCCTGTGTTTTTAGTGTGGCAAGATCTTTGATCTGTTCTAGACGTTTGATATCTTCAATGTCAAAGTTTACATCAGGCTTGCGAGCTTCTTGCATCTTAAAAGCATCATGATTGCTTTTCATGCCCTTGGTCATGCTGGCAGTTTCTTCTACATCCTGTTCGCCAATACGATGACTGTGTTTGTGCAGTTTAGGTTTTTCTAAACTTTTAAATCTATTGCGTTTGAGGTGAAAACGTAGTTTTTCAACACCTTCATTCTCAGGATCGTTGTCATATTCAAAAAGGTCAAAAACGTTCATGTGCTTACCTCGGAACCATGCCTGCTTTTTTAAGCAGAGCCTGTAGCTGAGCATTAAACGGATCAGCTGGATTATTCATTATTTTTGTCACGGTGTCAGTAGCAGATTTTACCTGTTGCGGATTAGGTGGTGTGACTGTGCCTGCGCCTGGAGCTCCAGTGGCTGGTTTGGCTGCTGCCTGACCTGCTGGTGCTTGTTGTCCTGCTGGTGCTTGTTGTCCTGCTGGTGGTTTGGCAGTGGCTGCGGTATTGGTCGGAGTGGTTCCTGTGGCGGCTGCTGGAGCTGATCCACCTGCTGGTTGTGCAGGAGCAGTTCCTGTGCCAGCTGGATTAATATTGGCCACAGGACTGGATGATGAAGCAGCAGTATTTGCAGCAGGAGGAGTTTGTTCTTGTACAAAATACTTGTATTCGGTCATGAGACTTTCTTTTAGATCATCGTCACAGATGCATTTGCTTTCTACACGGTCGCAAGCATCGCAATAGGCTTCTTTGCTTTCGTTGGCACCACCAACCAAGCGATCTGCAAATGGATGCTTGCCATTCTTATCATTTTTGGCATGTTCGTGACCACGTACTTGATCGCCTGGCTTTTGTTTTGGCTCTCCTGCAAACTTGGTCACACTTTCTAAAAGGTTTTTCATATTGCTCATGTTAGTTTTGCTTTCTTTTTCTTTTGATTTGGCTTATAGAACACACTCCAGCCAAATCCGTTTGATGAATTGATGCCTGTGGCAATTGCACCTGCTCCTGTGGCCCCTGCACTGCTTTCATTCATGGTATAATCGTTGTCTTGATATTTTTGTCCCCATCTGCCGCTGTCTCTGTCTCTATAATCAGGTTCGCTGGCCGGGCGGTCTTGAGAATAACGTTCTCTATCCTGCTGCATACGACGTTCGCGTTCTTCTTGGTCACGTTGTTGTTTTTCTCTTGCTGCCTGTACTTTTGCATCCCAGGCTGGATCGCGTTGTAATTGTTGATGATCTGTGCTGCCTCTTATGGCTCTACCAACCTTGTCAATGCCGCCAATGGGAATTTGTTCAAGATCACGACCCACACGGTTTCTAACTCCGCTAACCTGATGGTCAACATTGCGTCCAAAATTGCCAATGTCACGTTGGAATTTCTGTACCTTGCGCACAGGACTCATGATATCGTCCCAGGTGTCTGCTTGTGCAGGAGCTGGACTTACTGCGGCAGCTCCTGCCAATCCCAGTGCTGCCAACTTGCTTTTCCAACTCTCGCGCAATTGAATCAAATACAACACACGTTGTTGTAGTTCTTCGATTCTTTGTTTGTCTTGATTTTCTTTTAGGGTTTGTAATTCTAGATGCAGAGCTTGTAGTTCTTCGTTGACGCTTTTTTGCATGCGTTTTTGATCAGCAGCTATTTCAGCTCGCAGTTGATCAATCTCAGCTTGTTTTTTACGGCCTAGTTCTTTGTAGTATTCAGGGTCAGGCAGGCCAGATTTTTTTCTGAGTTCTTGATGACGTTGGTATAATTTCTCTCTGGTGCTCATGTTTTCTTTTACCTTGCCCTGCCCTATGTTTTTATCCACTGGCTTCATCTTGCCGCTGTGTTTGTTGCCTATCAAGTCAAAGCCCTGCATCATTTTATTTAAGGTTGTGCCATCAACATCGTTTTGATCACCTACTGTGGCCATCATATAACGAGGATCGTTTCCATCTCGAACAACACCCACACCAGCTGCTTCTTCACTGATCTTTCTAGCAGGTCCGTATACAAATGCTGAAGGTAATATATCAAACTTTTTTGACACGTGATCAATGAATCTATTAACCAGTTTGTTGGGAATGTCTTTGCCAACTTGTTTTTTTATCTTATTGCCTTTGTGCATGCCAGTGATATAGATATCAACTAATTCATCTTTGCTGATCACACGAGTTTCGGTAGTGACTTCAGGTTGCTTGACTTTTTTGAGTTTTGGACTTGGTTTTGGTTTTGGTTCTGGTGCTTGAGTTGGAATCTTGTCCATGATTTCGCCCAGCACAGGATCAGCTTGACCATAAAGTTTTTTCAATACTTCTGCTCGTTGTGCAGGATTATCACGTACCTGATTCCACAATTGTCTAATAGGCGTGCCGTGACTGATATCATAACTGTTTTTACCAACGGTCACTGTGTCTTGTTTTTCATCGGCCACTATCACGTAACCATGACGATCTGCTGTGACCATTTGATCAAGATCTTTTGGCAAAGGTTGGAAGTAGCCTGGACTGCCATCTTTTTTGCTGCTGCCCGGACGCAGTCTAGCTGCATCAGGTGCGCCAACTGCTGTGATAAAAATAGTATTTTCTTTGTTGGCCTGGAATTGGTCTGGTAGATCATACACCTTGTCTGCTTCGATGATGCTGTGCATGGGCACACCTGCTGCATTCATAAAACGCACTTTATCACTGAAATTGAATGGCGTGTCTATGTCATTGGTTTTATTGCCTGTGATCACATACACATTATCACTGCCAAATCTACTTTGCAAGTAGGCAAACACTTCCTTGTGCCCAAGATGAAAAGGCTGAAAACGTCCGGGATACGTGACCACGATCCTGCGTCCTGCTGCTTCAAACATCTCAAATATATACATGACTAGCCCAATAGATCTAATACTATATTTATGAGTGAAGGGCAATAGTGTTCTTGTATAAAAAAAGGCCCTGCTGGGCCTTTTTAATTGTTTTCTGCATGCTTTTATGCCGGACTGGCCATGTTTTTGATATCTAGTTTGCTGATATCGCCTGCGAATTCATAGTGTCCTACATGGTTCAACAGTGTTTTGCTGTGTGCCCAGATTTCACCACCCAGTGCTTGCCAGCGACGACAGAAGGTCCAGTCTTCGCTGAGATAGTGCCCACGCTCGTCAATCACACAATCAAAAATAGCATACATCATGGGCTCGTACTGTTTGCCCAGGCCAATGTCGTCCACGTACTTGCTTTCTGGATGTGCAGCAATCAGCTTTTCATACACATGACGCTTGAACAGCAGAAAGCCTGTGCCCATGGTATCAACGGTATAGATGTCGCCTTGCACTGTGACAGTGGGCTTGAGGTTGATCACATAGTTGATTGGCAAGGCTTTTTTAGGATACAAACCGCCAATCACATCTTTATCACAAGCAATCATTTGAAAAATGCTTTCTGGTTGAAAGCGAATGTCTGCGTCAATGAACATGAAGTGTGTGGCATTGGTATTAGTCATCATCTTTGCCATGAGATTGTTACGAGCACGAGTAACCAAGCTCTCGTTCACCATGGTATCAAGACTCCAGTTCAGGCCTACCTGCTGTGCCATGAGTACGAAACGCAAGAAAGATGTCATGCAAGGCTCAGTGACCATGCCACCATAGCAAGGAATGCCTAGGTGCAAATGTACTTTAGAGAAATCAAACTTTTGTTGTTCGCCACTGAACTGCTGTGTTTGTTGTACCTTGGCAATTTCTTTCAGTATGTCTTGTTGTGCCTGAGTGCCAGGTGCACCACCTCCTGGACTGGCAGGCAGTGACTCTTGCCCCACCGCTTGAGCTGCTTCTGCCTGAGCTGCATTGCTTCCGGGAATAACAATTTTTTTGCCCTTGCGGGGATTGTTTGAATTTGACATTAAGTTCCTCTTTGAAAATCAGTTAAAATTATTTACGCTAGTTTAATTGGTGTCAGCAATTTCTACGATCACATCAGAGCCCACAAGTTCTTGTACCACAGCTTCCAAAGACTGTACAATTTCCGAGTCTGCTAGTTTGCCACAAGAATCGTCGTTGCGCAAGAGTTTGCTGATTTTGATTGTGATGGTTTCTTCATGAATACGTGCCATGTTGCACTCCTATAATCTATGTATATTATTTATTCACAGTATGATAGGTTTCAACAGAACGTACAAAGTTTGGATGTATCAAGGCCAACATGGTCAAAATATCAGTGTCTTTGGAATAGAAGTAGCTGCCCCAAAAACTGTCATATGGTTTGTCCAAGGCTTCCTCAAGGTGCTTGGGCAGCAGCACGTCATTGCCAAGATTTTTCAAATAGTTGTGCAACTGTTGTTTCACAGCAAAGTTGTATCTTCCTTCGCGCAGCATGATCTTGTACTTGTAACCAAATTTGTTCTGTTTGATTGTGTAGCCTTGCTCCAGTAGATCCAGATGTTCTTGTGTGCGTGGCCGATATATGCACTTCACATGCTTGGTACTCTTAACAGATCTACACAACAGGCTGGCCAGCTTGTACAAGTCTTCTTCGCATTGAGCATAAACACTTACTGTGGGTTCTTCAATTCTAAACTTTAGATCAGTTTGATTTTTGATATAATAATTCAACAGATATGTTAGAGCAAGAATATCTTCATGATCTGGTGTTTGATTGATATAGTTACGCCAGGTGCCTGCAAAGTTAATACGTCTATTGACCTTTTTGCGATTGTCAATTTGATCAGCTATGGGCGTGTCAGGATAGCGCAAGAATGCACTGCCATGAATGGTCAGATCCAATTTGTAACAGTAAAGGTTAAAGAATCTTCTGGTAACTGGTTCAACAGTTATCTTAGGATTCAATTTGGTCCAAGACAATATATCCATTGCTATCAATTATAGGAAGTGCATTATTTATTGCCAGTTGAATGTCAAAACACACTTCATTGTTTCTATAATCAATGGTAATGTTGGCATGGTTTGGCACAGATTCAAACAGTATTTTCTTACTCAAAGGCACCTTGATCAATTCATTGATCTTTCTACTCAACGGCCTTGCACCCATTTTGCTGTCAAACCCTTGTTCAACCAGGTGATCCAACATGCTGTCTGTGCTGCGCACACGCAGGTTACGATCACTCATGAGTTCGTTCAATTCATTCAAGAACTTGACCACAATCTTTTTCATGCTGGCCTTGTCCAGTTTGTTGAACTTGCACACAGCGTCCATTCTATTACGGAATTCGGGCTTGAAGAATTCTTTAACAGCACGATCATCTTCTCCGGTGCGTTCAAGACTGCGAGCAAAACCAATGTTGTTGCGTTCGTTGTCTGCTGCTCCAAGATTACTGGTCATGATAATAATACAGTTGCGGCAGTCAGCTTTTTTACCGTTGCTGGAAGTCACAATGCCTTCGTCCATCATGGTCAAAAGAATGTTCATCACATCTGGGTGTGCTTTTTCCACTTCATCAAAAAGAATCACACTGTTTGGATTTTTTTCGATATCGCTGATCAACAGGCCGCCGCCTAGATTGCCATCATCATAACCTACATACCCGGGGGGAGCTCCAATCAGTTTTGCCACTGAATGTTTCTCTTGGTATTCACTCATATCATATCGTAATAGTTTCATCCCGAGGTTTTCGGTTAATAACTTTGCCAATTCAGTTTTGCCTGTGCCAGTTGGGCCAGTGAACAAGAAAGATCCAATGGGCTTGTTCAGCGATTTCAGGCCTGCACGACTCACATAGATTTTTTCCAACACAGTGTCAATAGCACTGTCCTGTCCAAACAGTTTTTCTCTGATATTGCTTTCCAGATTCGTGATTGACTTGCTGCCTTCGGTGTTGGCAATTTGATCTGCAGGCAGCTTGGTAAACTTGCTCAGTGTTTCAATGATATTGGTTTTGTTGATACTCCAGTTTACAAAGTTTATTTTGGCTTTGGCACAAGCAGTATCCACTAGATCAATGGCCTTGTCTGGTAATTTTTTATCGCTTTGATAGCGTACACTGAGATCCACAGCACTTTCAATTGCATCATCATCAATGGTGCCACCGTGAAACTCTTCAAAATGCTTGCGCAAGCCGCGTAGAATATCCTTGGCCACAGCCGGAGTTGGTTCATCCACCGTGAGTCTGTAGAAACGACGCATGAGCGCACGATCTTTTTCAAAGCTCTGTGTGTATTCTTCCCAGGTGGTGCTTGCAATAACCTTGATACGACCTTTGGTCAGTGCAGGCTTGATCATGTTTGCAAAGTCTACATTGCTGCCAGACCCAGCACCTGCACCGCGCATCTGATGTGCTTCATCAATGAACAGTATGCAATTGCCTTTGACATTCAAGGCCTTGATCACATCACGTAATTTTTCTTCAAACTCGCCGCGATACTTGCTGCCTGCCAACAGTGTACCAATGTCTAGATTGTACAAGGTGAAATTTTTGAGATATTCTGGCACTTCGTTATGCACAATTTTACGTGCCAAACCTTCTGCAATGGCAGTCTTGCCCACACCAGGATCTCCTACCATGAGCACATTGCTCTTGTTGCGTTTGGCCAGCACATGTGTGATTTCATCAATTTCGTGCTCACGGCCGATCACTGGATCAATCTTGCCTTCGCGAGCCTGCTCGGTGAGGTCCTCGCAGTACTCTTTAAGAATTTCAGCTGCTCGTTGTTTGCTGGCGTTTTTACGTCCTGAATTTTCTTGATAGTTTTCTTTGTAGAATTCCAACAGTTTGGCTCGATCTATGCCATGGCGTGCCAGGAAGTAGGCAGCATGACTGTTGGTCTCACCCAGCAAACTGAGATAAAGATCAATCACCTGCATGTAGTTTCTGCCACTGAACAGTACCTGTGTAAGAGCACGATTAAAGGTTCTTTCCAATGCATGCGTTTTCTTAGGATTGAAGTCAGGTTCCTTGCTGACTAAGTAATCTGCGTTGGCATGATAGGTGTTGATATCAATCAATATACTGACTGTGTCCACACCAAACTGGTTCAACAGATCATTGAACGGTTTATAAGAAATCATGGCAAACAGCAGATGCTCAAGAGTCACATACTCGTGATTGTATTTCTTGGCATTGTCCCCTGCTGCATTAATAATTACTTCAATTTCTGGATTTGGAGTGATCATATGGTAAAATATTTATAGAATGTCGCGTAATTGTTTAACTAGGTCCAACTGCTGTGGAGTAGTGCATTTTAACACATCTATGAAGATTTCAACAATCAAACTTCCACGCACTTGCCCATTATGATTCATGGCATATAGTCCTTGATTGGGGATTCTAAATTTTGCTCCGTGTGCTGTGCCTGGAGGAATTTGCATGTTGAAAACTCTATCTTCGATGCCTGGAATGTCTACAGCCACTCCGGTCATGGCATCAATGGAATTGATCACTGTTTTGTACACAAGATCTATGCCATGTATGGCATAGCGTGGGTCTTCGTCGACCACAAACTGAACTATGAGGTCACCACGAGGCAGTGTGGTAAACATGTTGTCACCAAGGCCTGTATACTTAATGGTACTGCCAGTGGTGATGCCTTGGGGAATAGTGACATTCACAGTTTGTCTTTCACCTGACGTGGTTTGAACACTCACTGTTTTGGTTTGCTCTTTCAAGGTTTCGGTAAGAGTCACATGAATACGAATCCTGATATCTTTGTTGCGACGTTGCTGCTGCCGCATGTGAGCAAAAGGATCTCCGAATCCAAACTGAGCAAAAATATCTCCAAAAGGATCATTGCCATTAAAGTTGAAACTGAAATGGTTGCCTTGTGGCTGAGGATTGTCGTAGGCTGCTCTTTTTTGATTGTCTCTGAGAGTATCGTAGGCTTCTTGAATGCTTTGAAACTGTGCTTGATCACCACCACGATCTGGATGATGCTTCATGGCCAGTTTACGATAAGCAGCTTTGATTTCGTCTTCGGATGCGTCACGTGGCACACCCAGGATAGAATAATAGTCCATGCGCATATTTTACACGTTAGTAAACCATGTTGTCAAGCGAAAATCCCTCCTAAGGCAATTTTCGCTGACTGTTCATAAGCGTATTTATATTACTGTTTGTCGCCTAGTTTTTCTTTGGTACGACCATATGCAGCAATACCCAGCACAGCGCCCATGGCAATATGATACAGGCCTGCACCTTGCAAGGTCAACGGTTGCCACTGGCTTGTGACCTGGCCACCTTGCATGGTTTGAAGTATGCTCCAAAGCACTGGAAACAGCACAAAGTCTGCGGTACATGTTGCCATGTAAACCCAACCCATGACCGGACGCCATTTTTTGTTAATCCAATCTTCATTGGTATTCTTGACTAGAACATCAGCACCTTGTGCTGCATTTGAACCTGCTTGTGTGAGATTCATTTGTGGTTGTGGCGCCATCTGTGCATGCATGGGAGCAACAGATGGTGCTCCAAATCCAGCTGCTGGCGAAGGACCAAAACTGGGTTCTATTCTGCTAGCAGTAGGCACAGACTCTTCTGCACCCAGTAATGAATCAATTCTGTGATCTGCATCTCCGGCATCGCCTAGATCTGCAATTGGGGTTTTTCCTGTAATAGGCATTGTAAAGCTCCTTTTTGATTATTTGTCATCTCTCTAACCATTCTTTGATTCTGTACAGCAAAGAGTCAAGTTTGATTTTATCACCAATAATTGCGTTGACACTTCTGTCAACATTGGCATTTATAATTGTGTCCCACTGATTAAATAAAACTGCCTTGCTGACATGGCCCTGTTGATAAAGATCATAAAATACCTTGGCCTGCACAGCAAAGTTTGATGCATGAAACTCTGTGTTGGTATAGTCTTCAAGTTCTTTAACGAGAGTTTCCAGCATCACTGTACCTTGTCAAAGTTTTCTTTTTGTTTGTTGTACCACTCTTGCCACATTTCATATTTCTTCACCAACTTGCGATATTCACCATAGTTTTCCACACTGTTGGAAATCAATTGATCAAGGTCCTTGGTGTCAGTGGGCAGAGGCTTTAGAGCAGGAGCTGGTTCAAACATCACAGCATCTGCCGCAGGAAAGTTACGCTTGACCGGCACACTGGTGCTGCAACCCGCAAGTAAAACACATACAATCAACAAGTGTTTCATTTCTTGTCTCCTTCAGTGCCAACCACACCCTTGTTATAGGCTTCAACTGCTGCTGGACTCAAGGCACAGCCTTCGTTGATGTACACTTTCTTTTCTTCAATTTCTTTCTTGATCACTTCAACACCACGATTCACAATCATGATTTTGTCTTTGTACTTGGTCACTATCTCTTTGGTGATTTCAGGAGCACGAGCCTCTGATTCTTTAACTTTTTCTTCCAGTGCAGCCACTTGTTCACGCCAGATCATTTCAGTTGTGTAACCGCCGTACCAGTACACACCAGCTACCAGTAGAATCACTCCAGCTATCTGAGCCAGCATGTTTTTCATCACCCAGCCGGCCGTGGTCAGAACCACACCTAGGCCCAGTGCGGCATAGACCACAAACATCAATAGCCAATCTGGCAATAGGTGTAGTAACCACATGTTAGTGTCCGCTCAACACATGTACAGCATGATTGATGTGCTTGATACGATCATCTAGACCAATATATCCACCGTTGATGCGCTTGGTCATCAGTTTCACATCCAGCTTGTCTGCAAGATCATTAAGGTTATTGTTTTCCCAGAACCAACAGGCACTTTGCACAGCACCTTCATAGGTTTCTAGAAACTGTATGGTTTCGTCAAGCTCGGTTTCAATGCTAGCAGCGAACCACATGTAGTTGCTTTTGCCTGTGAGCTGTATGAGCCCGCGACCACGATACTTCCATCCATCACCAGAACGTTCGTCACTGTTGCCCATACGGCTGCTGTAGATTTTGTTTGCAATTTTTTCAGGTTGACGGGCGTAGGGTTTGGCTGCATCCACTGAGGGAAAATATTTCTTGAACAGTTTGGCCAGACCATCTGCACTGTAGTTTAGGTTTTCGCGCAGAGCGCGGTATCCGCCTGATTCATGTGCTGTTTGTCCTAGCCAGCAGGCCACACGATTTGGCGTGTCAATTTCATAGTCTGGTAGTATTTCGTAAATGGCCTTGAACCACTGGTCCACATGTGGTGCACCTACTAGTATTTGTCTTAATTTTGCTTCAGTAAAATCAAATTTGAAACTCATCTGTAGCTCCTTTTTTATAGTATTCCTGCTGCGACTCTCAGTGCCTCCGTAAATTCATTTTTTGGGGCTTTGGTAGAAACCTTGACACCGGCCGCTGTTTTCAAACTGTCTAGTTCTTGCTTGCCAAATCTTGCTTGGTATTCTTCTGGAGTGACAGGAATAATTCTTTCTAGAACATCACGATCCAGTTTGTGTTCTTGGTTGTCTTTGTAGTATCGCACACGCCATTCCTTGATGTTTTGACTGGTTAAATTCATGAGGTCTTGCATCATTTCCATGATTCTATCAATCACTTGTTTTTCTCTTGGAACTTCCACAAACACAATGTAGTCACCGTCACTCATTTCTCCGGAGCTGACATCTGCATCAATCACCCAGTCATAACTTTTTTCTAAAAAGTCCACCACATCCTGTGCAGGTTCTTTGCCTGCTACCTTGAAACTCACGACCACAACATCTTTGTCTTCGCCTAGTTTACTTTTGAATTCATCTATGTGCAGTTCATCATGAACCAGTCTGTTTAGATCTCCGCGCTCTAGGCCTTCGTTCAGTTTTTTCATGCTGGCGCTCCTGCGGCTGGTGGTGGTTGTTGTCCTTCTACTGCATCCGGAGTCTTGTAGGCATCTTCATCTGCACCTGTTTCATATGCTTGCTCAATGTCTTCAGCATCCACACTTTCGTTTTCAAGTTCCACACTGCCGCGTGTGACATCTTGCATGAGTTTTTTAGGCATGACAATTTCAACCAACCAGATGGGTGCTGTGGCCTGCTTGGGCATTTTGGTACCAGGTTTGAAGTCTGCTTGATCCTTGACCTTGACTGGATAACTGAGCATGTCCTTTTGGTAAGAAACTTCACAGCCATAGTCAAGCAGTCTCTCGCCGCCACGTGGGTCAGGCATGAGCTTGCGAGGCCACATGAATGTGCAGCTCACAAAATATTTTTCGTAAATTGGGCCTTCTACCAGTTCGCCTTTTTTCCAGTTTTTGAACACATACAAATCCAGCTCATCCAGCACACGTTCAAAGTCCATGAGACTGGTCACTGCACTATCACTCATGTACAGATCTTTGGAATTCTGAATGACGTCTAACAGTTCTTTTGACATAGCATATCCGTTTATGTTATTTATCTTGAGTTTGGATTTGAATAAGCAAAGCAGAAAACACAGTGGAGTCTATTACTTATGCTGTTGTGAGCCAAATATTCAGTAGCTTTTTACTCGCTGCTGCCTGCTTTAAATATTTGTGTAGCCAGCACATACTGGCTCTTCGGGAGCTCAAAATGTCTGACTACAAATTTACCAACATAGGAGCATCACACTTGAGCAAAAGAAAGCAAAAATTGGCTGTTCAGCCCAGTTTTGATAACACCATAAGCATTCAAGAATACAGAGTACAAAAAAAGCAGATAAATTTATTACCAAAGAGTTTAAAACAAGAGGAGTATATTGATTTACTTACAGATAATAATCGTTTGATAGTATTTGCTACTGGTCCAGCAGGCACAGGCAAAACCATGCTGGCAGTGTTAGCAGCACTCAGAGCTTTCCGTGCAGGCGAATGTAGCAAGATTATTGTTACTCGCCCAGCAGTTGGAGTTGATGATGAAAAACATGGTTTTCTTCCTGGCGACCTAAATGCCAAGATGGAACCGTGGACACGGCCTATATTTGATATCATGCATGAACACTATAGGCCACAGGAAATTACCCGTATGCTAGAAGACCAACAGATTGAGATTTCTCCACTGGCATACATGCGTGGGCGGACATTTAAGAATGCGTGGATAATTGCAGATGAGATGCAAAACGCGACCCCAGGTCAAATGAAAATGCTGCTGACACGTTTAGGTGAGAACAGCAAGTTGATTGTCACGGGTGACACTCGGCAAGCTGACAGGAAAGAAAACGACAATGGTCTACTAGACTTTCAGCGTCTAGTAGAGCAGTATAAAAATTGTCGTTATGTGGCGGGAGTAGAATTCACAGGCAAGGACATACACAGACATCCTGCTGTGGTTGAGATACTAAAAATCTATAAAGAAATCTAGTTACTCAATAGTGCGTGAATTTGACGCCAGTGTTTGACTATTGGGTATGGACGTAGCACACCCCGGTTATGTCCATGCTCTAATAGTATGCTGCTAAGGCCAAGACTATGGCCTAAGTCGGCGTTCTCTAATTTGTCTTCGCACCAGAACAATCCAGAATCTCTATATTGTTCGAGTGCTTCGTGTTTGTCACTGCCCGTGGGCAAGCATATCACATCTTCAAACACATCCCCGAACCAGCGTTCAAGATTCATGCGTCGTAGTTTGCCAGCATAAGGATCTTCACTTAGACTGGTAATGCACACATATCTATAGCCCAGCTCTTCGTTTATACGTTTGATCCAATACACACTGTCGCGCAGTGGAGGCAAGAAGCCAATGGCAGCACTTTCATTGAATAGCTTGGTAAACTTCTTTGCTTCTGTTGTACTCACATCTTCAAATTGATCAGAAATTTTATAATAATCGTGAGCATTTGGCTTTTGTACGTAGCCACGTTTGTGCATCCACTCATCAAAAGTGTATTGCCAATCCAACAGTACGCCGTCACAGTCCACCAACATGGTTTTGAAACTCATAGGTCACCTTGAAATAAAAATGGGGGCCTTGGCCCCCGGTGTTACTTGCTGTCTTTGACTTCGGTAAATTCAGCCTCAACAACATTTTCATCCTTGTTAGCAGATGCTTCTGCTTGCGGTGCTGGTTTTACTTCAGCAGATTTTTCAGCTTCAGCTTTTTGACTGATGTCCATCAGTGGCATGAACTTGGGCATGGCTTCTTCCATAGCCTTTTGTATTGCATCCACATCATCACCTGCCATGGCCTCACGCAGTTTCTTCAGCTGTTCGTCAATGGCTTCTCGCT
>SXGQ01780287.1_pt1 | contig 25818 bp, 20 predicted proteins | sample 3178371 | NCBI WGS metagenome assembly SXGQ01 (sample SAMN11356859, study PRJNA531348) | freshwater metagenome | isolation source: freshwater sample F1-20 | place: China: Fuxian Lake, Yuxi | collected 2017-12-25 | reverse complement strand
CTTGATGGCGTTCTCGACCAGGGGCTGCAGCACGAGGGCCGGCAGCGGCACCGTTCGCAGGTCGGCCGGCACATCGATCCTCACCCGCAGGCGCTCCTCGAACCGCTCGTGCTCGATGTCGAGGTAGTGTTCCACCAGTTCGAGTTCACGGCCCAGTGTGGTGAACTCGCCCTCGGGGCGCAGCACGCCGCGCAGCAGGCCGGTCAGCCGCAGCAGCGTGCGCAGCGCGCGGGGCGGTGCCGTTTCGATGAGGTAGCCGATGGTGGTGAGCGCGTTGAAGAGGAAGTGCGGATTGATCTGCGCCCGCAGGGCGCGCAGCTCGGCCTCGGCAGCCAGCTTCTGCATCTCTTCCTCGCGCAGCTGCACTTCATAGCGCTCGAGGGTCAGACGGATGGCATCGATGCGCCGCGCCGCGATGCCGACGACCGCCTCGACCAGAGCGATGTCGTCCGACAGGAGGCGCCGGCCGCCGGTGAGCTCGCCCAGCTGGATCGCGATCACAGGCGGATCGGTGGTGGGCACGATCATGTCGGTATCTGCACGCCGATGGTCGTCCGCAGATTCGGTCCACGACACGCGGCTGGCATTGAGCGCCAGCGTCAGCGCGCCAGCCACCGCATCCATGACGCCGGCGACCGAGGCCTGGTCTGCCACCTCACGCGCCAGCGTCGTCCGCAGCACCGCATAGTCGACGCGCCCGAGCAGCACGCGGTCGACAAAGATGGTGACCTGCTGCCGCAGCCACGGCGTCAGGAGCGCCGTGGCGACCCACAGGCCGAGCATCACGCCCTGGGCCACCGGTCCCTCCGGCAGTCGGGTGACGGCCGAGAAACTCACGAGTGCCAGCGTGACCACGGTCAGCAGGGTGAGGGCGCGCTTGAGGAACAGGTCGCCGAGGGCAAACCGATAGTTCTGGTAGAGGATCGCAAAGGCCAGTGGAATTGCGGCGTGGTGACCGAGCAGCTGCATCCACCAGCTGTCCTGCTGGGTGTGGAAGCTGCCGAGGTGTGTGGCCGAGACGGCGAACAGCACGAGGGCCAGCACCCACAGCGCCCGCCGCGCATGGGCCTGCGCGCGGGTCAGGAGCCCCAGCGGCACAATCAGCAGCGTGAAGCAGGCTGTCAGCAGCTGGAAGGCCAGCCTCGAGGACGCGGTGCTGCCCGTGACCATCGTGGCCCCATGGAGCAGGGCGGCAAGCCCGGCCATGGCATATGCGAGCCCGACCACATAGCGACCGCTCCCGAGATCGCGGGCGACCGAGTGGACGACCACGGCCGCGAGGAACCCGAGCGCGGGAAACGAGACGGCCGACAGTGGGATGCTGTCGAACAGCAGCCCGAGCCGGGGCAGGCCGTAGGCCGCCAGTTCCCCGAGGTTCCACACGAGGCCGAGCAGCGCGGTCGCCAGCGGCAACCGGTCGCGGCGCCCTGACTCGGCGTGGGGGCGCCGGCGCAGGACCAGCACCAGCAGCATCGCGTACAGCGCCGTGCCCGTGGCAAAACCCACGAGGTTCAGCAGATCGGCGGCGTTGGACGCGAGCACATCTTGATTCTAGCGGGAGCCGCGTCCCCTCCGGGCGCGGGGCCAATGAGTGGTCGTAATGAAGCCATGAGTGGACATGCTGGCACGGTGAATCGGGCATGCTGTCGGCCATGTCAACGTCCCTCCGCATGGCCTTTCTGGGCCTGGCACTGACCGTGTGGGGCTGCACCAGCAGCGATTCCGGCAGCACCGTCACCCTGGTCACCCCGGTGACACCCGTCACGCCCACGCCCACCATCACCCCGGGGCCGCATCGTCGCCGAGCCGACCGGCGCCATTCTGGTGTCTGGCACGCCGGTCCTGACCGCGCAGGGATTCACGGCGTCGGATAACGCCACGCTGAGCTGCGCGTGGAACTTCGGGAACGGCAGCACGCAATCGGGGCTGATCTCGGTCCGCCCGAGCTATGCGACGGCCGGCACCTCTACGGTGCGGGTCACGGCCACCGGGTCCACGGGAGCCACGTCGCCAGCCACGCTCGACCTTCGGGTGGGCAGCATGACGGGCCGGTGGCGCCTGAACGACTCGGCGGGCACGACCCTGTCGTCAACAGGCCAGCTGACGCAGAACGGCCTGGCCGTGACGGGCGAGGACCAGATTGCCAGCGACTGCCGCTGGACCGTAAGCGGGGTGGTGGGGGATGCGCGGCTGGCGCTGCTGACCTGGACGCGAACCGCCGGAGCGTGCGCGGGCCGCAACCTGCCGAACGTCTTCACGTTCACGGGGATGGGGAATGCCGACCTGACCGAGTTTGCTGGAAGCTTCTCGAATGCACAGGGCGGCACCTTGACGGGGGCAGGCCGGCTGGTGCCGTGCGGCACCAGCGGCTGCTGAGACGACGCGCGGCTACTTGCGCTTGCCGGTGAAGTCGATGGCGCCGAAGCCGGCGACATCCCTGGGGCCCTTCATCTCGTCGCCGGTCACTTCGCCGGTCATGACGATGTCGACGGGGCCGCCGGGGGTCACCATGCCGAAGGTCACCTTGACCGTCGAGCCGTTGACTTCACCCTTGAACTCGGTTTCGCCCATGGGGCTGCTCATGCTGCCGGTGACGGCGGTGCCCTCCTGGGTGAACGTGACGTCGGTGTCCATCGAGCCCTGCGGGCTGTTGATGGTGAGCACCCAGTTGCCGGCGACCGACTGGGCGTGTAGCGCCACCGACGCGACTGCGAGCACCAGGGCAAACGTAAGCGAGCGAATGATCTGAGCCATAACTTCACCGCGCCTCCTGCGCATGCTGCACCCGGTCCTCGTGCCGCGAGGACCGGCGTTTCTCTCCGTTACTTCCGAGCCGACGGTGTCAGGGTGGTCGTGCGCCGCGCTGTGCCACGCATGTACACAACCGTCGCCGGCTGCCCTATCTTGAGCAGGTCGAGCGCATACGTGTAGTCGTAGATGTTTGCGATCGACTGGCCAGCCAGTTCCACGATGATATCGCCTTTCTGCAGGCCCGCCTGTTCGGCCGGGCCGCCGCCGATGACGCCGCCGAGCAGCAGGCCCTTCACGTCGGTGGCGTAGTCGGGAATGGTGCCGGTGAAGATGCGCAGGCCGGCGCGCCCGCCCGTGTCGGTCTTCTGCTCGACCTTGGTGAAGAGCGGAGGCTCATCGGCATCGAGCAGGCGGCGCGTGATGCTGCCGGCAAACCCGGCGATGCGGTCGAGGTCTTCGTAGTTAATCTTGTCGGCGGTGTCCGACGGCTTGTGATAGTCGGTGTGCGCCCCGGTGAAGAAGGCCAGCGAGGCGACCCCGACGCCATTGAAGCTGCTGACGTCGGTGGGCTGATACGGGTCTTCCTGCAGCACGAGGTCGAACCCGGCGGCGACATTGGCCTGCTCGAGCAGGCGGGGCCAGGCCGGGCTGGTGCCGGTGGCCTGCACGGTCAGCTTGTTGTCCGTGGAGCGTCCCACCATGTCGAAGTTGAGGTAGGCCGCCATCTCGGCAATCGGCACGGGCGGGGCATTCACAAAGGCCGTCGAGCCGATGAGGCCCAGCTCCTCGCCCGACCAGAAGGCCACCACGAGGTGGCGCTTTCGCGGCACCCGCGCCAGGGCGTCGGCGATGGCCAGTACGGCGGCGGTGCCCGAGGCGTTGTCGTCGGCGCCGTGGTGAATCTGCCCGGCCTGATCCGCCGAGGCCAGCGAGTTCCCCGCACTGCCGCGCCCCAGGTGGTCGTAATGCGCGCCGATCACCACCCACGGCCGCGTGGCGGCGGCTGACGGCGTGGCGGGCAGGTAGGCCACCACGTTCCGGCCCGTCTGCTGCTCGCGTACGACGCGGGCCGAGACAGACAGGGTCACGTCGGGAATGGCAAACCCGGTCGTGTGCGGATTGCCAGCGTCGAACTCCTTCTGCACCGACTCGAGCGTCTTGCCTGGCACCGCGGCGAAGAGGGCGTCGGCCACCGCACCGCCTGCACTGGCCGCCACGAGTCCTGACCCGGCCAGGGCCGTGTCGAAGCTCATCGGCACGACTGCGCCGGCGTTGGGCGACCGCGGGCCGGTGATCACGACGAGCGCCTTCGCGCCGCGCTGGCGCGCGGCCTGCGCCTTGTAGCGCAGGTCCGAATATCTTGCGAGTGCGGCGCGTGTGGTCGCGTCGGCATCCTCGGGGAAGTACCGAAGAACGACCACGATGCGGTCCTTGACGTCGAGGCCCTGGTAGCTGTCGTAGCCGAACGTGGCCGAGGAGGGCACGACAATGCCGTAGCCAGCAAAGACCACAGAGCCAGTCACCTCGGCCGAGTCAGAGAACGACAGGGCCTGCACCTCGGTGGCGGCACGGAAGGCGGCGGGTGCCTGGCCGTCGCGAGTGACGGTGATGGTCGACCCGCCGTCCCTCGACCCGGCGGTGAACGTGAAGGGCGACAGCATCGACGACTGGCCCGGCAGCGGGCGCGCGCCCATGCGCGTCAACTGCTCGACCAGATACTGCGCCGCCTGCTGTTCGCCGGGAGATCCGGCGAGCCGGCCTTCCATCGCGGGCGAGGCGAGGCGCTCGACATGTGTGCGCGTGCTGATCGGTGCCGCGGGCTGGGCCGCGGCGCTGGCGGCCACGGTGGCCAGCACGGCCAGCACTGACAGGCGACGCAACCGGATGGTGACAGGCATGGGCATCCTCATCGGCGGGCAGCGGCAGGGAGGGACCTACTGGCGCGCGGGCGCTGCCGCCACCGCCGTCCGCACGGCCTCGTGATTCCACTGCGCCAGGACAATCTGTCCGGCGCCTCCTCCCGAGCGGCTCGAGGTGAACGCCACCTGGCGTCCGTCGGGCGAGGGCACGGGCAGGCCATCGAATCCGTCCGAGTACGTGATGCGCACGGGCTGCTTGGCGCCGGCGGTGTCGACGACGAACACCTCGAAGTTCTCGAACCCGAGCTTGTTCGACGCGAAGAGGAAATAGTCGCCCGAGGGATGCTCGTAGGGCGCCCAGCTCATCGCCTTGAAGTCGGTAATCTGGCGCTTGTCGCTGCCGTCGGGCTTCATGGTCCAGATGTCGGCGATGAGGCCCTGCTCGTCGAACCGCCGCCAGACGATGCGGTCTCCCTTCGTCGTGAAAAAGGGGCCGCCATCGTAGCCGGCGGCCGTGGTGAGCCGGCGCTGGCCGGTGCCGTCGGCCTTCATGATGTAGATCTCGCCGAAATAGCTCGGGTCCGTATCGAGCTGCTTCTGCTCGGCGGCGCTCAGCGTGCGGTTGTAGGCGTCGCGCATCGACGAGAAGACAATCCACTGGCCATCGGGCGAGTAACCGGCTTCGGCATCGTAGCCACGGGCCGTGGTGAGGCGCGTGAGCGCGCCCGACGATTCGGCGACGGCGTAGATGTCCATTTCCGGGTCGTAATCCCACGCGTAGCGGCGCTCCTTACCCGAGGCACGGAAGTCGAGCTCGTCCTTCTGCAGCTGCAGCGAGCGCGGGTCGTGGTGGGTCGAGGCGAAGAGAATCTGGTCCGAGCCTGGCCTGAAGAAGGCGCAGGTGGTCTTGCCCGTGCCCGGCGACACGCGCTTCGTGTCTCCGGTGGTGAAGTCGAGGGTGTAGATCTGGTAGAACGGGTTGGCCGGGTCGCGTTCACTCTGGAACACGAGTCGCGAGCCGTCGGGCGACCAGTAGCCCTCGCCGGCGCGCCGGCCCTCGATGGTCAGGCGCCGGATGCGCGACAGGTAGTCGCGCTCACGGTTGTCCGACGGGGCTGCAGGCGTCTGTGCGACCAGTGCGCCCGCCCCGAGGCACAGCAGCAGGCCAACCGAGCAGAGTCGCTGGAGCATGTCCCGGATCGTATGTTGCGCCGCACGCCCGGGGCAACCGCAGACTCAGGGGAGCAGGGCCTGGCTGCCTGGCCTGAACCGCGCACTGACGGCCATGATGCGCTGGCTGCCGTCGCGCACCACCGGAAACACGGCCACGAGGCGTCCGCCCTGAATGTCGATGCCGTTGTAGTCGCCCACAAACGACGAGGCGGCGCAGCAGTCGAACGGGTCGACGGGCACGCGGTGGTTCATGAACGTCCGCCCGCCGTCGATGCTGCGCGCCAGTGTGAGGCCGGTCAGGGTGCCCTTCTGCCCGCGGCGGTCGTGGAAGATCACGTTCAGGCTGCCGTCCGCCGGGTCGACGGCCATCCACGTGAACATCTGGTCGGCGCCGGCCGGGTCGTCGTTGACACGCACGGGCGCGTCCCACGTGCGTCCGCCGTCGCGCGAGGCCAGCACGAAGACGTCGGTGTCGCCGTTGCGCTGGTCGATGAAGTTCACATAGAGGCTGCCCCGGTGGGGACCGCCGCTGAGATCGACGCCGGTGACGGGCATGCCGTTGTGGCGCTCGAGTCCGGGCAGCGGAATGTCCCAGCCTCCGGTCAGCGGGCTGATGACCTGGTCTGCGCCGAACGTCCATCCTCCATCGTTGGACCGGTCGAAGACGAGGCCCTTCGGTCCCGCCCAGACCACGTAGACCTCGCCGTTCGGGCCCACGGCCGGAACGGCGCCCTCGACGGTGTTGTCGCCGTCGAGCGCGTCTCCCGACTCGTCGGAGATGCGGAAGGGCGTCTGGAAGGTCTGGCCCCCGTCCTTCGATCGGGCAAACCAGATGTGGGTGCGATGTGCGGGGTCCTTGCTGCCATACACATCGAACCGGGTCCACGCCACGTAGAGATGGCCGCGGTGCGGCGATGCGGGGGCGCGGTCGACGATCATCCACGGCTTGTCCTCGAAGGGCATTGCCGTGTTGAGGTGATCGATCACGGCCACGGGAGGCTGCCAGTCGACGCCGTCGCGGCTGCGGCGGACGAAGATGCCGCTGCTGGCTACCTCGGGACGGTCGACACGGATGCCGTCAAAGGCAATGTAGCTATGGAAGGCCGTGCCATCCCTTCCGAACGTCACCACATCGTCACCCTGCACGCGCCCACCCGGATTGGCCGCCGGCGTGCCGGTCCAGGTGCGGCCGCCGTCGGTCGAGACATAGCCCCAGTTGGACGAGCGGGGCTGACGGCCCGGCGGGTTCGACTGAATGAGCGTCGCGATGACGTGCAGGGGGTTGGTGGGATTGATGGCCACCGAGGCTTCGGCCGGCCTGAGCGCCTCGGGGCCGGTGACCGGGGTGACGGTCATCTGGCCCGCGACGGGCGGCAGCGGCCCCGGGGTCTGGGCCAGCACGGTGCCGATGGCCAGCACCGCGCCGAGCAGGGAGAGGCCGACGTGCGTGCCCTGTGTGCGCATGGCCTGCACTCTACTGCATCGCAAAGCGGACCGGCACCGATTGTCCGGCGGTCACGGTCACCGTCTGCGCGGCCGCCTTCAGCTGCTCGTGCCAGATCACCAGTTCGTAGCGCCCCGGCGCCAGGTCGGGCAGCGTGAAGGTGCCGTCGGCCCCGGTGACGACCGACAGCTCGTCGGTCACCACAATCCAGCCGCGCATCCACTGGTGGGTGCTGCAGCTGACGCGCATCGGCCCTGAGGCCGGCAGGGGCCTGCGCAGTTCGACGGCGGTCGAGGGCAGCGCGAGGTTCAGCAGCTGCCGGCCCTCGGGGCTGTGCAGGACGGTGGTGTGCAGAATCGGGTCGCGGCTGCTGGTGGCCATGGTGCCGCCGGGCGCCACCACCTGCACGCGTGGCACGAAGGCGCAGCGTTCGTTGGTGACGCGCACGTCCCGGGCCGGCGTGCGCGCCTTGAGGCCGCGGACGGTGACCACCGCATTCGCCAGTGCGCCGCCAGGCCCGACGAGGATGGCCTCGTTGGGCAGCTGCGCACCGCAGACCTGCTGGTCGAAGGCCACGCGGATGGGCCGGGGGCGGACGGCGGTGGTGGTGACCGTGCCTGTGATGCGTCCGCGGCCCCGCCCCTGTGCGGCGGCCAGCGGACCGACGAGGCCGAGCACGACGGCCAGCAGGGACACCGCCCATCCATTCATCGCCAGAAAACGACCATTCATTGAAAACTCCGGCCCATCCATCAGTCAGCCTTCATCGGTCCGCGACCATCGCCGGTAGTCTAGACAGGTGATGACTCATCGACTGTTCACTATCCTACTGCTCGCGCTGTCACTGACGTGGTCGACCCCGGCCGCGGCGCAGACGGGCACGACCCTCAGCGGGACCATCACGCAGGCCGATGGCGGACAGCCACTGGCCGGGGCCGTGGTGGTCATCGACGAACTGCGTCGGGAAACGCGGACGGATGCCAGCGGTCAGTACCGCTTCGAGGGCCTCCTTCCTGGCGAGTATCACCTGGGCGTGCGCGCCGACGGTTCGACGACGCGGCGTGTCGAGGTGACCGTGGCCAGCGCACCGGTCGTGCAGGACATCGCGGTCGAGTTCGACATTCACTTTGCCGAGGTGCTGTCGGTCAGCCCGTCGCCGCGCCCCCAGTTCGACGCCTACCAGCCGACGACGGTACTGGGTGGACAGGAACTGGCGCAGCAGCAGGAGACGACCATCGCGGGCACGCTGCAGTATTCGCCGGGCATCTCGACGCGGGCCTTCGGTGCCGCGCCGGCCCGTCCGGTCATCCGCGGCCTTGATGGCGACCGCGTGATCGTGCTCGAGGACGGCCAGCGCATGGGCGACCTGTCGAGCCAGTCGGCCGACCACGGGGTGCCGATCAATCCGGCGTCGGCGCGGCGCGTCGAGGTGGTCCGCGGCCCGGCGACGCTGCTCTACGGGGCCAACGCCATTGGCGGCCTGGTGAATGTGGTGACCGACCAGATTCCCACGCAGCCGGTGACCGCGCCAACTGGCCGGGTGAACTTCGATCTCGCGAACAACGGCAATCAGGTGGGATCGGCCGCCGGCATCACGGTGGGGAACGGGCGCTTTGCCTTGACGGCGGGCGGCAGCGGACAGGACAGCGGCAGCTACTTCACCCCCGAGGGCAAGGTGCCCAACTCGCAGTCGTCGCTGGCCACGGGCAACGTCGGCGCGTCATGGACGGGCGACAACCAGTATGCGGGCGCCAGCTACAGCTACACCGACTCCAAGTACGGCGTGCCGGTTGTGGAAGAGGGCACCGTCAGCCTCACCCCGCGCCGCCACTCGCTGAGCGCGCGCGCCGGCGCTTCGCAGATGAACGGCTTCTTCCAGTCGTATCGCGCCACGTTCGGGTTCCGCGACTACGAGCACCAGGAGCTGGAAGGCACCGAGATCGGCACGACCTACCAGAACCGTTCGGTGGAAGGCGAACTGCTGCTGTCGCACCGCAAGACGGCCAACCTGGTCGGCACCGTCGGCGGCTGGTTCATGCAGCGCGATTTCAACGTGATTGGGGCCGAGGCCCTCTCGCCCCCCGTGGGGCAGCGGAACGCCGCGGCGTTCGTGTACGAGGAAGTCGGCAATGCCCACGCGACGCTGCAGTTCGGCGGACGCGTCGACCGCACGACCTACGAACCGCAGGGCGGACTGCAGGCCCGCGAGTTCACCGAGTGGTCCGGGTCAGCCGGCGTCCTGCTGCGTCCGGCAGCGGCACGCGACAACCTGGTGCTGGCGGCCAGCTTTGCGCGTGCGGCCCGCGCACCGGCCATGGAGGAGCTGTACTTCGTCGGTCCCCATCTCGGGAACTTTGCGTACGAAATCGGGAACCCGATGCTTGATGCCGAGCGGGCTCTGGGCGCCGACGTCTCGCTGCGTGCCCGCGGCGGACGCTTCGAGGGAGAAATCACGTTCTTCGCGAATGACATCGCCAACTACATCTTCCGGAACGCGATCTCCGAGGAAGAGTTCGAGGAGCGCGAAGAGGAGTTCGACGACCGCTTCGGCGTGGTCCATGGTGCGTCTGACGACCACGGAGACGAGGGCCACCATGGCCACGGCGAGGGCCTGCCCTACGTCGAGTTCGTGGCCCGTGACAGCCGCCTGTGGGGCGCGGAGGCGCACGGCGACTTCAAGATCACCGATCGGTGGATTGCCGATTTCACGCTGGACATGGTGCGCGGGCGCATCAAGGACACCGACGAGCACCTGCCGCGCATGCCCCCGGCCCGCGGCATCCTCGGCCTCAAATACCAGGGCAGCAGCCTGCAGGCCGGCGGCAACCTTGTCATGGCGCAGACACAGCACCGCGTATTCGGTGAGGAGACGGCCACGGATGGCTATGCGATGCTGCGGTTCTTCGCGTCGTACTCCTTCGTGCAGGGCCGCGTGTTCAACACCATCACGGCCCGCCTCGAGAACGCCGCTGACCGGCTCTATCGCAACCACCTCAACTACCTGAAGGATGTAGTCGCCGAGCGCGGGCGCACCTTCCGGGTGGCCTACACGCTGGGCTTCTAGTGATGCGCGGCGGCGGGCGGCCGACAGCCGCCCGCTCCGCCTGCCCGCACGGCGGGCACTGGCTGGGATTGTGTCTGTCCTCCACCAGGCGCCGTCGTACAGCATTCATCAGGGCCGGGTCACCGCGCGGCGGTGGTCCGGCCCTGTGTTGTGTCCGTCAGCGTGAGCTCAGGAGCGGCGGGTATCAGCCGTGCGGGTGATGGCCATGAACACGGTGCAGGCCATGGCCAGCAGCACGAGGATGACGGCCGTCGCCGACGGCTCGAGGCCGCGGCCATAGAAGAACAGCGCCACCGACGTCCACGCGGCACCGACCGCCACGGCCTTCACGCCCCGGGTGATGCTGCGCTCGGCGTGGTAGCGGTCGACGTGCGCCATCGCGTCGCGGAAGAGCGGAGCGCTGCGCAGCCAGTCGTGCAGGTGGCGGCTCGAGCGCGAGAACGCCCACAGGGCAATCAACAGGAATACCGTCGTCGGCATTCCCGGCAGCACAGCCCCGATGGCGGCCAGTCCCACCGAAGTGAGCCCCAGCCCGATATACAGCACCCGAGTCACGACGTCCCGATTATAATCCGCGGCCATGGCCCGCCTGCGTTCCTTTGTGCTTCCCGCGCTCATCGTCCTGGCTGCCGCACCGCTGAGCCTGCCGGAGCCCCCGCTCGAACCGCTGGCGCAGGCGCAGGAGGTTGGTCCGACCTGGCTGGCACCCTATCGGAAGGACGCCCAGCGGATCATCACCGCCGCCACGGCCGACCAGTTCGCCTGGAATCGCCTGGCCGAGCTGACCGACACCTACGGTGCGCGCCTGACCGGGTCGGACAACCTGACCCGAGCCATCGCGTGGGCCGCCGACACCATGCGTGCCGACGGACTCGACCGCGTGCGCACCGAGAAAGTGATGGGGCCCAAGTGGGTGCGGGGACAGGAGCGCCTCGAAATCATCGAGCCGCCGCACCACGTCATTCCGCTGCTCGGGCTGGGCGGGTCGGTGGCCACCAGGCCCGAGGGGCTCGAGGCCGACGTGATGGTGGTCGGCAGCCAGGACGAGCTGCAGCGCCGCTCAGCCGAAGCCCGCGGCCGCATCGTGCTTTTCGACGTGCCCTACACCAATTACGGTGAGACGGTTGTCTATCGTGCCAGCGGCGCGCGGCTGGCGGCGCAGCACGGGGCCGTCGGGGTGCTGCTGCGGTCCGTCGGGCCAATGGGCCTGCGGACCCCGCACACAGGCGGCATGCAGTACGGCGACGATGCGCCGAAGATTCCCGCGGCGGCCATCTCGGTCGAGGACGCCCAGCGCATCCATCGCATCATCGACCGCGGGCGCCGGGTGCGCGTGCGCCTGTCGATGGAGGCGCACTTCGAACCCGACGCCGAATCGGCCAACGTGATCGGCGAGCTGACGGGGCGTGAACGGCCCAGCGAAATTGTGCTGGTCGGGTGCCACTTCGATTCGTGGGATGCCGCCACCGGGGCCTCGGACGATGCCGTGGGCTGCATCGTGACGTGGGAAAGCCTGCGGCTGATGAAGGCGCTCGGCATCAGGCCGCGCCGCACGGTGCGGCTGGTGCTGTTCACCAACGAGGAAAACGGCCTGCGCGGGGGCACCGCCTACCGGGACGCCTACGTGAAGGATGCGAAGGACCACGTCCTGGCCATCGAGTCTGACTCGGGCGTGTTCCAGCCAGCCAGGCTGGCCTTCACCGGGTCAGAGTCGGCCCGGCGGATCATTGCCGAGATTGGCACGCTGCTGGCCCCGATCGACATGCAGCAGGTGGGGCCCGGCGGGGGCGGGGCTGACATCGGCCCGATCGCCGAGGCCGGACGCGTGCCGATGATGGCCTACAGCGGCGACTCGACCAAGTACTTCACGATTCACCACACGCCGGCCGACACTGTCGAGCGCATTCCGCCCGAGGACGTGTCGAAGGCAGCAGCCGCGCTGGCGGTGATGACGTACGTTGTCGCCGAGATGCCCGAGCGACTGCCGCGCTGAGGCCTGCGGCACTTTGACGCATGAGCGGACGGGACGAGGCCCCGCACAATCAAGGCGTGACGCTCCCGCTGGCCACGCCCGTTGTCACCGCCGCCTGGCTGGTCCAATTCCGGTGGTGGGTCATTGCCGGGGCCGTGGTGGCGCTGCTCGCGGCAGGCGGGTTGCTGGCGGCGGTGCTGCCGATGAGCTGGGTGACGTCGCTCCTAGCGGTGCAGCTGCTGAGCAACGTCTGGCTGTGGCGCCAGCAGCACGACCGCGATGCCCTGGAAGGGCGCATGGGCGGGTGCCTGCTGCTCGATGTGGGCATCCTGACGGTGCTGATGCTGGCCACCGGCGGGCCGTCCAATCCGTTCACGATCAGCTACCTCGTCTACATCACGCTGGCGGCGGTGACGCTCAATGCCCGCTGGGCCTGGGCAACGGCCGCCGCCTCCATGCTGGGCTATGGGCTGCTGTTCATCACGCCGCTGCGCAGCACCATCGATCCGCATGCGGCGCACGGGGCGATGGGGCCCGACCTCGGGCATCAGGCCGGCATGGGCGTGGCATTCGCGGTGGCGGCGATCCTGACGGCCGCGTTTGTGACCCGTATCAGGCGCGCACTGGAAGCGCGCGAGGAGGCACTGGCCGAGGCCCAGCGCGTGGCGGCACAGCAGGAGCGGCTGGCATCGCTGACCACGCTGGCCGCTGGCGCTGCCCATGAACTGGCCACGCCCCTCAGCGTCATTGCTGTCGCCTCGCGCGAGCTCGACATTGCCGCCTCGGCCGAGGGGGTGCCCCCGATGCTGGCGGAGGACGCGCGCTTGATTCGCTCGCAGGTCGAGCGATGCCGCGAGATTCTCGACCAGATGAGCGGGCGCGCCGACGCCTCGGTGGCGCACGAGGCCCAGTGCGTGTCGGCACAGCAGCTGGTCGATGAAGCGCTGCAGACGCTGAGCGCCGAGGCTCGCGGGCGTGTCTCGGTACGGGTGGCTGCCGATGCTCCCACGGTGTCAGTGCCGCTGGCGTCGGCATCCCGCGCGCTTCGCACGCTGGTCAGGAACGCCCTCGATGCCTCACCCAGGGGCACTGGCGTGGCCATGTTGGCGACGGCCGACGCCCGCGGCGCCCGTTTTGAAGTCACAGACTACGGCAGCGGGATGTCGCCCGACACCCTGGCCAGGGCCGGCGAGCCGTTCTTCACGACCAAGCCGGGCGGCAGCGGGTTCGGGCTGGGCCTGTTCCTGGCGCGGACGATTGCCGAGCGCTGGGGCGGGACGCTGCGGCTCGAGTCGGCGAAGGCACGCGGCACGCGGGCGACGCTGTGGCTGCCGGCGGCCGGCAGACCCGAAGACGGAGCGTGACGATGTCCGATGCCCAGAGTCTCCTGCTGCTTGATGACGACGACGTCTTTGCGCCCCGGATGGCCCGTGCTCTCGAGGCGCGGGGCTTCGAGGTCACGCGCGTGGCCACCGTCGAGGCGGCGCTCGATGCAGCGCGCCGCGAGAGTCCCGAGTGCGCCCTCGTCGACCTCCGCCTCCCTGATGGGCACGGCCTCGACGTGGTGGCCGCTCTGCGCGCCATCGATGCCACGACCCGCATCGTCGTGCTGACGGGCTACGGGGCGATTGCCACCGCCGTCGAAAGCCTTAAACGCGGAGCGGCCGACTACCTGACCAAGCCGGTGGATGCCGATCAGGTGGCTATCGCCCTTCGTGGATCGGGCAGCGATGGGGGTGCGGCGCGCGAGTTCACCGTGCCGTCGCTCGCACGAGTCGAATGGGAGCATATCCAGCGCGTGCTGACCGAGTGCCAGGGCAACGTGTCGCAGGCGGCGCGGGTGCTGGGCCTGCACCGCCGGTCGCTGCAGCGCAAGCTGCTGAAATTTCCCGTGCAGCGCTGATCGGGCGAGGCCGACACCATGATGCGCGCGGGCGGACGGGTGATGGCATACTGAGGCGCCTTCCGCATGCGGAACGGCGTGGAGACATGCGAATGACCCTGAGAACACTCGGGCTGGCGGTGCTGCTGGCCCTGGCCGGTGCCGACAGCACACCAGCCACGCAGGCACAGCCTTCGGCCTTTGATGCCTGGGTGGTGACCCCGGCAGCAGGTGCGACGACCACCATCGGCTATGTGTCGATCGACAACCCCACGATGTACGAAATCTACGTGACGGGCGTTTCGAGCGACGTCGCTGGAACCGTGGAGATTGCGCAGGGCTCGCCCGAGGCACCGACGGTGGTGAAGGAACTGCCGGTCGCGTCTTTTGGCGGTGCGGTCCTGAAGCCAGGGGGGATGTTCCTGCGGTTGTCAGGCTTGAACAAGCCGCTGGCGGCCGGCGAACAGGTCCCCCTGGTCCTGACGACCGATGGCGGGGTCGCCATCAAGGTCGTCGCCGAGGTGCGGCGCCCCTGAATGACAGACGCCGGTGCTCCCCCCTCGGGAATACCGGCGTCCGGTCGTGCACTTGGAGACCTCTGGCCTAGCCCTTAAGGCGCTTGTTGACCTCGGCCCAGTTGATCACATTCCAGAACGCACCGATGTAGTCGGCGCGGCGGTTCTGATACTTGAGATAGTAGGCGTGCTCCCACACGTCGAGGCCGAAGATGGCCCGCTTGTTCTCCATCGCCGGCGTGTCCTGGTTGGCGGTGCTGTGGATGACGAGCTTGCCGTTCTCGTCGCTCAGCCAGGCCCAGCCGCTGCCGAAGCGCCCGGTGGCCGCCGCGGCAAACATGTCCTTGAACTTGTCGTAGCCGCCGAAGGTGCCGTTGATGGCGTCGGCGATTGCGCCGGTGGGGGCGCCGCCTGCGTTTGGGGCCAGCAGGGTCCAGAACTGCGCGTGGTTCCAGTGGCCACCGCCGTTGTTGCGGATGCCGGTGCGGACGTTCTCAGGCAGTTGGTTGAGGTTCTTCAGCATCTCCTCGAGCGGCATCTTTCCGGCCGCCCCGGCCGTCGCGACCAGGTTGTTGAGGTAGGTGATGTAGGTCTGGTGATGCCGATCATGGTGGATCTGCATCGTCATGGCGTCGATGTGCGGCTCGAGGGCGGTGAACGGATACGCCAGCGGCGGCAGCGTGTAGGGGCCCGTGGGGGCCGCCGGGGCCTGTGCGGCAGCGCCCAGCACGGCACCGCCGCGTGAGAGCATCAACCCGCCAAGACCCAGCGTGGAGAACATCTGTCGTCGTGTCAGTGTCATCGGGCAACTCCGTGAAGAAAAGGGGACGCGACAGTCTACACCCGCACGTATAGTGAAGCCATGCGCTGCATCCGTTACGCCGCCGTTACGACGCTGGTTCTCTGCGCTGCGCTCGACGCCCAGGCGCAGCCCGCCCGCCGGGCCATCACCATCGACGACCATTCGCGCCTGCAGTCCGTCTCGGACCCGCAGCGGTCGCCCGATGGCCAGTGGGTGGCTTACACCCTCACGACCATCGACGCCGACAAGGATCGCCGCAACACCGACATCTGGATGGTGAAGTGGGATGGCACCGAACGGCTGCAGCTGACGTCGTCGCCCGACGGTGAATCGTCGCCGCGCTGGAGTCCGGATGGCCGGTATCTCGCCTTCGTCGCGTCGCGGGGCAGTGACGACGACAAGAAGCGGGGCGCGCAGATCTGGCTGCTGAACCGCGCCGGGGGCGAGGCCCAGAAGGTCAGCGATGTGAAGGGCGGTGTGTCCGACATCCAGTGGTCACCCGACAGCACGCGCATCGCGTTTGTGATCAGCGACGAAAACCCCGATGACGAACCCGAGAAAAAGGAGGGCTGGAAGCGGAAGACGCCGCCCCCCATCGTCATCGACCGCTATCACTTCAAGGAAGACCGCGCGGGGTATCTGACGCGGCATTACAGCCACCTGGCCGTGTTTGATGTGGCGGCGCGCACGCACACGGTCATCACGAGCGGACAGGTCGACGATGAGAGCCCGTCGTGGTCGCCCGATGGCACGCGGCTGGCGTTTCTGAGCAAGCGGGCGCATGCGGACCCCGACCGCACGGTGAACACCGACATCTGGGTGGTCGAGGTCCGAGCCGGGGCGCCGCCGCAGCAGGTGACCGCGACGCCCGAGGCCGAGGCCGGTCGCCCGCAGTGGAGTCCCGACGGCACGCGCCTGGCGGTGCTGACCGGCGACACCGATCGGAATTTCGCCTACGACCTGAACAAGCTGGCCGTGTTTCCCGTGCCCACAGGCCCGGCCGCGCCGCTGACGGCGCTGCCCCTGTTCATGACCCAGCTCGATCGGGCCGTGGCCAGTCCCCAGTGGGTGAATAACGGAGCCGAAATCGCGTTCCTCCTGCAGGACGATCGCCGGCAGCAGGTGGCGACCGTGCCAACGGCCCGTGTGGCGACACGCGGTGTCGAGCCCATCACCACTGGCGAGCGAGTCATCCGTGCCATCAGTCCGGGCCGTGACGGAAACTACGCCGTGCTGATGTCGACGCCCACAGCGCCGGCCGAGATCTACGCGCTCGAGGGGCGCCAGCTGCGGGCCCTGACCAGCCATAACGCCGCACTGATGGGCGAGGTGCAGCTGGCCACCACCGAAGACTTCCAGTCGAAGAGCCAGGACGGCACCGAGGTGCATGGCCTCATCGTGAAGCCGGCGGGGTTCCGGAAGGGCACTCCGTATCCCGCAGTGCTTTACATTCACGGCGGTCCGAACGCTCAGGACGAGCATGCCTTTTCGTTCGACCGTGAAGTGCTGGCGGCACAGGGGTTCGTGGTGCTGGCCATCAACTACCGGGGCAGCTCGGGACGCGGGGCGGCCTATCAGAAGGCCATCGCCGGCGACTGGGGCCGGCTGGAAGTGATGGATCTACTCGGCGCTGTGGACGAGGCCGTGCGCCAGGGCGTGGCCGACCCCCAGCGCCTCGGCATCGGCGGGTGGAGCTACGGCGGGATTTCCACCAACTACACCATCGCGAGCGACACGCGATTCAAGGCCGCCATCAGCGGGGCCGGTAGCGCGATGCAGTTCGGCATCTACGGCGTCGACCAGTACATCGTGCAGTACGACCAGGAGATGGGGCCCCCCTGGAAGAACCCCGGGGTGTGGACCAAGGTGTCCTACCCCTTCCTGCACGCCGATCGCATCAAGACCCCGACCCTCTTCATGGGCGGGGAGAAGGACTTCAACGTGCCCATCATGGGCAGCGAGCAGATGTATCAGGCCCTGCGGAGCCTGGGCGTGCCGACCGAACTGGTGGTCTATCCAGGGCAGTTCCACGGCCTGACGGTGCCCAGTTACGAGCGCGACCGGCTGCAGCGCTATGTGGCGTGGTTCAGCCAGTACCTGAAGCCCGGTCCGGCGCCGTCCGCGCCCTAGCTGGTGTCGCCGGCCGAGGGCCATGCCCGTGGTAACATCCCGATTCTGAGACAGAATCTCAGAATTGCGCATGAGCCCTACTCCTCATCGTTTGCTGGCCAGAGTGCCGGTCGGGTCGACGGCCGTGGTCTGTCGCGTGACCGGAGATCGCCCCGTGGTGCGTCGGCTGCTGGAGATGGGCCTGGTACCCGGCACACGGGTCACCGTGCAGCGCGAAGCGCCTCTCGGTGACCCGATGGAGCTCCGGGTGCGCAACTACGCCCTGAGCATCAGGCGGGCCGACGCCCTCCGCATCGAAGTCGAGTGACATGAGCACCCCGCTGCCGCCCGTCGGCGCCCCGGTGCGCCGACCGCTGGTTCTCGTAGCCGGTAATCCGAATTCCGGCAAGTCGAGCCTGTTCAACGCGCTCTGCGGCACGCGGACCAAGGTGGCCAACTACCCCGGGGTCACCATTGAGCGCCGTTCGGCGACGATGCAGGCAGAGGGTCTGGGCGAGGTCGAGGTCGTCGACCTCCCCGGCACCTACTCATTGGCCGCCCGTTCGCCTGAAGAGCAGATTGCCGTCGAATCCCTGATGGGGCGGGGTGTACAGCGGCCCGATGCCATCCTCGTCGTGGCGGATGCCACGGCCCTCGCCCGCGGGCTATACCTGACACAGGAAGTGCTGGAAATCGGCCGCCCCGTCGTCGTGGTGCTGAACATGGCGGATGAGGCGGCGCGCGACGGGATCGTCGTGGACGTGCCGGCCCTGGAACGGCTGACGGGCGCACGGGTCGTGCAGACGGTGGCGAGCCAGGGCGTTGGCATCGACGAGCTGCGGCGTGTGATCGCCGACGTGATCCGTGTCCCGCACGAGGCGGCCGCTCCCGCCCTCGAGCTGTCGGCGGCGGTCAGCGCCGATATCTCCGCGCTCGCGACGCTGATTATGACCGAGCGGTGGATGCAGCGTCCGGCGGAGGCCGCGGCGTGGGCGCGGTGGCTGCTGCTCTCGGTCGAGCCCGATGGCAGTGACGGGCTGACGGGCGTGCCAGTGCCGCTGCGCGAGGCCGTCGTCGGCGTGCAGCGCCGCGCGGCTGACGCCGGGCGCGACATCGACCTCGAGATCATTGCCAGCCGTTACCGGCTGGTCGACCAGTGGATCGCCGCGGCCCCCGCGGCGCCGCCTGCGGAGCGTCGCAGCCTCACCGACCGGGTCGATGCGGTGCTGACACATCGCATCGGCGGCGTGGTGGCCTTCGGGCTGGTCATGCTGGTGGTGTTCCAGGCGCTGTTCACCTGGGCCGAGCCGGCCATCGAGGCCATCGAGTCGCTCGTGGCCCTCGTGCAGGACGGCGTGCGCGCCGTGATGCCCCCGGGACCGCTGACCAACCTGCTGGTGGAAGGCGTCGTGGCCGGCGTCGGCAATGTCGTGGTGTTCGTGCCGCAGATTGCCCTGCTGTTCTTCTTCATCGGGTTGCTCGAGGACCTGGGCTACCTGGCGCGGGCCGCGTTTGTCATCGACCGGGTGATGCGTGCGGTCGGCCTGCACGGACGGGCCTTCGTTCCGATGCTGTCCGGCTTCTCGTGCGCGGTGCCGGCGGTGATGTCGACGCGCACGCTCGAGCAGCGCAAGGATCGGCTGCTGACCATGCTGGTGCTGCCGCTGACTTCCTGCAGCGCGCGGCTGCCGGTCTATGTGCTGATCACGGCGACCGTCTTCGATGCCGGCTCGAGCGTGATGGGCATCCGTTCCGGTGCACTGGCGCTCTTCGGCATGTATGCGCTGTCGGTGGTGGCGGCCCTCCTGGCCGCGGCGGTGCTGCGGCGGACGGTGCTGCCCGGCCCGGCGCCGACGTTCGTCCTCGAGCTGCCGCCCTACCGTCGTCCCGTGCTGTCACTTCTGCTGCAGGGCGTCTGGCAGCGCGTGCGCACGTTCCTCATCGATGCCGGCACCGTGATTCTGGCGCTGACCATCGTGCTGTGGGCCCTGTTGTCCTATCCGCGCGATCCCCAGGTGACGGCGCAGGCCGAGGCCGACCGTGCGGCCGTCATGGCCCTGTCGCTCGACGATGAGGCCAGGCAGGCGCGGCTGGACGAGATCGACAGCCGCGAGAGCGGGGCGCAGCTGCGGAACAGCGTGGCCGGCCGGCTGGGCCGTGCGTTCGAGCCGGTCATCGCACCGCTCGGCTTCGACTGGCGCATCGGCGTCGGCATCCTTGGCGCATTCGCCGCGCGCGAGGTGTTCGTGGGCACGCTCGGCGTCGTCTTCGACATTTCGGGCGCCGACGAGACCAATGAACCGCTGCGCGAGGTGCTGCGCCAGGCAACCTGGCCCGACGGCTCGCCGCTGATGACGCCACTGGCGGGCGTGTCGCTGATGGTCTTCTTCGCGCTGGCCTGCCAGTGCATGAGCACGGTGGCCATCGTCCGCCGTGAGTCGGGCGGCTGGCGCTGGGCGCTGTTCATGGTGGCCTACATGACGGTGCTGGCCTATGCGGCGTCGCTGCTGGTCTACCAGGGCGGCCGCTGGATGGGATGGGGCCTGTGATCGACTGGCAGACGCTCGGCGTCGTGCTGGTCGTGGGCGCCGCCGCGTTCTATCTGGGACGGAAAGTGTTCGGGCAGGACGAGCCTCCACCCCCACCCCCGTCGTTCGTGCCCCTCAGCCAGCTGCGCCGGTCGTCGGGGCCCGCAGCGCCGCCACCGCAGGCACACCACACCGGACAGGGGCCCACTCCGCGCTGACGCCGGCGTGGTGCACCACGGGTGCCCTTGCCTCAGTCGTGATGGCGGTGACTCGGAAACGCGGTCCAGTCGACCGCTGACGCCGGGCGGTCGTCGAAGATCATCGGAAACGCCACGCGCTTGAGCGCTTCGTGATAGGCCGCCACCGAGTCGAGATAGGCCAGGTGGGCCTGCAGGTCGGTGCGGGCCTCTCGCATGAGCCACTGCTGGAGGGCCGCCGGGGGCAACAGCCACGACACCCTCTGCACCCACCGGTCACGGGCCTCGAGCGACTGCCGATAACGGGCGGCCGCGCCGCGCGCCGCCTCATCGCCTCGTTCCTGCATCGCGTAGTACCAGGCATTGGAATAGCGGCCGCTCGGCACGGTGCTGCCGCGCCACTCCGGATAGCGGCGGTAGAAGGCCTCCATGACGTCCGGCAGGGGCTCATCCCAGGCACTGTGATAGCCCTGGCGCTGCAGGACCGTCAGTTCGAGGGCCTCGGGCAGCGGAAAGCGGCTGGCGGCGGCCACACTGACGAGGGCCGGGCCGAGCGCGGTCCAGAACACCCACAGGCCGAGCAGCACCAGCACGTTCACTTCGGACGAGCGGCGCCAGGCGGCCACGACGAGGACTGCCGCCATCCAGGCCAGCACGTATGCGACCGTGGCAGCGGCCATGCGGAACCACGTGAGGTCCAGGGGAACACCGGCCATGAAGACGGCGAGCCCGAGCAGCCCGAGCAGCGGCACGACGACCAGCAGCACGCGGAGGACGGCGCGCCGCAGCAGCACGCGCCAGGGGGCGGTTGGCTGCGCCTGCAGAAGCGGCCAGGTGCCCAGTTCCATCTCGCCCGACCAGAGGTTGTAGGTCAGCGCGATCAGCAGCAGGGTCGACAGCACGACGATGACAAAGGCGAGGTCGAACTGCCCGAGGGACGCCAGCAGGGGGTGGCCCAGATCGCTGGCGTAGAGCTGTCCCTGCAGGGCCAGCAGCCGAATCTTGAGATTGTAGGCCTGCACGTCGCGCTGGCCGATGGCCAGTCGGGCCCAGGGTGACGGATGGCGTTCGGTGTGGTACTCCAGATAGTAGAACTGGTCGCCTGCAATCGCGGACGCGGGCAGCGGCCCGAGGATGTGCGATTGCTGCGCCGCCTGCCGCGCTGCGCTTCCCGCGAGGGTGGCGTCCTGCCGGCCGATGACCGTGGTGCCATGACGCAGGGCAAATAACCCGGCCACCAGCAGCAGCGCCACCCCGAGGGGGGCGGCCGTGCCCCTCCAGAGCAGGGCCCATTCCAGCTGCAGCTGGCGCCCCGTCACGCCCGCACCTGGGATCGGCGGCGGGCCGTGATCCAGACCGCGCCGAGGCTGGCGGTGGTCATCCATCCGAAGCAGACGAGGCCGACGCGCTGCTGCGCCAGGGCCCACGCCATCCGGGGTGCCGCATACGCGAACTCGGGCAGGTCTTCGAAGAAGGCGCGGTCGATGCGCTGCCGGGATGGCGCCCCGTTGAAGCTGCCGTCGTAGCGGTCGGCAGCAGCCGCCACTTCGTTCATGTGCAGGTCGTTGAGCGACTGGATGAGTGCGTAGCGATAGGCCTCGGCCTGTCGTTCGAACTCGAGCTGGTGCGCCAGGTCCGAGCCAGCCAGCGCCATCGAGAGTGGCCGCGTGGCGAGGTATGGACTGACGAGACCCGCCCACTCGATCCAGGCCTCCTGCCGGCGATAGGTCGCCACCAGCGTGGCCAGGTGCTGCTGGTAGGCCACGCTGGTGTGCGTTTCGCTTTCCTTCATCACCAGGCCGCCATAGTTGAACGGCAGCTCGTCGACGCGCGAGACGCCGTAGCGTGCGAGCGTCTCGTCACGCAGGCGCCGAAACGAGGGGTCGTCGGGATTGTGGCTGTCGCCGAGTTCGCGTACCCGCGACTCGACGTCTGCCTCGAAGGACGCGCGTGCCGGCGTCGGATGGAGGGCGGTCGACACGGCCGGCAGGGCACGCGGCAGGACGACCCACAGCATGAACCACAGACTGAGCACGGTCATCAGGGCCTGGCGCGAGGTGGCCACCCGCGCCGAGACTACCACCCCGACGGCCCCGCAGGCGACCAGCAGCCCGACCTGGGTGGCCAGCAGCCCTGCGGCACGCCCTGCGAGGTCGGACGTCAAGACGGTGCCGGCGTCGGCCGCCAGCCAGGCACTGACCGCGACCACGGCGGGCAGCAGCACGGCGCCGACGACCAGCAGGAGTCCGATCAGCTTTCCCCAGAGCAGAGTCGGCCACGAGGCGCCCTGTGTGAAGAGCAGGGGCAGCGTACCGGCCTCGCGCTCGCGGGTCACGGTGACCGCGCCAAGCGCCAGCACGAACAGCGGCAGCAGGAACTGCAGCACGAGGCTGACGCTCAACTCGCCGAAGCGTTCGGTGCTGCTGCCCTGAGACGCGCTGCTGAACGTGGGAAGGTTCTGCCGGTGTGCTTCGAGAAACAATGACGAACCGGTGAAGCTCTCGATGCCCGGATCAAGAAAGCCCAGCGGCGCGCGTGGCCGGAAGACGAGGTAGCCGTAGTGCGACACCCGGTGGGGATGCCGGTCGGGCTGGTCGTCGAACTGCTGCCCGACGACCGCCTGGTACCGGGCGCGCTGTGCCGCCTCAGCCCGGTGCCGCGCCGTGCTCACGAGGGCGGCCGTGACGCTGAGGGCGACGACCACGGCGGCCAGCGACAGGATGACGCGCGACCGCCACGCCAGTCGCACGTCCTGGCGCGCCATCGTCCAGATGGCGCGCCAGGTACCGGAGGCTGCCGGATGCGGGGTCATCGCGACGTGATCGTCAGTGCGGCCGAGACGGTGCGCGGCTGTCCCGGGAAGTTCCCGGCCCTGGCGGCGAAGAGCGAACTGGCCGCGTAGCGAGTGTCCATGAGGTTCTCGCACCGTACCAGCAGGCGCACGCGCGGAGTGATGGACTGGGTGTACTGCATGTCCACCGTGTTATAGCCCGGGGCCTGGATGCCCGCAAACGGTTCCTGCCGGTCGCCGACGACCTCGAGTGCCACGCCGAGCGCACCCTGCCAGGGCAGGTCGAGCCGGGCGAAGAGACCCAGTTCATGCGGTGCCGCGTTGGGCATCGGCTTGCCGATGAGCGCGCGGTTGCTGTCCTCGAGGATTTCCGATTGCAGGTAGGCGTAGTTGGCGGCGATGTTCAGCCGGGGCAGCACGGCTCCGGCCGCGTCAATCTCGAACCCGCGGTTGCGGATCTTGCCGACGGCCAGCACGGCGTTCGTGTTGCCCCCTGACGGGCCGAACAGCGGATCGGGACGCAGCACATTGCGCTTGGTGATTGAGAAGGCCGAGGCCGTGAGCTGGAGGCGTCCGTCCAGCCACTCCGACTTGGCCCCGACCTCGAACTGGTCGGCGGTCTCGGGATCGTGCGGCCCGTTGGCGCCAGGCGTCTGCGAAAGAATCGGCGCGCGCACGAACCCGTTGGCCACCGAACCGTAGAGCGACAGGCCGGTCACCAGCTTGACCACGAGGCCCACGCGGCCCGTGGCGGCCTGCCCCTCGAAGCCCAGGTTGGTTGTGCCGCTCTTGCCTTCGTCATCGTAGCGATCGACACGCCCGCCGACCATCAGGTTGATCTTCGGCGTGAGATACATCAGGTCCTGTGCATAGAGACCGGCGCGGAGCGTCGTGGCCGTGTCGGTGAAATAGCGATCAGCCGTGAGGCCGTACCGGCTGGGCGAGGTCTGTCCGTAGACCGGCGAGACGAGCGCCAGCGGAGGCACGGGCCCCCGGCACTCTGCTGTCGGGCAGTGGCAAAGCGAAAGAGGAAGTCCTGGGCGACGACCTCGGTGCCGACCGACAGGTCGTGGCGCACCGATCCGGTGCGGAACGGCGCGTTCAGGTTGGCATTCCAGCTCCAGTCGTCGTTGGTGCGGACCTGGTCGCGGAACTCGCGCTGCATCAGCGTGCCTCCGCCCGTGATCCCGCGCGGCTCGTGGTAGTTCTCGTCGCGCGTCGACGACAGCCAGCGGAAGGTCGAGTCGAGCCGCAGGCGACCGGCAATCTGCTGGTCGAGGCGCACCTGCGCGACATGGGCCTGCAGGTCGGTGAAGTCGTCCGGTTCGGTGGCCGTCCAGCGGTAGTCGGCCAGGAAGGTGCCCGCGGCGTTGACCGGCACGCCGCGCAGCCGATGGGCGGCGTTGCGCTGGTCGATGTATTCGTACTCCAGCGTCAGCGAGGTGCGCGTGGTGGGCTTCCAGAGCAGGTTGCCGACGGCGTGGGCATTGCGGGTGTTGCCGTTGGTGCGGAACGAATCGCGGTCCTCGAAGAAGACGGCCGCGCGGCGCAGCAGCGTGCGCGACTGGTTGAGCGGCCCGGTGATTTCGGCCTCGCCCAGGGCCTGCGAGAACTGGCCGCTGCCGACCATCACGCGCGTCTGCCGCCGATCCTTGGGCTTCTTCGTCACGTAGTTGATCACCCCGCCCGGCTCAGCCGCGCCGTAGAGCACCGATGAGGGTCCCTTGAGCACTTCGATCCGTTCGAGGTTCGACAGGCGGAACTGGCTCGTGCTGAAGCCCGAGTTGTTCACGTCGCCCTCGAGGCTGCCATAGGGATTGCCGCGGGTGCCGTTGACGAGCACCTCACGCTGGGTGAAGCCGCGGACCACCGTGGAACTGTAGGGGCTGTCAGAGACGCCGCTCATGAACTTGTAGAGGTCCTTGGTATCGAGCGCGCCGATGTCCTCGATGAGACGTGCCGGCAGCACGACGATGGACTGCGGCACGTCGATGAGGGCGGCAGAGGTGCGCGCGGCTCCTGCGCTGGTGTCGACATAGTCGTTGACGCGGCCGACCACCGTCAGCCCTTCGGTCACGGACACCTGACGGGGCATCTGCACGTCGAGCGTGGCGCCGCGGGCGGCATCGACGGCCACATCAAGGGTGAGCGGGGCGTAGCCGTCGCGGGTGATGAGCACTACCTGCGGGCCGGTCGGGGCACTGATTTCGAAGCGGCCATCAGGGGCGCTGACGACCTGGGCCCGCTCCCCGACGACCGAGACGGTGGCGCCGGCGACGGGCGTCGAGGTGGCGGCATCGACGATGACGCCCCGCACGAGCGGGGCCGGGGCCTGGGCCGAGGCTGAGACCGCACTGAACACACTCACAAGCAGCAACACGACGATTCGAAGCATGCCCGCCATTCTGCGGATGGGCGCAGCCGTGCTCTCGCGGAGGTTGATGGAAAGGCCTGTGCGGCAGATGAGTCGTCGAACGGAGCCCGCGAATGGATGGCAGATCCGGGGGCGCTGGCGAGGCGTCAGTGTCAGCCATTCGTGCGCCGAAATAGACCGTCCATCGGATTTTCCGGAATGGCTGGCGGCGCCTGTGGCAACGTGAGACTCTGGGAGACTGATCAACCATGCTCGAGGCTCTGCACCTGACGAAGCGCTACGGCGCCACCACGGCACTGGATGACCTGACGCTGACGGTGGCTCCCGGCGATGTGTTCTGCCTGCTCGGCGCCAACG
>SXGQ01172634.1_pt1 | contig 25818 bp, 20 predicted proteins | sample 3178371 | NCBI WGS metagenome assembly SXGQ01 (sample SAMN11356859, study PRJNA531348) | freshwater metagenome | isolation source: freshwater sample F1-20 | place: China: Fuxian Lake, Yuxi | collected 2017-12-25 | reverse complement strand
TTAACCTTTTCAGAGTCATTGGCCTCTACATCGCCGTAAATATGTGGGTGTCGACGAACCAACTTTGCAATCAATGATTCAATCACGTCCCCAATGTCAAAGGTTTCAGTTTCTGATGCAATCTTGCTGTAAAAAACAATGTGTAGCAGCAAATCGCCGAGTTCCTTTTTTACCTCCGAAAGATCGTTCTCAATAATTGCGTCCGATAACTCAAACGTCTCCTCAATGGTGAGACTTCGAATTGTTTCCATGGTTTGCTCTCTGTCCCACGGACATTTACTCCGCAAATCATCCATGACATCCAATAATTTGGAAAATTGCGCAAGTATTTCTTCTCTATTTTTCATTCTTAAGCGGCTAAGTAACCGTTCATTCAATCTTTTTTGTACTCTAGGAATAAATCCATCAATGCAAGTGCAGACATCGCATCCACAATGGGTACTGCTCTTGGTAATACACAAGGGTCATGTCTACCTTGCGCATTTAATTCAACGGTTTCACCCGCTTTGTTGACGGTTTCTTGGGTAAGGCTAATGGTAGAAGTTGGTTTGAAGGCCAAGTCAAATATCACAGGATCTCCCGTGCTGATACCCCCGACAATTCCGCCGCTATGATTGGTTTTCCCATGGATACGTCCGTTGTTCATCGCCCAGGCATCATTGTGTTCAGAGCCTTTCATCTTTGTCGATGCAAAACCGTCGCCAAATGATATCCCCTTTACTGCATTGATGTTTAACAAGTAATGACCCAAAATCGCATGGAGTTTGCCAAAAACCGGTTCCCCAATCCCCGCAGGCAGTCCCTCTATGACACACCGAATGACACCTCCCAAACTATCACCGTCCATCTTCGCTTGCCGTATTGCCTCCACCATTTGTTCTGCGGTTTCTACATGCCAGCAACGAACATCATTGCTCTCTATGCTTTCTGATGTGGGCGTGGCTTCACAATTTGGTGCGTGAATATGCCAAACTTGATTCACCCACGAGCGAATAGAGATACATTGTTGTTCCAGATATTGAATGGCTAAAGCACCTGCTGCCACCCATCCTGCGGTAATACGTGCACTGCTTCGTCCGCCGCCGCGATGATCCCTGTGCTGATATTTATGGTCGTAAAGCCAATCAGCATGGCCGGGTCGATAGGTATCTTTGAGCGCATCATAATCCTTGGAACGCGCATCATTATTGGCAATCACTAACGCAATGGGTGATCCAAGTGTTTTGTCTTCGTAAATGCCGGATAACCATTGGACTTGGTCTAATTCATTCCTATCAGTGGTTATGTTGCTTTGTCCCGGTCTACGACGATTGACAAATGATTGCAGTGCCTTGTGATTGATGGTGAAATTTGAAGGAAATCCGTCGATGACAACGCCCACAGATGGACCATGACTTTCGCCAAAGGACGTAACTACTAAATTCTTACCGATGCTGTTTCTTGCCATAGCTATCCTGCAGTGTTTCTAATTTCCTGGTGTTACCAAGTGTGATCAATTTGAATTTTGGGGCCTTTTGGTGTACCAACAAAAATCAAACTAAACCGTCCACTAAGCGTATCCTGCGTAGGTGTATTTTTTTTCTGGATGTTGGGTTTTGTTTGGGTGCCTGCATTCAGGGATTCTTTTGAAGCCGGCTCGCGGTGTTTTTGAATCACTTGCCAGCGACCTATTACTTGCGCGATGGCCTTGGATTTATCTACCCAACGAATTTCATCGCGGTGAAAGGTGAGTTTTCCCATCGCGTCTTTGTTGGGATAGCCTTTTTTGTAGGAGTCCGTGATTTCCTGCCAACTCGTTTTTACTTTTTTATTGGTGATGAATCGAACCGACGAATCCTTGATATAGCCTTCCATGAATTGATCAATGTTTCCGTTATTCCAACCCAGCAATTGATCATCCAATACCCGTTGCACCTCATTGAGTGTATATGGGAATAGACCGTTATTATTTTCAGTTTTGGCTTGTTCAACAGCCTCTTTGATTTCGTTGCGATGCCAATTCGAGGCAATAGCCACACAACAACCAACGATTAAGGCCAACAAGATTGGTCGTTTCTGCATTTTGTTTTCGGAGGATTTCTTTTCCATTGCCATCACGTTTTGGGGTCGATGTCCGGGTAATCTGAGTATCGCCGTTGTTTATTATTCAAAGGTACACTTCTTCCATTGGTCCCAATAGTTGGGGAAGGATTTTTCCACGCATTCTGTATTCGAAAAGGCGAGATCCTTGACCCAGGGCTTCAGTGCGGAAAATGCCATGGCTATCCGATGATCGTCATGGGTATCAATATGCAAGGAGGTTGGGAAAGTTCTGTTAGAGGCATTCACCATCCAAAGGTCTTCCGCTTCTGCCCATGGCTCAAGCGAGCAATTTATTCCCGCTAAATTCCCTTGAAGCGCTGCGATTCGGTCGCATTCCTTGTATTTGAGGTTTTCTATTCCTTGTAGTATCACCGATTTTCCGAGGATACACCATCCAACAACCATCGCAGGTACGAGGTCTGGGTTGTCTTGCATCGGTACGAACATGGTTTCATCTTCAGAATCTTGTAACAGTTCTTCTGTATCGTTGATACGACGTAATACGACGCCTTCATCGTGTTCGCTGGTTTCGATACCGAGCAGTAAGCCCAGTGTTTTGAGCTGTACATCGCCTTGACGACTCTCAAGGTTCAATCCTTCAAGAAGCAATGAATGTGTATTTTTCAGCCCCAATAAAAGTGGGTAAAAAAAAGCGGCAGAACTCCAGTCTGATCCCAGTTCAAACTGCTCTCGCGTAGGATGGGGTACTGAATTGTATGTGCCCTGAACCGAGATTTCACGGGTTTCTCGAATGTAAGAGCTGTTTACATCAATGCCGATATTTTTCAAGCAGTGGATGGTGAGGTCCACGTATGATTGGGAGTGTGAAATTTCTGTCAGCGTAATTTTCTTGGTGCCAGAGAATAATGGAGCAACCAGCAAGAGAGCACTCGCAAATTGCGAACTAAACGCAACACTGATTTGAATATCCCGCCATTCTTCGATTCCGTATTGAACTGTAAAGGGTGGATACCCATGCACATTATTGTATTGAATCTGGGCTCCCATTTGTGTTAAAGCATCCACGAGGGGTGAAATTCGCCGACTACACAAACTTGGATTTCCCGAGACGGTGATGTTTTGTTGGAATTTTGATGCTGCAAATGCGGTAAACAAGCGACAAGGGGTTCCCGCATCGTGAAAATCAACGGCGCATTCCCCTAGCGCAAATTGATTTAAGGCTTTGATGAGCAAACGCGTGTCTCTGCAACCGCGTGTGGTAATGTCGGGGTTTTTGTCAAGCCATTCGGTCATATTCCCTTGGGCAGCAGCGATGATCAAGGCCCGATTAATCTGACTTTTGCTCAGCGGTAATTCAATGTGAATCATGAGAAAAGTCGTTCAGAACTTGTGTCACCAATTCTTCGGGGATGGTGATATTGTATTGACAATGACCAGGTGCGAAAGCCAACGAAAACAAAAGGGTTTCTTGCTCGTTTTTTTTATCTGCCCGGATATAATTTATGATCTGTGGAACATCGTTTTTATCAATGTCCAAAGTCGGGTAGGTGTTACATACCAATGTTTGAAGGGATTCATGCAAGCCTTTGGTCTCTTCTATATTCGGTGAGATTGCCGTGGCTAACTGCGTTTCAATAACCAAGCCCCATGCTACTGCATTTCCATGAGGAAGTGGTTTGCCAGCATCGCGACTCCATGATTCTAATGCATGTCCGATGGTATGGCCCAAGTTCAGTAATTTACGTTCAGCGGCTTCCGTAAAGTCTGACTCCACGATGCGCGATTTCGTTTTGATGTTCCATTCTATCAAACCCAGCCAAGTTTGTTGATCCTTCGTCGAAGGAATGGCCTTTAAAATTTGATGAAAGTGCTTTCCGCCATCGATGGTGCCGTGTTTAATGACCTCTGCCCAACCACTGAGCAATTCTGAATCGGGTAAACTGCTGAGCCAATGGGGGCTGACAAAGATGTGCTCTGCTTTTTGAAATGTGCCGATATAGTTTTTATGGTGGCCCAGGTTGATTCCGTTTTTACCGCCGACCGATGCATCGACCATCGCCAATAGGGTTGTGGGGATATTCCAAAAGGCAATGCCTCGCTGATAGGTGGCTGCACAGAAACCGCCTACATCGCACAATGCACCGCCACCCACGTTGATGAGAAGTGCATTCCGCATGGCGCCGGTCGATTGTAACCATTTGTAAATGGATTCACAGGTATGCAAGTCCTTCGCATTTTCACCATCCGCAACGGCGAGTATGTGGGATGCTGGGACTTTGATATCCGCCATGTCGATCAAATCTTGACACAGCGGGTGGGTTGTTTGACTACACAGAAAAAAAACGGGGGTTTGCACTGTCCGCTTAGCCAACGCATCGGAAAGAGCCGTGGCGATATCCAGGCCAATCCAAATCATGCTTTGATCTTTTCGTATCGCTGGCTGTTCGTTGGGTCCATATCGGACAGGAACTTTGCCATCGCTGTTTTTTCAGGTACTGTAGCACCTTTGTAGATTTCTACCAATTCGGGCCACTTGGTAGAGAAAAAGGTTTTTTGAAGGAGGCTATTTTGAAATAGTGCCTGCGATTCCTTCAATGTTTTCAATATTTCCGTGATGTTCTTACGCGCTTGATCGGGGTTTTCTGCAAACAAATCCATGCCACGACGGTGATAGTTGTAATTCAACATCCGCAATTCTTTGAAACGATTGTTGTTGAGATTTTCTGCCAAGTAAAAGCGATTGCGGATGCCCTTGCCATCTGCTTGGTTCCAACCCGGTTTGTTAGTCATCATGGCAACAATGCTTTGTGCTTTTGCGTAATAGGCCGTTCCTCCCAATTCTGCATAACTATCGAAATCCAAACCGATGGCCAAGTTTACATAATAGGCCAATAAGGTGGTGAAGTCATTCATGTTCATGTTTTCTTGATAATCGAGGTTCTCAAATTCGCGATAAACAAACGAAACATCTTCGTCGTTAAATTGGAAAACGGTGGTTTTGTAGGTCGAATTAAAGACGGGTCTTACAACTTGAAATTGCAAAGTGCCTTGAAATTCATTGTTGTTGATCGCGGTGATCTCGATAAACAAACTCACATCAATTTTCTCTTGCAGCGCGATGTTCTCGTCGGTCCATTTCCTGGTATTGATGAACTGCTGTGCAGCGGTCTGTAATGTGTTTAGAATTTGTTTGTCGGTCATCGTCACACGGGGCGCCACCACTTGAACGGTGGATTTGATTTCTTGTGCGGAAGCATGTTCCGTACCGAAAAACAATACGATTACGGTGAGCAGTATGATGAACTTTGCGATAGGGTTGCGCATGATTTACGGATTTGTTTTACTAAGCCAATCACCAACTTTGTTGAGGAGTGCAGCTGCAACTTCGTCTTTCTGCTGTGTAGGGATGTGATATTGTTCGCCATCTTTACAAAACAGGGTTACTTCGTTGGTGTCTACTGCAAATCCCGCTTTTGGGTTATTGAGTGAATTTAAAACGATGCAATCTAGGTTTTTCTTTTGGAGTTTCTCCAAAGCATGAAATTCCTCTTGTTCAGTTTCCAGGGCAAAACCAATCAAAACCTGATGTTCCTTTTTTGCTTCACTGAGCGATTTGAGGATATCCGGGTTCTTTGCCAATGCGAGCATGAGGGTGTCGTCTGTTTTTTTGATTTTTTCCGCTGCCACATCTACGACGTGGTAGTCGGCTACAGCAGCTGCCATGATCAATACATCGCAAGTTGGAAAAATCTCATCACACTTCGCTTTCATTTCCTTTGCTGTTCGGGTTTGGTATGATTGGCAATTGGTTGGCGGGACAACTGTAACGGCGCCATAAACCAGTTCTACCTCAGCGCCCAATTGGATGAGTTGTTCTGCAATGGCGAATCCCATTTTCCCACTGCTGTGGTTGCCAATGTATCGAACGGGATCGATGGGTTCTTGGGTGCCGCCGGCTGTTACCAAAACGCGTTTACCCAAAAAATAATTGGGTTTTGGCGCAAGGTATCCAGATAGCACGTGGGCAATGTTCTCGGGTTCGGCCATTCTGCCTTTTCCCTCCAAACCGGATGCGAGCGAACCTTCTTCGGGTTCAATCATGTGAACACCGCGGTTTACCAGTGTTTGGATGTTTGATTGTGTGGATGGGTGTGTCCACATGTCAAGGTCCATGGCGGGTGCCACGAAAATCGGACAACGTGCCGATAGGATGACCGACATCAGGAGATTGTCGCAGATGCCATGGCTCATTTTTGCCAGTGTATTTGCACCGGCGGGCGCGATCAATATTAGGTCTGCCCATAGACCAAGGTGGACATGATTGTTCCATTCACCTTGGTCGGATTTGAAAAAATCGGAAAGGGCGGGTTTCTCAGAAAGTACCGAGAGGGTTTGGGGTGTAACAAAACTCTTGGCGGATTCAGACAGCACAACTTGTACCTCTGCGCCTTCTTTTTTGAGGATGCGCACCAACTGAGGGATCTTGTAGGCAGCGATGCCTCCAGTGATCCCAATCAGGATTTTTTTGTGCTTAAAGGGGCTTTTCCGGAGCATCGGGGATTCTCCAGTAGGTTTTTTCGTCGCTAAATTCCTGTGTTGCTAACAGGGTGGGCTTTGGCATGCGCTCGTACATCATAGAGATTTCGATTTGCTCTCTGTTTTCTTGAATTTCCTCCAAGTTGTCGGAATCATTCAGGAAAGGCTCCAAACGGTTGCGCAATTCTTCCTTTTGCTTTTCAGCAATTTGGTTGGCGCGCTTAGAGATGATAATGGCACTGAGGTACACATTTTCCGTTTCGTTTTCTAGGTTGCGCAGATCACGGGTTTCTGCGTTGCGGGATATCGCGTTGCTCATATGATTGATTTGAGTTTTGTTATTTCTTTTTGAATTTTCAATTTGGTCTCTTTGGCGTCTTTGGCATGCTCGCCGAGCATTTGGTTGACATAAAAGTAATCATCCAACAGGGCCTGTGCTTTTTCCAATCGCTCAATGCGTTTGGATTCAATGCTATTCATGGCATACAAAAATTGTGCCTTGTATGCGATATACTCCAATTCTTCCTTTTGCGGAATGTCGGGGTAAGATTTGATTGCAATTACTGCCGCTGCGCTCGCCGCCTTGAATTCTTCCATTCGGAAGTATTGCATGACTTGCAGATAGACTTTGGTATGGCGTTTTGCCCGCAATTCATCGATGTGTTGGTTGCACTTGGCGACATACTCAGAATCGGGGTAGAAATTAATGAAGGTTTGCAAAGCTTCAATGACATCGCTCGTTTTGCTTTGGTCTAAGTCTGGATTTCCTACAAACAATACATCACAGTACAAAGCCATGTAAGCACACTCTATCATTCGCGAACTCCGCGAAAAGTTATCGGTGAAGTCTTTAAAAAACATGCTTGCGTACTCGTAATCTTTCATGTAAAAGTAGGAGTAGGCGGTGCGAATGTACACGTCCTCCAAGCTGTCGAGGTTGTTGCGATAAGCATCCCGAAGCTGCTCAAAAAGCGGTACGGCCTTGGCGAAATTCTTTTCCTCGTACAGCGACATCGCGAGTTTGTACTTGGCCTGACTGTCTTTGCTCTTGTAAATTTTGCCATATTCCCCACAAGCCGCTAACGCGATTGCGAAAAATACACCAAGGATTAATTTGAGTTTGGACGCCATAAGAACCCGCAAATATAAGCATTTTCAAGGGGTTTTGCACAAAAATCGACGGCTATTTCGGTCGTTTCAGCGGATTGCTTGGTTCTTGCGGAATCTCTTGAAAACTTGTGCATACACATCGTATTAATTACCCCAATTTTGAACCTTTATGGAAACCCTGAACACCGCTTCAGCCATGGCAACCATGGCAACCCAAATTCGCAGAGATGTTTTAAGGATGGTTCACGCAGTATCCAGCGGACACCCCGGTGGATCTTTGGGCTGTGTAGATTATTTCACAGCATTGCACTTTCATTTCATGAAGCATCAAGCCCAGCCCTTTACCATGAGTGGTAGGGGGGAGGATGTGTTTTTCTTGAGTAACGGACACATTTCTCCGGTTTATTACAGCACGTTGGCGCGCAGTGGTTATTTCCCTGTGCCCGAATTGGCTACCTTCCGAAAGTTGAATACCCGCTTACAGGGGCATCCTGCTACCCACGAGCACCTTCCCGGTATCCGTGTGGCAACCGGTTCGCTCGGACAGGGTTTGAGTGTGGCGGCTGGATTGGCCTTGCAAAAGAAAATTGATAAAGATCCCCACACCGTATGGGTGGTTACGGGCGATGGCGAATTGCAAGAAGGACAAATTTGGGAAGCGGTTATGTTTGCCGCTCACCGCAAATTGGATAACATGATCGTGGCTGTTGATTTTAACCAAAAGCAAATCGACGGTTCAACGGGCGATGTCATGGGTTTGACAGAGTGGACATCGAAATTTTTGGCCTTTGGATGGGAAGTACTCGAAATGGATGGCAACAATTGGGACGAGATTATGACGGTTGTTCCCCAGGCGCAGTCAAAATTGGGCGCTGGCAAGCCCATCGTCATTATCATGAAAACTGAGATGGGTCAGGGCGTTGACTTCATGATGGGTACGCATGCATGGCACGGGAAGGCCCCGAACGACGAGCAATTGGCCAAGGCATTGGCCCAGTTGCCAGAAACGGAACACAAAGACTACTAAAAAAGGCTCAATTGTTGCTTCATCGCTAACAAAAACAATCTGATCATGAAGAAATTTCTCCTCCTCGCCAGTTTGGTCTGCTCACTCACAGCCATGGCTCAGGTAAAAAACGGGTATCCCGGACAGAAAACGAGAATGTTGTTTTTGTTGGATGGTAGTGGTAGCATGTTGACTGAGATGGGAAACTCAAACCGTTGGGCGGTTGCGGTGACCTTGATGAATAAAATGGTGGATACGCTCCGCACAGTAGAGAATTTGGAAGTGGGATTGCGTGTCTTTGGGCACACCCAGCCCAACGAAAAAAAAGATTGCAACGACACAAAATTGGAGGTGCCATTTGCGCCCTTCAATCACAAGCAGTTTGCCGCGCGTTTGAAGTTGATCAAACCCTTGGGCTACACTTCCATCGCCCAATCGCTGTTGGCTTGTGCCAAGGATTTTCCGGAGGATCCCACCGCGCGAAACATCATCATTATCATCACCGATGGTGTAGAAGAGTGTGGCGGTGATCCCTGTGCAATTAGCACCGCTTTACAGCAAAAAGGGATTGTATTACGTCCTTTTGTGATTGGACTAGGCACAGATAGTGAGGCTTTCCGCAATGCTTATTCTTGTGCCGGTCGATATTTTAATGCAGAAACACCCAATCAATTTCAAAAGATTATTGGGGTGGTCATCAACCAAGCACTGAACAATACCACCGTGCAAATCAGCCTGCTCGACAACCAAGGGATGCCGCGCGAGACCGATGTGCCAATGACCATTTTTGACGCTGACAACGGCCAAATGGTCGAGAATGTCATCCATACAATGAATGGCAAAGGGGTGCCCGATACTTTGTATTTGGATCCAGTGCGCAGATATCGTGTGGTGGCACACACCAAGCCCGTGGTGCAGTCCGACGTCGTTGAGATCGTTCCTGGCCGTCACAATGTGATCCCTTTGAATACACCACAAGGTAGTTTGTTTTTGAAAATGGGTGGAATCACCAAATATCCCCGATTGCAAGCGATTGTGAGAAAGGGAAATAGCATGCAAACCATCAATGCTCAAGAATTCAATACCACGGAAAAGTACATTGTGGGTGGATACGATTTGGAGATTTTGACCATTCCACGTTTGAAGTTTAACAGTGTCCAAATCAAACAAAATCAAACATTTACCATTGAAATCCCCAGTCCGGGTACCTTGCAATTGAGTTTGGGCAAGGACGTAAAAGGGGCAGTTTTTCAGCGGGTTGATAACAAGTTGGAGTGGGTAATGGATTTGAATGGAAGCATACCAAAACAGTTGATCAACATGCAACCGGGAGAATATACTGTGGTGTACAGGGTTGCGGGCGAAACAAGAACTCTATACAGTAAAAACAAGGTGTTCAAAATCAATTCTGGCGCCGTGACACAATTAGCGATTTAAACCAATGAAATCATACGAAATACTAGGACAAAAAGATACCCGAAGCGGATTTGGCGCGGGTTTGCACGAGGCTGGAAAGCGCAATAGCGATGTTGTGGCTTTGTGTGCGGATCTCACAGGATCCTTGATGATGGATGCGTTCAAGGATGAGTTTCCAGAGCGATTCATTCAAGCGGGGATTGCCGAAGCCAACATGATTGGTGTTTCGGCGGGATTGGCGACCGGTGGTAAAATTCCATTTGCGGGTACCTTTGCCAATTTTGCCACGGGCAGGGTATATGATCAAATCCGACAGAGTGTGGCTTACAGCCACAAGAATGTGAAAATTTGCGCATCACATGCCGGATTGACGCTAGGGGAGGATGGTGCTACCCACCAAATTTTGGAAGATCTTGGTTTGATGAAAATGTTGCCAGGCATGGTGGTGATCAATCCTTGTGATTACAACCAAACGAAGGCGGCTACGATGGCCATCGCTGAGTATGATGGTCCTTGCTACCTGCGTTTTGGCCGTCCGAAATGGCCTGTTTTCATTCCGGAGGATATGCCTTTTGAGATTGGAAAGGCATTGATGTTGAACGAGGGCAAGGACGTGACGATTTTTGCTACGGGACACATGGTTTGGAAGGCGATTGAGGCCGGACATATATTGGCTGAGAGGGGTATTGATGCTGAGGTTGTCAATATTCACACGATAAAGCCGTTGGACCGTGATGCGATTGTGGCATCCGCAAAGAAGACCGGTTGTGTAGTAACGGCAGAGGAGCACCAGATGAACGGTGGTTTGGGCGATAGCATTGCACAGTTGTTGTCGCGCGAATTGCCAACGCCCATGGAATTTGTGGCTGTGAACGATTCATTTGGAGAGAGCGGAACACCTGACCAGCTGTTGGAGAAATACGGATTGACTTCGGCTGCGATTGTTGCTGCTGCGGAACGTGCGATGTCGAGAAAGGCATAAATTTTACACAAAATAGGCGGGTTGCGGTTTTAGAGAATCGTCCCTGTAGTTGTATCTTTGGAGGCCCCGCGCAGCGGGGCCTCCTTGTTTTATCAATGGTTGTATCCTTGGCTTGCATATTGATGCGCAGTAGGGACGATGTTGATACAGCGGGTCTGTGAGAGAATTGCGATGAATACGAGAGAAATCCTGGGGGCCTTTGCCCAAATTCAACCCATGCAAGCACTGGCGGCCGCGTGCTCTGCCGCGGCCGCACCCATACACCTGCAGGGACTGGCGGGCTCGGGCTTCGCCCTCGCCACCGCCAGCCTCTATGCGTCCACATCCCGCCCCATCGTAGCAATCCTTCACAACAAAGAAGAAGCCCAATACTTCAAATCCGACCTCGAAAATCTCCTCGTCGGTGAAACCATCTACTTCCTCCCTGATTCTTTTCTCAAGCCCTATAACCTCTCGCGTGAAAACGCCATGGGCGTGCAAGAGCGCATCGAAACACTCAACGCCCTGCGCAGAAATAACAAACGCATTTTCGTAACCTATACCTCCGCATTGGCAGAGTTTGTGGTCGATAAAGCGGAACTGGAAAAGTCATCCATCGAAATTGCCCGCGGACAGTCACTCGATACTGAGTTTCTCATGGAATTCCTCCAAGCCAATGGCTTCGAACGACGCGATTTCATCTTTGAACCCGGAGAGTTTAGCGTGCGCGGTGGAATCGTAGACCTCTTTAGTTTCGCCCACGAATATCCCTTCCGCATTGACCTCGATGGCGACATCATCGAAAGCATCAGAACCTTTGATGTCAATGATCAATTATCACTGAAGGAAATCGCCCACTTTTCGCTGTTGCCCAATATTCAAGAGCAACGCAATCAGGAAACAACCTTCTCCATCACCGATTATTTCGATTCCAAAACCATTGTGGTGGCCCAAGACATGGCCATTCAAATCGAAGACCTAGCCAAAGCTTGGGAAAAAGCATTGCAAGTACACCAAGAAGCGGTCGATTTTGGTCGGGAAGTCATCCCAAAACACCCCAAACAAATTTGGAATACACCCAAGGGTTTCGTGGCCGTGCTGGATCCATTTACCCAAATTCACTACAGTGGAAATCGCCCCACAGGCAAAGTCGATATCATCGAATTCTACCAACAGCCCCAGCCGCTGTTTAAACGCAATTTCCCCATGCTCATCGATTGGATGCAGCAAAACGAAAAGGATGGTTATAAAACCTTGGTGTTTAGTGAAAATAGCCGGCAGATTGAACGGTTAACCACCATCCTCGCCGATACCGGAGCCCGAGCAACTTTTGATCCTGTGTACCAAGGTCTTTCGGCGGGTTTTGTTGATCGGGATGTGAAAATTGCTTTTGCGACGGAACATCAGCTCTTCGACAAATACTATCGACCGAAGGGGCGACAAAAATATTCATCCCAAACATCGCTTACCCTCCGAGAGCTCAAGAACCTGAAGCCCGGTGATTTTGTGACACACATCGACCATGGTATTGGGCGATTCGCTGGTCTTGAAAAAATGGATGTTCATGGCGTAACCCAAGAGGTGGTGCGAATTGTATACAAAGACAACGACCTTCTGTATGTATCGGTCAATAGCCTGCACAAAATAAGTAAATACACAGGAAAGGATGGTACACCCCCAAGCATGCACAAACTGGGGAGTCCGCAATGGGACAAACAAAAGAAGGCCACAAAGAAAAAGGTTAAGGACATCGCCAGGGAACTGATCGCCCTGTATGCCAAACGGAAAGCGCAACAAGGATTTGCTTTTGGGCCAGACAACTACATGCAAATGGAGTTGGAGGCCAGTTTCTTTTATGAAGATACGCCCGATCAGGGAAAGGCAGTTGAAGATACCAAGCGCGATATGGAATCGCCGCAGCCCATGGATCGATTGGTTTGTGGTGATGTGGGTTTTGGTAAAACCGAGGTAGCCATGCGGGCAGCGTTTAAAGCCGTTTGCGATAGCAAACAAGTGGCAGTACTTGTGCCCACAACCATTTTGGCGCAACAACACTACCGCTCTTTCACCAAACGATTCGCAGGTTTTCCGATCACCGTGGACTATATCAATCGGTTTAAATCGGCCAAAGAACAAAAAGCCACTCTCGACAAAGTCAAAGAAGGCAAAGTCGATGTGCTGATTGGAACGCATCGGATTTTGGGTAAGGACATTGAATTCAAAGACCTGGGACTCATGATCATTGATGAGGAACAGAAATTTGGGGTTGCCGCCAAGGAAAAACTCAAAGAACGCAAGGTGAATGTGGATTCGTTGACACTCACAGCGACACCCATTCCGCGAACCCTTCATTTTAGTTTGATGGGTGCCCGAGATTTATCGATCATCAATACGCCACCGCCAAACCGACAGCCGGTGCATACCGAGTTACACGTGTTCAATCGCGATTTGATTGCCGAGGCCGTTCAGCACGAAATGGATAGAGGCGGACAGATCTTTTTTGTTCACAGCCGAGTTAAAGACATTCATGAATTGGCCCGTATGATTGCCGATGCAGTGCCTGGTTGCAGGGTGAGTGTGGCGCATGGGCAAATGGAAGGACATGAATTGGAGGATGTGATGGTGCAGTTTATTGAGGGCGAGTACGATGTGTTGGTGGCAACGACGATCATTGAAAGTGGTTTGGATATTCCCAATGCCAATACCATCATCATCAACAATGCCCATATGTTCGGTCTCAGCGATTTGCACCAAATGCGGGGCAGGGTGGGCAGAAGCAATACCAAGGCATTTTGTTACTTATTAGCGCCGCCAGTTTCTGTATTGAGCGAGGATGCCCGCAAGCGATTGCGTACATTGGAAGAATACAGCGAGCTAGGGAGTGGATTTCAAGTGGCGATGCGCGATTTAGACATACGCGGGGCAGGCAATTTGTTGGGTGGAGAACAATCGGGCTTCATCAGTGAAATGGGTTTTGACATGTACCATAAAATCCTTGACGAGGCCGTGCGTGAATTGAAAAATGAAGAGTTTGTTGATTTGTTTGATCAGCCGGAAGACATCAGCAGTAGAGATTGTCAAATCGATACCCAATTTGAGATGCTCATTCCATCCGATTATGTAACCCAAACAGCAGAGCGATTGGCGTTGTACAGTGAATTGTCAAGCATCAACACAGAATTGGAATTACAGCGTTTCAGTAGCAATTTGAAAGACCGATTTGGTAAAATTCCATTGACCGTGGTAGCACTATTGGATACTGTGCGATTAAAGTGGGCTGGCAAGCAATTGGGCATGGAAAAAATCGCTCTGGGCAATGGTGGAATGCGTTGTTATTTTCCAGGCGATCCAAATGCCGCGGTATACCATAGCGAGAGTTTTGGGGCCATCATGGGATTTGTGGCAAGCAATCCCAATAAGTTCAGCGTGAAACAAACGGATAAGGCCTTGATCGTTTCGGTAAAAGGACTTGATACAGTGTTTGAGGCCTTGCATTTACTGGGTGAGTGGGACACCCATCGAACTGGAGTCTAATTTTTTTATGATGAACCGCACAAAAAGCAAGTTCAAATTGTTCGTTGTCTATATCCTCCTCGGAACTGCTGCGATAGATAGCGAAGCCCATGGGCAAAAAAAATCGTCAAACACGTTTCAATTAATGAAACGGTTGAAACTCATTGAATTTTATTATTAATGGGGTTAAAAAATATTCAACTTTAGTTAAAACAAGTGATTTATTGTGTTTTGCGCAAACCATTTGACTCAATGATGATGTCCCGATTTTTATAGAGTGTTCCCACCGCCTCTTTGAAAGCTTTCTTGCTCATTCCAAAGCGAGATTGGATCAATTCCGGCGCTGATTTGTCTGTGATGGGTAAAAATCCATCCTCCGCCTCAATGGCGTTCAGAATTACTTCAGCCAAGCCACCCACTTTTTTACGTCCAATGGGGGTTAGTGAAAGGTCGATACTGCCATTTTCACGAATCAATCGAACATAGCCATTCAGCGTATCTCCAATTTCAATTGGTCTAAAGGTTTCGTTTTTGAAGACCATGCCCTGGAATTTTTGGTTAACAACCATGCGAAAGCCAATGTCGGTTTCCTCAAAACACAATAAATCTACCTCGGTGTTAAACCCCAATTCAACAGTTGTTTTTTCTAGCCATTTGGAGATTTTTGCACTCGCGAGCAATCGGTCTGTGACTTCATCCCTGTACAAGTAAACGACAGCGTGTTCCCCCTCTACCAATTTTCTGTGTTGTTCTTTGAATGGAACGAATAAATCCTTTTCCATGCCCCAATCCATGAAAGCACCAACTGAAGTGGTTGCCACAACTTCCAGACTCGCAAATTCATTGAATTCGATTTTGGGAACCCGCGTGGTGGCCGTCAAACGATCTTCAGAATCACGATAAATAAAAACATTGATGATATCGCCTTCTATGGCTTCGGCCGGACAATATTTGTTTGGCAACAACACCTCAGCACCCAATTCATCCACCAAATACCAACCTTGAGGGGTATCTCTGTTAAATGTTAGGTCCAAGAAAAGTCCGGTTTTAATCATAAATGGTCGCAAATGTCGGCTTATTCTCTCAAATTCAGGACCTTCAGCGAAGAAATTGCAACCGCGGTTGACAACAGTGGCAATTTTTAGCGCACCAAGGTTACATTGCCGGAATACCGTTGAATTTCGTTTTCTGGATTCTTGAAGGTAGCATCGTAAACGTAAACTCCGCCCATTACAGGGTCATTGTTCACACGCCCATCCCACAGCTTTGTTTGATCCGTGGATTCGAAAATGATTTCTCCATAGCGGTTAAAAATCATCAAGCGGTAATCCGTTACAGTTAACGGTGAAAACAATCCAAACTGATCATTCAATCCTTCAGTGTTTGCTGGGGTAAAAGCGGTTGGGAACCAATACAGTGGGATCGATTTCGCCCTCAAATTCAATGAGGTTGTATCTGCGCAACCATATTCGTTATCGGCAATTAAAGTCACCGTATAGGTGCCATACATGTTGTAACTGCGTGTTGGGTTTTCTGTGATATCGTAATATCCATCACCAAAATCCCATGTCCATTTGGTGTCAATGCCTGATAGATTGGTAAATGTTACGGGCTTCAGCATTTGGGGATCGTAAGGGCTATATTTGAACTTGGCGATGGCTCGAGGATATACACGAAGGGGTTGTTTGAATGTATCGCGGCAACCAAAAGAATTGGTTACAATAAGCCTAACAGGATAAGTTCCAGAATCTGGGTAGACGATGTTTTCATCGCGCAGTGTAGATCTTCTTCCGTTGCCAAAATCCCAGCTGTAACTCTGTATACTTCCCGCCCCAGCAGTTGACGCATTGGTGAATGGGAAGTTGACATCCTCGCAGTCGGGCTTCACGGTGAAGTAAACGAAAGGTTTGTTCGCGATGTAGAGCGTGCGATCGATGGTGTCTTTACAAAGATTGCTGTTGTAGACGATGTATTTGACTTGTGGCAATCCAGAAGTCCCGTAATAGTGCTGGGGACTTTTACCAGTATAGGTGGCTCCGTCGCCAAACCACCAATATTCTTTGGCAATAAAGCCGCTTCCGGGTGAGGTAAGTGAAGTGAATTTTACAATGGTATTTTCACAGGTGTCCTCTACCAAATAATTGGCAATTGGTGCTCCAAGAATGTTGATTTTCTTGAAAATGGTATCGCTACAACCCGTGGCTGCTGTTACAATGAGCCTTGTATTGTAAATGCCCGCGGGGGAGAAGTAACCCACTGTAGAGTTACCACTGCCATTGTTTCCATTGCCGAATGACCAGTTCCAGCGAATGAGTGTGTCTTGGGCTACAGTGGATTTGTCGATGAACAATACACTGTCTTTTTCACAGGATCCAACACTGCTGAAGTTCGCAACTGGACAAGGGGTTGTGTCGCTAAGTGTCCATGTACCACTGAAATTCACGCCTGAATGCAGGAGTAGGGAGTTGTTGGTAGCATTTACCCTTGAACGAACGGGATAACTCCATTTGTTGCCACTGGCCGACCATGAAACAGCGCCCATGTTGCTTTCTTGGATTGTATTTGTACCTGTATTGTGTTCGGGGTCTAGGTAGGTGAAACCCAAAGAGATTTCGGGCTTGGTATTGTATCCACCATCTTGAATCACCCAAAAGCGATCCAACATTCTTCGCGCATTTTCGGTGCCAAATTCATTCCTTACATGGGGTACGCCAAATGGCAGTGGACGGTTGTTGGGCAATGAAATGGTCGGTGTTGGGTAAGTGGCGATGGTTACAAAGCCAGAATCTGTGGTTTGTAATCCAACATTTTTCACATTGTAATCAAAAGGGATATCGCTTCCTGTTGCCGTTTGAAATGGAATTCGATATTGTGGTCCTGCACCGGCATCGCGCAAATTCCACTGCACAAAACCATATCCGAAGGTTGGGAAAGATTCAGACAAAATCCCCCCTGTGGTTCTACTAATTGCGGTTTCTGAGCGATTGTTTATGATCAGTTTTTTGCCATTCAAATTCAGCTGACGGTCGAACAAATTCAACTTGCCTGTTCCGCCACCTTTGTGTCCACCACCCACCAGTATATTTGTTTGCATAGTGGGATTAACGCTGCATTTTAAATTTAGTGTTGGAAAAGCCGTAATCGAGGTGCCCAAAAATGATTGGGCTGCACCTTTCAAGATAACCCGGCCATCATTTGTCATGAATATGGCTCCCGATGAGTTGTTTATCCAGTTACCGGTGAACGATAGTTCAACATCTCCATTGAAAATCAGTCTCGACACATTTTGCGCTTTGTAATTTCCTTGAGCCCCATTAACCACAATGAAGGTTCCGTTTGTGGCAACTACATGCGCGCCATTGTGCACCCACCCCTGACCTTTGGAAAGCCAAGTTGCGGCAAAGCATAACAATAAAAGTATGCGCTGTTTCATGGGGTTTGTGAACGCTCTTATTTTTTGTTTTCAAGTTCAGTAAGACGACGCATCAATTCAGCATTCTGCTTCTTCAATGTTTCGATTTGGCTTTGTTGTTCTTGGATTGCTTTGACCATGGGGACAACAAATTCACTGTATCTCAAACCGTAGAAATCATTTTCATTTTTCGCTTTGTCAACCCCAGAGAAATCATAACCAATGGATTGGGCCGCTTTTTCGACATCCTGTGCAATGAATCCAGTGAAACGAACATTGACATTTGCATTGTTTGCACTACTCAGTTGATCAGATTCAGGAAGACTTTTGTTGGCTTTGTTGATGCCATCAAAATCAAAGTTGTATGTCACTGGTTCCAATTGCATGATGAATTCCAAGCCTGGTACGTTCTTTTCAATGTTCTTCTTGTAACGACCATCCGACAAATTTGTCCATGCAGCAAATCCACCAATGGAAGTAACACCATTGTTTCCGATACGAACTTGGTTGTTCGCCGTGGCTTGGGTCTGAAAGCCAAGGGTGGTTGTATTTGTGAGGGCTCCATTGTTTACACTGGTTTGGAAACCGATGGCGGTGTTGTTTCCACCTGTGCTGATACCGAAACCCGATTGATAACCATAGGCAATGTTGTTGTTGGCAGTAGTGAGCGATGGAAGCGCATTGTAACCTGCAGCTGTGTTGTTGCCGGCGGTGGTTGATACAGCCATTGCACCATAGCCCAAGGAAGTGTTTAGATTACCTGTGGTGTTCGCGTCCAATGCTTGATATCCCATGGCTGTGTTGTAAGAGCCTGTGGTTGTGGAGAGCATGGCTTGGTATCCAACGGCAGTGTTACGGCCAGTATTGGCATTCGCATTGTTAAAGGTTCGAAGTGCTCTGGTACCGATGGCTACGTTGTATTCAAGGGCTGTTCCGGTGAGTAACGCTTCAAATCCGATGGCAGTGTTGTTATTTCCGGTTGTATTCGCGTTCAGTGCGCTGTTGCCGATAGCAATATTGGCGCTGCCAGTCGTGTTTGCAGCCGCCGCCGGCGCACCCACTGCAGTGTTGTTTGTACCCGTTGTGTTGGCAGTTAAAGCGCGGTAACCCAGTGCAGAATTATTATTGGCCGTTGTGGTCAGTTGCAATGCTTCATATCCAATGGCCGTATTTTGACTTCCCGTTGTGTTGGCGGATGCCGTTTGAACCCCCAAAGCCACGTTGTTTGTACCCGTTGTGTTGGCAGTTAAAGCGCGAGAACCCACAGCGGTGTTATTGCTCGCCGTGGTAGATGCCGCTAACGCCAATTGACCCATCGCCGTGTTATTGCCACCCGATGTATTGGCTGTTAGTCCCCGAAAACCCACAGCCGTGTTGGAGTTGCCCGTATTTTTATTCAATGCCCCCGAACCCACCGCAGTATTTTCAATGGCAGCGGTACTACTGGAGAGTGTGTTGTATCCCACCGAAGTGTTATCAGCACCTGCATTGTTCTGGTTTAGGGCAAATGAACCCACGGCGGTGTTGTTGTTTCCGTTTGTATTCGTTTGCAATGCCAAAAATCCCATTGCTGTATTGTGACTTCCCAAATTGTTGGCAAACAATGTTTTGCTACCCACTGCAGTATTGTATGATGCTTGTCCTGCTGCCGCACCAATGCCATTATTAAACAACGCCGAATCACCCACTGCTACCAAATTTCCGCGAACCGTGTTGCTGAACAACGCGTCTGTGCCGACAGCTACGTTGCTGTAACCAGTCGTATTTTTATTTAGCGCTTCGTAACCTACTGCCGTGTTGTTGTTCCCTTTGGTGGTGGTGTTTAATCCTGCATAGGCTCCAATGGCCGTATTGTTGCTCGCCGCATAGCTGTTGTACAATGCCTGATAACCCACACCCGTATTCCAGTTTCCGGTTGTATTCACCGCAACAGAGTACATACCATAGGCAGTATTTCCAACACCCGTGCTGTTGTAAATCAGTGAATAAAATCCGTATGCTGAGTTGTAATATCCACTGGTGTTGTAAAGCATCGCCCCGTAACCAAGCGCATTGTTATAGTTGCCGCTTGTGTTGTAGTTTAAGGCGTACATACCAATACCCACGTTGTAATACGAATTGTTAGATCTTCTCATTGCCTCGAAACCGATTGCGATGTTTCCGTAGTTAAATGTACCTGACTCCAAAACACGCTGTCCCATGGCAGTATTGTAGCTGCCGTTGCGGTTGCTGAACATGGCTCTGGGGCCGATGGCAATATTCTCAACCCCTTGGGTGTTTCCTGGTGATGAAATTCCATTCGAGTTCAGTGCGTCCGTACCAATGGCGATAAGGTCATTTTTATTGCCCGTTGCTTGATACATCGCTTTTGTTCCAATGGCGATATTTTGAGAACCATTGCTCGTTGCATTGGCTTGATCTCCAAATGAAACGTTGTCGTTGGCGGGGTTTAATTCTCCTGCCCAAGTATTATTTGCACGGAATCTTAGGGCTTTGTTGTCCTTGGTGCCAATAAAATGTTTGGTTTCGTCCGTTCCGGCATTTCCCAATATTCGCCAGCTCCATAAGGTGTCCGTTTTATTCAAAAAATTTGTTGCAATGGTTGTTGCAGATGTGATTTGTCCTTCAGCATTGATGGTAACCACCGGAATTGAGTCCATGGCTCCATACTTTTTCGCCACTACCCCCGTAGGTTTTAATTCAATCATTCCTTTCCCTTGAATAAATCCACCGGTCAGTCCTTTTCCTGCTGTGATTGATCGCATCACGGGAACCCATTTATTTTGTTCGTAGTACCAAAAACCCACAGTGTCATCCGTCTGATAGACCAATAGTCCATTCGCTGGAGAGGCTATGAGTGATTTTTGCGCCCTTGAAAGTCTGGGGATCAATAACCCTTTATTGCTCGTGTTGATGTCTAACATGGCAGAGGCATCGGGGTTGGATCCTGTTTCGTTAATCCCCACGTTTTGGGAAATTAAAGGGCTGCTCAGTAACAACAAGAATAAGGGAAATGTAATCTTCTGGAGTAATGATTTATTCATTTTGAACACTATTGGGGATGCTAATATACGATGAATCAATTAATTGCTACAAGTTTGGGTTCTTATTTAACCGTGATTTTACAAATTGTAAATCTACTTTATGTTTTATTTGAAACAGATAAAACGCTGGGAAATCAGGTTTTTTTGTTTTCTTTGTATTCACTATGAAAAAGAATTCTTTCAAATTGGGTAGTTATGCAGCCATGCTTGTTGCGGGTATTTCTATGTTGGCCTTGGGCGGTTGTGAAGACGAGCAACCTGCGCCAAAAGTGCCAACAACGATCGAGAAAATTTGTGCCAACAACTGGCAAATTACATCGATGCCAATCGAACCAGCATTGGATTTGGGCGGAGGCGTAAAGTTGAATGACTACATGCAAATGTTGCAGGATTGTGAAAAGGATAATTACCAGAAATTCTCAGATGTCAATGGGAAAAAGACATATGTGACTTATGAGGGTTTGTTGAAGTGTGATCCTGCGGATGCAGATACCTCCATGGGTGTTTGGGGTTTAAGCGCCGATGAAAAGACGCTTGATGTGGATGGCGATAAGTTTAAGTTGGTATTGATTGATGACAATAACATGCATGTGCGAATGGATAGCTTTTTGCAGAATTCTAGCATCACTTTCAAGTTTAGTAAAAAATAATTTTTGCAAATTCAACGGAATAAAAAGGGGCGCAAGGCGCCCCTTTTTTGTTTTCAGCGGCAAAGGGATTTTCCAATGGATGATGACCTTCGGCCGCCTTTTGGGGGCAGACATTTGTAAATCTGTGACGAAAGTGCTATCTTTGCACTGCAAATAACCAATCTACTTTCCACTTTAAATCGTTATTTGCATGTCTCCCCAAAATCATTCTAAAATTGCCATTGAAGGCCTCACATTTGATGATGTCCTTGTCGTTCCGCGCTATTCAGAAGTGTTGCCCCGCGATGTAAATACATCCGTACAACTCACGCGAAAACTGCGCTTGAACATCCCCATTATGTCGGCTGCAATGGATACCGTTACCGAGAGTGGCATGGCCATCGCCATGGCAAGAGAAGGGGGCATCGGTATTATTCACAAAAATATGACCATCGCCCGACAGGCAGAGGAAGTGAAAAAGGTGAAGCGATCAGAAAGTGGAATGATCATGGAACCGGTAACACTGAGCGCTGAAGCGAGTTTGCGCGAGGCGGTAAACCTCATGCGGGACCACAAAATCGGTGGTATACCCGTGGTGGATGAGAACAATGTGCTCAAAGGCATCATTACCAACCGCGATTTGCGATTTGAGAAAGATCTCGACAAAAAAGTCAGTGAGGTCATGACCAAAGAAAATTTGATTACGGCAGAATTGGGTACTGATTTGAAAGGTGCTCAGGCCATATTGGAGAAATATAAAATTGAAAAATTGCCCATTGTTGATGCGCAAAACAAGCTGGTGGGTTTAATTACCTTCAAGGATATTCAAAAAGTAAAAAATTATCCCAAAGCTTGCAAAGATGCTCATGGCCGTTTGGTTGTGGGCGCTGCGGTGGGTGTTACGGCCGATACATTGGAGCGTGTCAGTGCCTTGGTTGCCGTGGGTGTGGATGTGATAGCCATTGATACGGCGCACGGACATTCAAAAGGGGTGATGGATGAAGTGAAACGCGTGAAGGCAGCCTTCCCTGAACTGCAAATCATAGCGGGAAACATCGCTACTGGCGCGGCCGCGAAGGCCTTGGCCGAAGCGGGCGCGGATGCTGTAAAAGTGGGTGTTGGTCCGGGCAGTATCTGTACCACCCGTATCATCGCCGGTATTGGAATGCCGCAGTTGAGTGCGTTAATGGAGGCGGCACAAGCCCTCGAAGGTACCGGAGTTCCAGTGATTGCTGATGGTGGAATTCGCTACAGCGGTGATATTGTGAAAGCCTTGGTTGCTGGAGCTAACGTAATTATGGCCGGTGGCTTGTTTGCTGGCACCGAAGAGGCTCCAGGTGAAACAACCTTTTTCGAAGGTAGGAAAGTGAAGAGCTATCGCGGTATGGGTAGTATCGAAGCGATGAAAGACGGTTCTAAGGATCGCTATTTCCAGGATGCGGAAGAAGAAGTGGCCAAATTGGTGCCCGAAGGCATTGTGGGTTCTGTGGCCTACAAAGGACATGTGTCCGAAGTCCTATATCAACTCGTTGGCGGCATCCGCGCGGGGATGGGTTACTGTGGCTCGGCAACCATTGATGAGCTTCAAACGTCAAAATTTGTGCGCATTACCAATGCCGGGATGAGAGAAAGTCATCCTCACGATGTGGCGATCACCCGCGAAGCACCAAACTACAGTCGCTAAGCGATTTTATCCCATGGTGATGGGGTGTTTATTCATTTCTTGGGCCTCTGCCTATCTTTGCTCAATGTTTTATCGACGTTTTAATCGATTGTTCTCTGTTGCCTTGGGTACAACCATCATGGCTTGGATGTCGGCCTGTGGTTCATTTGTTGCCAAAACCCGATCAGATTCGAAAGTGGGTGTTGGTGCGCAAACAGCCGGATTTCGTGTGGCATTTTACAATTTGGAAAATCTGTTTGATACGATCGATGGTCCGAACGACGATACCGAATTTTTGCCTGCTTCTGAAAATCATTGGAATACGGAGCGATATCAAAACAAGCTAAAGAACATGGCAAAGGTAATCGATAGCATTGCGCCGGATATTTTGGGTGTGGTGGAAGTGGAGAATGCGTTTGTATTGGAAGATTTGCGCAAACAGTGTATCAGTATGACATTTTCTGAGAGGTCCGCCGACGGGAACAGGCATCGGGATGCGGTTGGAACATTTTACGAGATTGTGCACAGAGAATCTCCGGATGCACGGGGGATCGATGTGGCATTGATTTACAACCGAAAGAAATTTTATACTTCTGGAATATATACTACAGCGGTGACACTGCCCGATGGCTATAAAACGCGCGACATTCTGCGTGTGCATTTGGTGGAGCGACTGACAGGCGATTCGATGGCAATTTTTGTCAACCATTGGCCAAGTAGGAGGGGCGGCGCGGCCAGTGCGGCAAGCCGCATGGCCGCCGCCGCCGCCCTCACACAAACCCTGCAAAACAATCCAACTATACCCGCCAATTACCTCTTGATGGGTGACTTTAATGATGATCCAGAAGATCGCTCGATCACTGAAGGACTTCAAGCGGGTGATGAGTATCATTCCATTGTAAATTTGGCCCTCATGGCCCGAAAATCGGACAGTACCATGGGCACACTTGCTTGGCATACCGGATGGAATATGTTTGACCAAATCATGCTCAGCCGTCCACTGTACTACGCCAATCTCCATCGCCACGAATCCAATGGAAATGCAACGCAAAGTGCATCTGCGGAACCCAATATCAATGTTTATAAGCGCCCGTGGATGATCCAACACGATGGCAATAAATACGATGGATGGCCGCTGCGTACTTTCGCCGGAAAGAAATACATGAACGGTTTTTCAGATCATTTGCCCGTTTATACAGACATTGTGCTTGTTCATCGCCACTAAAATTTGGGTTGCGCCGTTTTGGTGGAGCGCCGGATCAAATAGAAAGGGGCTGAGAAATTCTCAGCCCCTTTCTATTTATGCGATAAATCGCAAAAGGTTATTTCATGCAAGATTTCACAAACTTCACGAACAATGGGTGTGGCGTGGAAACGGTACTCTTTAATTCTGGATGGAATTGCACCCCTATAAAGAAAGGATGCTTGGGGATTTCAACAATCTCGGCCAAGCCCGTTTTTGGGTTAGTGCCTGTGATGCGCATGCCCGCGTCCTCAATTTGCTTTTTGTATTGGTCGTTGAACTCATAGCGGTGGCGGTGTCTTTCGCTGATCAGCGACTTGCCATAGGCCTTGTACGCCTTGGAATCTTTGCCCAATTTGCAATCGTAAGCGCCCAAACGCATGGTGCCGCCCTTTTGGGTGAGGTCTTTTTGACCATCCATTAAGTCGATCACTGGGTAAGGTGTTTCGGCGACCATCTCGGTGCTAAAAGCGCCTTTCATGCCACAAACGTTTCTGGCAAATTCAATCACCGAGCATTGCATACCCAAGCAAATGCCAAAGAAGGGGATGTTGTTTTCTCTCACATAACGAATGGCTTCTAACTTTCCTTCGATGCCGCGATGTCCGAACCCCGGTGCTACCAAAACACCATCAAATCCTGCCAATTTCTTCGCCGCATTTTCGATGGTGAGCATTTCGGAGTGCACGTAAGTGACTTTTACCTTGCACTCATTGCTCGCCCCCGCGTGTATGAAAGCCTCGTTGATTGATTTATAGGCGTCTGGCAGTTCTACGTATTTACCCACCAGGGCGATGTTTACTTCTGATTTTGGGTGCTCCAATTTGAACAAGAAATCGCGCCATTGGTCCAAATCGGGTTCGTTCTTGGTACTTAACTTCAATTTGGTCAAAACCACTTTGTCGAGCTTTTCTTTCAACATCGCCAAAGGCGCTTCATAAATGGTTTTTAAGTCCATCGCCTCGATAACCGCATTGGGCTGTACGTTGCAGAACAGTGCCAATTTTCTGCGGATTTCCGCGGTGATTGGACGTTCAGTTCTACACACCAATACATCGGGCTGAACCCCCAACTCCAACAGTTGCTTAACACTGTGTTGGGTGGGTTTGGTTTTTAATTCACCGGCTGCACTGAGGTAGGGGATCAAGGTCAAATGAACCACCAAGGCATTTTCATGTCCCTCTTCCCATAGCAATTGGCGCATGCTTTCCACATAGGGGAGGGATTCGATATCGCCTACGG
>SXGQ01435572.1_pt1 | contig 25819 bp, 22 predicted proteins | sample 3178371 | NCBI WGS metagenome assembly SXGQ01 (sample SAMN11356859, study PRJNA531348) | freshwater metagenome | isolation source: freshwater sample F1-20 | place: China: Fuxian Lake, Yuxi | collected 2017-12-25 | reverse complement strand
GTTCCTTTACTAGATGGAGTACTTTTTACAGCAGAACGAAAACTATCACTTGTTCCTTTACTTGATGGAGTACTTTTTACAGCAGAACGAAAACTATCTGTAGTAGTTCCTTTACTAGATGGAGTACTTTTTACAGCAGAGTGAAAACTATCACTTGTTCCTTTTCTAGATGGAGTACTTTTTAATACTCTTCTTAATACAGTTTCAAAATCCTCTTCTTTTTTTCCTTTTGTTTTAGCATTTGCCTTTGGTTTAACTATTTTTTCTTGAACTTTCTTTTTTGTTAAATCTTTATAACAACACTCAATATTATGTTTATTTAATTTTATAACAGAAAAAATATCACGACATTTTCCATTTAACGGTCTTCTTGGTTTAGGACAACTTTGTAAATTTAATTTTTGTGGTGTTTTTTCGGTTTTCTGTTCTTCTTTAGTTTTATTATTCTGAGTATAATAATCACAAGCATTCTTTTTAATATACTCTGTTTTTTTGTTATATTCATTTTTACAATCAGTTAAACTTTTATTTGCTTTAGTACAATATGAAATAAATTGAATATATGGATTTGGTTTTATACAATTTTTTTTATTAATAGAATAAACACATTTCGGTTTTTTACAATTCTTCATTATATTCTAATTATAAATATATAAATAATTATTATTAATGGTTACTAAAATAAATTGCTATTAAAGTTCCTATAAATACTAAAATAATACCAAATATTGATTTCCAATTTAATTTTTTCTTAAAATAAAAATACACTAATATTAATGAAAAAATTGGCGATAAATGAATTAATGCTATTGCAATTGGCAAATTAATTTCAGTTGATTTACCAATAGTATAAAACATAAGATAATCACCTGTTATTGTTCCTATTATTACAGCTATAATTGCATATTTAAGATAATAATAATTATCAATATTATTAAAATATTCAATAACTTGATTTTTATGAATAATTGATAAGGTAATTCCTACAATCATATAAATAAAAGAAACTATGATAAAATAGATATTTAAAGGCATTCCTTCTAAAGCTATTTTACCAAAAATACTATCTGTACTATATGCGATAGCTGATAGAATTCCAGAAAATATATAAATCATTATATATTTATTATTATTTTATTACGAATTGGATAATAAAACTAATAATTATTAAATAATATTATTTTTAATTAAAATTGCTTTCATATATTCAATTTCTTTTTGTTGTTTCTTTATTATTTTATATAATTCTTGTGTAGCAGATATATTTAAAGTAAATAAATATTCTTTTGCTATTGTATGAAAATCATTTACTTCTGTTCCATATACAAATATTTTATTTTCATTTAAAAGTTGATTAATAGTTATAGATTGACTATCATAATTAATTATTTTACAGATAATAATTGTGTCATTATCTGTAATTAATTTAATATTATCATTAATTTTAATATCATTATTTTCATTATAACAACCATCAAAAAATATTGTATTTAACTTAACATTACCTATTTTATAAATATTTGGTATAAACTCATTTTGAATTGAAACTACTTCAGGTATAATTTCTTTGATTTCTTGAGCTATAAAACCATATTCTTTTATATTACCTTTATTAATTCTATCTTTAAAATTATAACATTTGGGTTTTATATATAAAAATTTATCCAATATAGTTTTACTATCAATATTTTCAATATTTGTTTTTATTCTTGCATCACTACTTGAAGTAATACTAGATTGACACCATATAGATGAACCAAAACGAGCACAAATATTATTAATACTAGTATTTCCAGAAGTTAAACCAGCATTTACATTAAAAAATCTCTGTTGAATAGTACCAGTAGACCCAGATGCGGAACCAATATCTAAATTATATTGTGGATTTGTGGTTTTTATACCTACATTTCCAATATTATTATTATAAATGTTATTATTTATAGTAGTAGTCCAAACATTTTCTTTTTTTGTAGTAAAATTATTAGAAGTTTCTGTTTTTGTAAATAAAGGAGGTATATTATATAAATTATTATAATTCGCTAATTTATTACTGGTATTTTCCAATATATTTGAAGTTACAAAAATATTACTTATATTTATATTTGTTTTAAAGTATTCATTTGCTGATATATTATTTGTTATATGTAATTTATATTGCGGATTTGTAGTACCTATTCCAATATTACCATTATTATTATTATAAATATTGTTATCTAAAGTATTCCAAACATTTTCAATTTTAGTAGTAAAAATATTGGATGTTTCAGTTTTATTAAAAATAACTGGTAAATTTGAAAGATTATAATAATTAATTAAATTTGATGAATTAGCCAAAATATTTGAATCTACAAATATATTAGATATATTAGTATCTTTTATAAATAAATCATTTATTTGTATATCACCATCAACATCTAATTTATAAATAATATTAGGATTTAGTTTATTTATTCCTATATTATTATTTGGACTTACACTTAAAACACTTACACCTGAATTTAAAATATCAATAATATTTAAATCATATTTTGGATCATTATCATTATCTGGTTCATTTCTTATTATTTTAATAGATGAAACACTACCATCATTATAAACACCAATAGTATCAACAACATAAGATTGTGCAAAATTAGTTGCATTTAAATAAGTAGCTTTTAAATTACTACATATAATAGATTTTGAATTAATTGTACCATTTACATCTAAATTATATAAAGGGTTTGTTGTGTTAATACCAACATTATTATTATAAACAATAAAGGGTACATTTGTTGAATTTAAAGGATTAATATTACAATAACTTATTTCAATATTACTTAAACGACTATTTAAAAATAATTTATCATAATCATAAATACTATAAACTTCTGTATTTGGACCAATTTTAGGTTTTAAATTAGAAGCATTTAATGTATCAATTAAATTTATGGAACTACCAATTATATTTAAATTATTTGTTTTTAAAACACCTTTAATTTCAAGGTCACTATTATAAAAATTATTTGTGATAAATTTATTAGATGTTCCTTGTTTAATATTATTAATATTTGTTACTTTAGGAATATTACTTTGAAAGTAGTTTATACCTATATCTTCATAATAATAAATATTAGATAAACCTTGTTTATATGTATCAGAAGTTGTTAGTGTTGCTATAACATTCGTTAATTTATTTTTATTAGGTAAATAAAAATTACTGGTTCCCTGTTTAATACTGTCAGTATTAAAATAATATTTTTCATCAGTATTAATTATATTAAAATAATTATTTGATATTCCCATTGGAATACTATCCAATGTAGGAAAATTATGAATTAAATATTTGTAAAGAGTGACATAATTTAAAAATAAATTACTCCCAACAATAATATTATCAGTTGTTAAATCATTAAAAAAAATATTTATATTTGAATTGATAGAATAATTATTAAAAAAATAATTTGAAGTACCTTCCTTAAAATCATCAGTTGTTTTAAGATAAAAATTAGAATTAATTATATTAAAATTTGATGAAAAATTAAAATATTTATTTGAGGTTCCTTCTTTTACTAAATTAAAATTTATATTTATTTTTTTTTCATCAAAATATAAATTTGATTTACCCTCGTTAATTATATCAAGATTATTTGATGCTAAATACTCATATGAAATTTTATTATAATCATCAAATGAATAAAATCTTATTGTATTTGATGTCCTTTCAATTACTTTTAAATCATCAGTTGTAAATTTATTTAATTTTCCACTAAAATCTTCATTATATTTATCAAAATCAAAATAATAATTATTTGTTCCTTCGGTAATATCATCACTTTTAACATTAATAATATAATCATAAAAAACATCTGAAATTAAATTAAAAGTACTATAAAGATTATTTACACCTTCTTTTAATTGGTCAGTAGTATTTCCTTGAGTTATATTAATATAAGTAATTAAACTTGCATCACCTATAATTTTATTAGTTTCTAAATTATTACATATTATATTAGCACTGGAATCAATAATTTTAATCATATCAGGTTCAATTGGTAACCAAAAAAGATTACCATTTTTATCTATGGATAAAAATGAATTATCATTATTTGGTAGTAATGGAAAATTATATATTAAATTAATATTTGTACTTGTTTTGAATGATATAGACTTATTTTTTGAATTTTTAATTTTAAAAACAGATGTAATAAAATTATTTACTGTAAAATTTGATGAAAAATCATTAATAGAACCTAATATTATAGGATAATCTTTATATGCACCACAAGCTAAATAAATAACTTCTTGATTATTATTTTTTTCTGAACATAATAAATTATCAATATTAATATTAAATCTATCATTTTTAATTAAATTACCGATGACAATTGAATTATCAATAGTTGATATATTACAATAACCAATAGAAATAGAACCATTTATATTTGAATTATAATTACCAATAGAAATTTCTGAAAAACCTTGATTATTAAAGCCAATTTTATTTAATGATAGAAGTTCTTTATCATTTGTTATTTTAATTAAATTAGAATTAGTTGTAATATTATTAAAACCAATATTGACGATATTACTTAAATTCAAAAAAGATGAATTATCGTCACCAATTGATATGACTTGATTTGCATTCAAAACATTACTACCAGCTGTTGGACCTAAAAATAATGAATTATTTATATCAAGACCTAATTTACCTGCATTTACACCTATAGCAAGATTATTATTACCTCTAATATTTTTTCCGGCATATTGTCCAATCATTGAATTATTTAATGAAAAAATGGAAATATCTTCAATAAAATCAGTATTATTAAATCCATCGGGTAATAATTTACTCATATTTTTTACTTATAAAACTTATAAAAATAAAAAAACTTATATTTAAATAGATAATATGGATTCATTCAAATATTTTTTGGATTCTAAAGTTAATTTAAATGAATTTGAAAATATTTATAACAGTTATACAGATAATAAAGTTAATTTTGGTGGAGGTGTAATAAGTGTTAAAGATTTATTAACATCTGTTAAATTTAAAAAGGAAGGAGGAGGTAAATTATTAAAGAAAAAATCAGGAGGTGCTGACATTGATTCTACTATTCCAACATCAGGACCTCAAGACAACTTTTTTTATTTAACTAAACCTTCAGGTGTTTTTACAAATACAAATAATATGGTTGATATGTCAGCAAATGTATTTAATTATCCTGGAATACAAACAATGGAACGTTCATATATTTTCTAAAAAACCTCAAAAGCTAAATTAGTATAATTATAATTGAAAGGTTTATATTTAGTATCTTGAAGATATTTAATTCCTTTCTTTTCATATGCATATTTTTCAATAATAATAATCATTTTGCGAGTATATTTAATAAACTCATTAATTGTTTTTTTTAATTGTTCTTGTGGATTAAGATTAAATATAAATTTTAATTTGAAAGGAATAATTATATAACAAGAATAAAGATTATTTATGATTTCATTTCTGATATTTAGAAATGAAGTAAATCTTTCATTTATATCATAACGGTCTCCTAACATAAATATATATATTTTCATTAATTTTTCAGTTTTATTAATAAGTGTTGCATATTTATCACTATCAAAAATTTTTATAAATCTAACATTTAATAATAGGTCAACTAAATATTTATCATTATCTAAATAAAATATTTTATCACTATCATTTTCAAGTTTAATAACCTTATTTTTATAATTACTTTTAAGTTTTTCATTATGATTATATATTTTATCAAAATAATTATAACCAAGAATGATAATAATAATAATTGCTATTAAAATAGAAGGACTTTTATTTGAAATTAAAAAGAAAATTATTGCCAAAATTAAAATTGCAAAATAATAATTATAAATTAACATTTGTTTAAATTGTAGCTCCGTCTATAAAATATATAACAAAAGATAAAATAATTAAAATAATCCCTATATAAAACATTCGGGATTCATTAAATAATATAATTAAAATAGATTTAAGATAATTATCAGTTCCAATATCAAATATTCTCATTATGTCATTAATTATATCAATGACTGTTTGAAGTGTATTTTGATATATATCTATAATAGAAAAATTAAAAAAATCTGTTTCATCTTTATTTTTATCAATTTTGATGATGTTTGGTATTTTAGCTAGTAATTGATTAAATTTCTTTTCTATTTCTTCTTCAATAATTTTATTATCACTCATTATTTACCTATTATATAATATTAAATAATATCCATCATATCACTTGTAGATAATAACATACGTCTACAACAATATCTAGTCAATCCTAAATTATCTAAAATCTCTTTAGTGTGAATTTTACTGAAATATTTATAATCAGGGTCTTCATTAGATACGCCTTCTTTTTCTAATTTTGCTTTTTCAAGCATATAATAATCATATTTATCAGCAATAATTTTAGCACAAGTAAAACAACGTATCGGAACTATCATTTATATTTATAAATATATAAATAAAATATCATTTTTTTTTTATTGTTTAATTATTAGATAATGGAAAATAACCCCTTATATCGTTTATATACACAATTAAAAGATAGAGTTGATATATTATCATCTCAAGGAACTGGTGGAGGTTCAAACGGTGGTCCTGATATGAGTGAAGTTATTCTTCGTATAAGAACTTTAGAAAATCGTCCGTCTACTGATGGTATTCTTCATGATTTATCAACATCAATTGATTTATTAAAAAAAGAAAACCAAGAACTTAAACTTAAATTAGAGGCTTTAAATAAATTTGAAAATATTGAAGAGCGTCTTTATAATCTTGAAATAGTTCCTAAAATTTCACTTGACCCTTTAAATGAACGAGTAAGTGTTCTTGAAACTAATGAATATGAAAAACGCATATCAGTATTAGAATCTCGTATATCTACAATGGAACAATATTGTAATCAAATACCTGATTTAAATTATCGTATAGGAGATATTGAAAAACGACCAAATTTAAGTGAACGTTTAGACAAATTAGAAACAACTGTTGCTAATTTAAACTTAAACGACGAAGAAACAGCGGTATAAATGATTTACTCATTTTAATGTCTTTATATAAATTTAAGGAGAAGACAATGATATATAATTATAAAAATAAGTATGCAGACAGATATTAATATATATATAATTACTAGTGATTATTTAAAAACAAGATTTAACCATCTTAATGTTCAAATAGTTAAATTAAAGGCAATTATGGATAAATTAGATATTAAATATAATTTTATACAAATAAATAATCCATCAAATAAGGAAATTGAAAAGAATATAGATAAATTTAGAGAAAGAGTTGATTTAAATAAAGATAATATTAAAGATGATGATTTTAAAAATTTAATAAATCCTTTGAATACAAATCAAATATCTAATTTTGCAAAACAACATAAAGCAATAGAGGCAATTAAAAATAGTGATTGTAAATTAAATTTTATTATTGAAGATGATATTATGATTATTGATGAATTTATTGATAATTTTACAAATTTAATAGAAAAACTAAAAACTTTAGAATTTGATATAGTATTTACATCAATATCTATTAATGACCCTGAGAATGAGGGTAAATTTTTTAATTCATATGATTATTTTAAAGTTTTAATTTCTAAAAGTTCTTATTTTATAACAAGAGATTGTGCATCAAAACTATCTAGTTTCTTGGAAAAAATAAGATTTCCATATAAACTAAATCTTTCATATTTCATATCAGAAAATAAAGAAATTATCAAAAGTTATATTTATAATAAAAATCTATTATTTGAGGGTTCAAAAATTGGTCTTTTTAGTACTAGTATTAATAATAATAACTTTCTTTATCAAAATGGTGAATTTCTTAAAATGACTAAATTAATAGATAATAAAGAAGTTATAGATGATACAACAATTAACGAAATTGTAAAAATTTATGAAGCTTCTGGTAAAAATAATCCTGATTTTCAACATACAGTTGGACTCTCATATTATAAAAATAAGAAATATAAAGAAGCTAAAGAAGTTTTAATTGAGGCTGTTTTAAATTTAAATAAAAATGATGGATATCTTGCACCTCAATCTGAAGTTTTAAACAATTGTATAAATATGCATCAATTTGAACAATCAGATATTGAAAATGTTTTAAAATTAGATGGTATTTATTCCTAATTTCCCTTCAAGTTTAATTATTTTTTCATTTAATTCCTTAATCGCATTAATTAAAATTGGAGTTAAATTACCATAAGCTACTGATTTCATATCAGTATCTTTATTATGATGAACTACTTGAGGTACTATTTTTTCTACCTCTTGGGCTATTAAACCTATATGATTATTGTCATTATTATTGTGATTATTATTATCAATATATGAATATTCAACACCATTTAATTGATTTACTTTAGATAAAGCATTTTCAATTGGTTTGATATTAGTTTTAATTCTTATATCACTAGGTTGATATAACCTTCCATATAAATTAGCATCACCATTTTCATAAATAAGAAATGAATTATTTGGACTGTTCCAATGAATTCTAATTTGTTGTCGCCAAGAATTAGAATTATTATTATTAGAACCAAAATCACCTATACCAAAATAATTGTTATTACCATAACCAAATTTAATATTACGTTGAAAATTACCAGAACTTTTACTTATAATTAAATTACCTGAACTATTCAATAATGAACAATTTCCAATACATAAATTTGTGTCATTCTCATTAGAAATTGGATTATTATTACCAATACCAATATTACCATTAGATTTTATTCGCATCACTTCATTTAAATTTGTGTTTGCTGTTATATAATTACTTCTTGAACTATTAATTCTAAATGCAATACCATTTTCATAACTACCTGTATCTATATAACCTGATGAATTTTCATTTAAAAATCTTATAAAATTACTTGAATCATCATTAATACTTGCAATAGGTCCTTGAACGTGTAATTTTTCTATAGGTGATGTTCCTATACCAAGATTACTATGAATATAAGTTTTAGTACTTCCCCAACCAATATCACGACCTATATTTATAGTTCCTTCAGTATTATAATCATAATAAAATAATGATGATTTATAATTGGGAATTTGATTATTATCATTTACCAAAGTTATTGAAAATTCGGCATTACTATAAGCATCAAAATTTAAATTTTTATTTAAATTTAAATTATTAGAATTATCTATTCTAATTCCTAATTGTCTATCAATATAATTATCATTATTATTTACACCGATAATTAAATTAGTATTTTCACTGTTAATTAAATAACTGTTATTATTAGAACTTTTAAATAAAGATAAACCATTATGATGGTTTTTATCACTTATTTTAATGATAACTGTTTGATTTTCATTTGAATTATTAATATGAAGATTAGCTATTGGATTTTTAATAGAAAAACCAATATTACCATTATTTTTAATTCGCATTTTTTCGTCATCTTGAGAATTTACATTAACTTCATCCAATGAATTTCTATTTATGAAAATTATATCTCCTGTATCAAAATCACCAGTTTTTATATGACCTATTGCACATTTACACCAATTAACATCATCAGTATTTAAGGCAATAAAAGAACCATTTGAATTATTAGAATTAGTTGAAAATTTAAAGGGAAATTGATTTGAATTTCCTGATGATACATATAAATTAGTAATAGGATTTGAAATACCAATACCTAAATTACCATTGTTTGCCAAAAATAAAACACCATTTCCTTCATTATTATTAAATTGATATCCATTAGGACTTTGAAGAATTGTAGTAGAATTATTCAAAAATTTAAAACGAGGATTATTATCAATAGTTCTATGCCAAATGTCTATTTCAGGTCTTAATTCATTTACAAGTAATTCATTAGTAAAATAAAATCCTTTACATTCGTTTGATGAAATTAAATTAAGATAATTTTTATTATTATGAATTCCAATTAAACCTATAATTTTGTTATTTGAATTATAGAAACAAATATTACTATTATTGATATATATAGATGAATCTTCATTATTATTATTACTTCCACTAAATTTTAATTTAGAATTTCTGATTTCAAAACTTTCACTTGGATTTTCAGTTCCTATACCTATAAATCCATTTGAATTATAATTTAATATATTAAATATATTGTTACTATTATCAATAATTAAAGATTTATAAATAAGATTTGAATTAGAATTTATATGAGGTATTATTCTAAAAGTTGAATTGGATGAACCTTTAAGAACTACAGCCATATCTTATAATAAAAATTGATATTATAATTGAAAATTATTATTAATAATAATGAGTGAACGTTTATATTCTCAAATTGTTGATATATTTATTTATGATTTGAATAATAAATATCAAACTCTTAAATTAAAAGGGATTGATAAAAATAATATAAGTAGTTATATGAGTGATTATGAAAAAATTAGAATTAAAGACTTCATAAATGATGTTTCAAAAATAAAAGATATTTATAATTATAAAAAATGATTTATTTTTATCCTAAATAATTTTCATATATAAATGATTGATACTGAAACTATTATTGTTTATTTATTATTCATTTTAGGAATGACAATTACTTTACCTATATCATTAGTAATATTTATATTATTCTATTTATACATTTTTATATCGTAACATTAAAACTTTCATATAATTATCAGCATATTCATAAGCCATTTTTTCATATGGATGTTCTTCCGAAATAACATTTAAACGAATATCACTAATTCCTTTTGGAAATTCAGAATTATAATAAGCAATTAATTCATTTCCATTTTTATCTTTATAAATAAATTCGTCTAAATCTGGATTTGCTCTTATTAATGACTTACTATCTTTTTTTCTTGAAATGGTATAACCATTTAAAATTAAATATTTATTAATTTGAGGTTTATTAAATCTTTGATAAATATGAATACTTTCGTGTATTAATGTTTTTGTTAATTCATTTTCAGTATAATTAATAATCATTGGAGATAAAAAAATAACTGCACCACGAGTATGTGGAAAACCTTCTTCATAACTACCATTAGTCAAAGCAAAAGTCCAATTATAATTATTATTAAAATATTTTATTGCCTCTGTTGTACAATTTTTTAATTTTTCTTTTTGTATTTCATTAAAATCTAAACAACTATTAATTGCAATTGATAAATATTCATCATTTGATTTTACATTTCTTGCACGTAAATCATAAATACTTAAACTATTGATATAATTATCACTATCTTGTTTAATAAAATTTTGTGTTTCTTCTTTAGTTAGAAAAGTTATAGTATTTGTAAAAGTTTCATAATTACCCGAATAAACAAATACAAATATTAAAATTATAAAAACTGTGAATATAAAACCAATTGACAAAAATAAATAATTTTTACTTTTTATTTTCATTATCATTAAAATAATATTAGAGATTATTTTTATTTAGGTTTATAATAATTTACTGTTTCTATAAGTCCTTCATTAAAATCTACTTCTTCTTTCCACCCCAAGTTATTTAATTTATCAGTTTTTATTGCATAACGAAAATCATTATAATTTCTATCTGGAATATATTCAATCCATTTATCAATATCATCATTTGGTTTTAAATAATTTATCAATAATTTAGCGATATCTAAAACAGAATATTCATTTTTACAACCAATATTATAAACATTATTTAATTCACCTTTATTTAAGACTGTGATAATTGCATTACAAACATCATTAATATGAATAAAATTCCTTCTGGTTATTCCTTCACCGTGAATAGTACATTTCTTATTTTCCAATAATAAATTGATAAATTTAGGAATTATTTTTTCTTTATATTGTCTATTACCATAAACATTGTTACATCTAATAATAATAATTGGTAATTTGAATGAATAATAATAAGACCTTACTATATGTTCAACAGCCGCTTTTGTTGCCGAATAAGGATTTGTAGGATTTAAAATGTCATTTTCACAACAACCTAAATGTTCTATATCAACATCACCATAAACTTCATCGGTAGATATATGAATAAATCTTTTAATTTTTCCATATAATCTAACAGCTTCTATTAATACGTGAGTTCCATAAATATTATCTTTTGTAAATTCTAAAGGTTTTATAAATGAATTATCTATATGAGTTTGTGCAGCAAAATTAATAATTGTATCAATTTTATAATCATTTAAAATTGTTGTTATTAAATCAAAGTCATTTATATTACCAATAATTAATTTATCATATTGAATACCATTAATATCAGAACAATAATCTTTTTTATCTAAATTAACAATAAAGATTTCTAAGTTTTTAGTTTTAAGATAGTTAATGAAATTTGAACCAATAAAACCACAACCACCTGTAATTAAAAATCTATTATTTTTATTCATTTGATAATAATTATAAATAAAAAGCAATTTTTATATAAATTAGTTAAAGATACATAGATAAAACAGGACAGTCATCTTTCTTTTTAAGAATCATATATTTATCAATGAATTCTTTTGTTACAGTAAATGGAAATTTAATTAATTTACTATTATCATTATCAATTGATATATATCTATTCATATTTATATAACTATAAATATTATTAATATTTCTTTGAAGATTTCTAACACCATCTTCTTGTGTTGTATTATCAATAATATGATATATCATTTCATCACTTAAAATAACATCATTATCATTAAAATTATAAGATTCATAAATAACGTTTAATAAACTATGTTTAACTAATTTTAATTTATCTTCTCTATCATATTTATCAATATTAATAATAATCATACGGTCTCTTAGAATTGGATTTATATTTTCAATATTATTAAAAGTGAAAAAAATTATTGATTTAGATAAATCCAATTCCAATTCCTCAATATATTTATCACTAAATTTATCATTTTGAGTTGCATCTGTAATATGAATAAGTGTATTTATAATTTCTTCTCCATATCTACTATGTGAAACCTTATCTAATTCATCAAAGAAAAAAATAGGGTTCATTACTTTTGTTTTTATTAATTGTTCTACTATTTTACCATATGTTGAACCTTCATATGTATATGAATGACCTTTTAAATAACTTGAATCAGATATACCACCTAAAGGAATAAATGCAATAGGATATCCAATAACTTTAGCAATTCCATCTTTTATAAATTTAGTTTTTCCTACTCCCATTGAACCTTGAATTCCAATAACATAACCTTTTGCATTTGGATTTGAAATATATTGTGCTAAAATTCTTATCAATTGTTCTTTGGTATCATTATGACCATAAATATTTTTATCTAAACCAGTTTTAATTTCTTTCAAAAAATCTCCAATTTCTTTTTTATTATAAGAAAGTTCTTTATAAATACCTAAAGGTAGTTGTGAAACAGTTGAAATCCATTTACTTAATTTGGAATATTCAGAAGAAAATGGACTTAATTTACAAAATTCTTCATATTTACGTAAAATAGCTATTTTATTAGATGTAATAGTATTCATAGTTAAAAATTTGAATCGTAAAGGTTCTTTAAATACCTTGAAATCACTTATTTCCCTTTCAATATTTAATATTTCATCTTTTTTTTCATTTGATTGTCCTTTAAAATAATTACATTCTTCGCGTGAATATTTCATCAATAATTCATTATATTTATTTAAATCTTTGCGTCTATAATTACTCATCTTAATATAGATAATAAAAAAAGAGAAATTATCTTTATACACAACATCTATAATAATAATATTTACCACTATTTTCATTATATCTAGTAATTTCAACTATTTCACCTTGTTTAAGTCCAATCCATTTAGCTATTACATCTGTATGTAAAATTAAAGGCATTTGACCTTTACTTTTAATCATATATTTTTCCATAATTTCTTTTGCTTCATCTGATGTTAATTTACGATGTGGAGGAACTAATTCGTGTTTAGTAGGATTAAATAATAACTCTTGTGTATGAAAGTATTGTAACATTCCATCATGTTTTTGAAGAATTTTATCAATTATACTTAGAGAAGTAATAGATGGAGTTGTTAAAATATCATTATTAAATACCAGAATTATGTTATATTTACCATTATATTTTTTTACATAACCATCAATATTAGAACTATTTTTTTTGAATTCATCAATTATGGTACTTCTAAGATTTTTAGTTAAAGCAAATATAATAGCAGTATTTGATGTATGAAAATTAACTGGATAATTTTCATTTAAAAAAACCTCTCTATCTAATTCAGCTTCGTGTTCTTCAAATTCATCAATATTGTCACCTCTTGCTATTAATAAATCCTTTAGATTTTGAATAACATAATCAATTTTATCTGTTTCCATTTTATATTTATATAATTATCTTTATTTTATATATATCATTTTTTCTTTTTGTATTGAAAAAACAGACTTTAATAAAAAAATGAATTCCAAATATAAAGTTGTATTTGGACATACAACAATGCCCAAATCTTCAAAGCGTTTTATTTTCTGCAAGTGTGTTCGCAAGACATGCCCGTATAAGTATCACGTTATTACGGATCCAGAGCTTCGTTCCATCATTCGTGATGAATACACCAAGGGTGTAATTATTCACGTAAGAAACAATAAGGATGTTGTTTTCATTGAAAACACCTGAATTATGTTTTGAAAAAAACCAATCTTTTGGTTTTAAAAAATGATTTATTTTTGTTTTCATAATCAGTATCAACTATGAGTTTAACAAATGAATTATTGCAAAATTATTATAATGATAAAGACTTATTTTCAGTTAATTTAGCTATGACTTTTATGAGACGTTTAAATTATAATATAGATTTAATTAAAATAATAAATTATTATTATTATAAAAATAAAAAAAAATATCAATATAAAGATATTAAACATTTATCCAATTTAATTATTGATATCGGAAATATTATTATAAATGAAGATTTCAAATTGGAATTATATGAAAGTTTGTTATGTTTTAGTGACTATGATTTAAAAATAATAGTTGCCATTATTGTTGAAATATTAAATCATATGAATATCAATAATATTACATATAATATTCATTCAGATTTAATGATTCGGTCTAAAGATAAATATAAAATTAGATATATTCTAATTTTATATCATTCTGGAAGATTAGTAGTTAATAATTCTCATCGGATTTCGTCCCGAAATCAAATTGTAACATTCAGTTTTAAATCATTAGCAAGAATTTAATATTTTTTTAGTATTCTTTTTCTAGATTTAAATCCTCCACCAGATAATTGTGTTGGTTGTTTATAATACTTATTTTTATCTATATTTTTATCTATATCTTGTATATTCATTGTGGATTTATTTATACAAAAACCATCATATAATTCTAATTTTAAATTTTGTTGACACCGGAATATATCTCTTGCTTCATTCATATAATTGATATAATAATAATGATTATTATCATCTGTAAATAAAAAATCCATAAAATCAATATTATCTGCTAAATCTGAAATGTTGTCATCTACTTGATTAGTAATAGGTTTCATAATATGTCCTATTATATCTGAATCAAGCGTTATTGTTTCATCTGTAACAGTTGATTCTTTTTCTACTTGACGTTCATAGCTGGAATGGTTTAGACTTAGATTAGTATATACATCAAAATTCAATTCATTTCCTTTACATTTAATTCTAAATATTACTTTTCTATTTGTATTTATTTCTTGAAGTAATTCATATATAGGTTTGTTATTATTATAAAAAACTCTTTTTAATGTTAATTCACTATCTTGACTATCAAAAGGTATATGTGTCCTTATTCTTTTAATAATACCTGTTCGCACATCATCAATTATATTAACTGAATTAACACTACTTCTATGTCTTTTTGTCATCTATTTATATTGTATAAATAAATCTTTGATAATTTTTGATAAAATCATTAATTAATTTAAAATTTCCATTTGAATTTGCTATTTTAATTCCTGTTTTTGTTTTGATAAATTTTTTTATTTTAATTGTTCTATTATTCATATTTCTAATTATTTCATCAAACGATGGTTCTTTTTTATTATTTAAATTAAATGATATATATCGCATTATACCAATAGCACCTAGACTATTAATTCTATCTGCATCTTGAATAATATATAATTTCAATTGTCTTTTATGATTATTACAATTATTATCTTTATAATTATAAAGATAATAATCTTTAGATAATGATATATTACTTGCAAGTCTAATTATTTCATTTTTGTCATATGCCTTAAGTAACTTGAATCGTTGTAAAAAATTTTTTATTAATTTACTTTGACTTTCATTTGAATATTTACTATCACCATAGTCATGTAATAATGCACCCATTATTATATGAAATAAATCTCTTTGTTTATAAAAACCTTCTTGTTTTGCTATTTTAATAGCTAATTTAACTACTAAAATAATATGATTATAATCGTGACTAATATCATTTAAACTAGTCATATAATCTTTAATAAAAATCTTTGTTTTATTTATAATAGATATATAAGTCATTTTTTGATTAAGACTTATAAATAAAAAATAATCAATTTTTATATAATTATTGTTCATCTGTACTTTTGAAACGGAAACCCTTCCAACCCTTATTATTTTCATAATTACCAAAGGCTTTCTCAAAGTATGATTTAATTTGACTTCTATCTGGTATTTTCTTTCCTTTAGCAACATTATTATAACTCCATTGTTTGAAATCATTAAATACATCCATAAGTCCTATCTTTTCTTTAGATGAAGGGTCAGTAATAATATTATCACTCATATATTGACCAATGACATCATTATTTTGTTTATATTTCTGTGTTGCATTAATAACTTCACGAGGTTCTGCAATTTTAATAGGATTAATTGTCTTATGTCTTTCAATCAACATTGATAAGAATATGTCTGCATATTTTTCCAATTTTTCATTTAATTGTAAATCCATAGGAAATTCATTAGGTTTATCAGGGTCTGGGTTTTCACAGAATTTTGATGAAAATTCAATAACTCTGATTCTTCGCCAAGTTCCACCATCATCGCTGGGAACTTCAGGAAGTTCATTACATGCAAGAATCATTTTAAATTGTGGTCTAAATTCATATGGTTCTTTATATAATCCTCTTGTAAGAATTCTGTCATTACCCGACAATTCTTTCATATATCCAATATTAATTTTATCATTTTCACTAGGTTCCTGTAAAACTGCAAAACGTCTGCCTTTTGTTCTTTCTACTTCACCTTGTGCAGAATTTGAAGCAGCCCGTTTTTGAGTTAATAGGGCAATAGGAAGCGTTGCATAATAATCACCGATGGCTTTTTGAATTAAATCTAATAATCTACTTTTACCATTACTACCTTGACCAGTAAAGATATAAAATCTTTCTTGAGCAATACTTCCATCAATGGCACAAGCAAGAATATCTAAAACATAATTTCTAAGATTTTCATTAGTAAATAACTTTTCAAAGAAATTATTAATTTCAGCTATTTCATAACATTCGTGATTATAAGGAATATAAATTTTATTTGTAGATAATGATATATAATCATCTGGCATACCTTCTCTGAATATATGTAATTTAAGGTCATATACACCATTTTCAAAACCCAATAAATAATTTCTGTTATCTAATAATTCTTCAAATTTTTCATCTATAAATAAACATTTACATTCTTTCATAACACTTTCTTTATAAGCAGTCTTTTTAAGATTTAATGCTATTTTTAAAGCAGATGTTGCTCTTTTATTAAAATGTTCTCTTTGACCTTCGTCAGATGTTTCAGTTATCTTTTGATTATAATATTGAGCTCTTTCAGTAAATTTTCTACAAACTTCTTCGCTCAATTCCTTCCTTAATTTTAATCCTTCACGAGCTTTAACCCATCTATGACAATATTTATCATATTTATACCAAGTATCTTTATTAACTGCTTTATATTCACCTTTATAAATAGCTTGAACTACCTTAGCTACATCATAATGTGTTCCATCAGTACTTAAAGCATTATCAATTAATGGTATAATAGAATTATTTATTACTTCATTATAACGCTGTGGATTATCTTGTTTAGCCCACCATCTTAAAGTACCCATACTCAAATTTTCTTTTTTCATTTTATCCCATGATTGTTGACATTCACCTTCAACAAATGAACTACTAATTTTTGAAAATTCAATCCAAGTATTTAACAAACGATAATCAATATTTCTTAATGCCCAACCCAAATTAATCCAATCATCATATCTATCTGCACGTTTATGACATAAACATTCATTTACAAGATTTTTAGCTAATTCAAATTCATCATCACTAATATAATTTTTAATAATATTAGTAAGTTTTGATGAAAAGATATTACTGTCTAATTTATCTTTTTGTTTTTTATCCATCATAGGTAAAACGTGACGAATATATTCATTAATATCATTGGAAGTTTCTTCTTTTATTTTTGTTTCTTCTTTTTCCAAATTTCGCATTGAAAATAGACGAATATAATTAATTTCATCAGTTGCATTTGGAATATGTTCAATAATTGTAGTTTTTGAATTGTGATAGTTATAAATTTTAGTAACTCGGTATGCATCACAGTCTGGTTTTTTACTACCATACATTTGCCAACAATTTGCACTAATAATAGCTTTATCAACTATGTCATCGTGAATTGCACACATATCAGTTATATTAAATATTTCTTGAGCTTTTTCTAGAATTTTAGTTCTAATGAAGTATTGAATATTATTATTAACAATAATATGTGGAAAAATTATATGTATTCCATCTTTAATTTTACCCCTATATTCCGTGGGAACAGGTTTTTCCATAACATAAGCAATATTTGATTCATCGTTAACATTAAGATAATTGTTAATAATCTTAAAATAAGTATCAACTATCTTATAAATATGACTTTCATCATATTTACGTTGAATACATCGTTCTTCATGCATAGTTATATCCTTAGAAAACCTAAAATCTAAGTCTACACGAATTGGACTAGGGTCTAATGGTTTCTCAGTAAAGAAAAGTGACACCCCGCTAGTAATTGCAAGTGCATATAAATCTAGAAAGGTATTATAACTGTCAGCAGGTATATTTAAAGAAATTCTAGGATTTGCAATGCTAGTATTCGTAAACACTTTTCCTTTTTCAGATTTATATTTACTAATAAAGCCTTGCAAATCTGTTTTAGCTACTGACATATTATATTTATTTTATATATTTTTATATTAAAAATATATTAATCAATTTTTATTTTTCATATTAACTTTATTTCCCTTATTATTTTAGTCTTATAATTATGATTCTTTAATTTCAAAGCAATTTTTGATGCAATCATACATTTATTTAATAAATGATTAAATTTATAAATTTCATCACTATTGTCATCTGTAATTTGCTTCATATTAAACTTAATATAATTCGTAAATTTCTTTGAATATTTTTCACTTAATTTAATATTTAACGAAGTTTCATCTTTTTTTGTTAAACTCTTATATTTATCATAAGTATATAAAGAAATAAATTTAGCGACATCATATTCATGTCCTCCTTTATCTATACAATTATCAATTAAATAAATGGTATGTATATTTTTAATTTCTTTATATTTAATATAATTATATTTTTTTGCCATTATTATGATATGTTTAATTTCTTTTTCGTTTTTATTTTTACTTAATAATAACCATTTTTTTTCAATTTCATTACTATTATGATTATTATTGAAAATACACCATTCAATCCAAAGATGTTTATAATTATCTTCACCGATACTTTTGAGTGTCATTCCAATATCTAAATATTCTTCTTCATTATAAATTATACATTCATATAATAAATCTTTAATGAAATTATAATTCATATATTACTATTTACTTAAAATAATTTTTAAATAATACTTATGATAGAATAATAATGGAATTTTGTAGCCCTTCAGCAAAAAAAAGGAAATTTTGTTATAGTAAAGAATCATTAGAGAAAATAGTTAAAAATTGGAATATTTTATGTCCTTATAAAAATGATAAAATTATTATAAATCCAAATGATAGTTTAAATGATATCATTTCTAAAATAAATGAAAAATTTAAAAAATATACTAAAAAAGATAATATTTATTGGGCTTGGGTTGACCTTTTAAAAAGAGAGGCCAAATATCAAAAAAAACAATCATCATTAAATGAACTCCTTACAATTGAAAGAAATGATTTAAGACCGTCTCAACCTAAAGAATGGGTAAAGAATCCGGTGGAATGGTTATCAAATTATGATATAATTAAAGTTCTTAAACAATATGAAGATATTCCTGAAAATAAATATAAATTTTTAGGAGTATTTTCAATTGATTTTGGATTAAAAAAAGACGGGGTTTGTCAATTTTCACAATTTTGTAATATAAATATTAAGGAAATTCTTGAATCCGGTAATATTAAATATTTAGGTTTTATTACTAATCTTTCGCGTTCAAATGAACCAGGTACACACTGGACCTCCAGTTTTTTCGTTTTAGACCCTTCATTACCATCATTTGGAGGTTATTATTATGATAGTACCACTGGTACTATTCCAAATGATTTAAAACCAGTTTTTGCAGATATTAAATCACAAACAGAAAAAATATTTAATAAACCTTTTCCAATTGAAATTAATAAAATAAGACACCAAAGAAGTAATACTGAATGTGGTGTTTTTTCAATAGCATTTCAATTATTATGGTTAAATTTTTTAAAACAAGATAAAAACACAAAATTTGAAAAAATAATTAAACTTTCTGAATATACAGATGATAAAATGAAAAAATTAAGATTTAGATATTTTCGTCCAAATATTTCATCAATTATTTAAGTATTAATTTTATTATTATTATCATAAAATGGATTCCAATAATTTATATCAATCTTGTTTAAAAATGTTAAATGATAAATATAATTATACTGATTTATCTAAAGATGTTTTTATGGATATTTATACAAATATTTATGAAAAAGCAGGTATAGTTATTCCTACAAATGATTTAAATAAAACAGTTCTTATTGAAGTTAAAAATTTTGTTGAAGCTAAGATTAATAGTAACAATAATACTAATCATAAAGATGAGGATTTGGAATTAAAAATAAGAGAAATAGAGGCTTCCAGAGCAGCTATTGCTAAATTAAATTTTGTAGCACAACCTCAATCAATTGATACAGATATTCCGATAACAACAAAAATAAATACACAACCTATTAATATAACAACGTATCAACAACATTCATCAAATAATAAATATAAAACTTTTATAATTAATACCACTAAAAATAATTTTAGAGTTACTCCTAATATTGATATTAAAAGTCATTCAATCTATCCATGTTCTATTTGTATATCAAATGAAATTAAAAATAAAACCCCTTACTTAATTCTTACAATAAATGATGGTATTAAACAAATAAATTATACATATATTCCTACAAAAATAAATAATTCAAATTGGGATATATGGAATCCTATAATTGATGATTATATAGATATTACTTTAAATACTAATAATTGGATTATAAGTATAATTGATTATTTAAATATTCCAATTGATATGAATGAATATCAAACAATTGTCAATGATGTTCTTATGGTAAATAATAATTATACATTAAATATAAATAAACCTTATTATTTTTCATTAAATGATAAAATTAAAGTCATCAAAAATGATGGTTATATCGTTGATAATACAATAAATGATATAAATGGTAATATTATAACAATTAATAAAAATAATTTAAATTTAAATGATTTTATGGATAGTAAGATTATTAATTATAAATATAATATAACTATTACTTTTAAATATCATCTTAAACAACAAGAATAAAAATTATGAGTAAAGTAATAATTGCTATTGTTAATATTTCAATTCGCATTTTTAATTTAAGTTTTTGATTTTTTGATAATCTAGTTGGTTTATTTTCTGGACTTATATTAATAATTAAAAGATATACAATATAACCTATAATTATAGACATAATGATATGAATTAGAATACTAGTTGAATTAATATGCATATTCATATAATTAAAAATTAAACGTAATCTAAAAATATCTATATTAATAATCATAAAAGTTATTAGGAAAATTAATACATATCCAATCATATAATAAACTAATGATTTAGCAACTGTTGTTAATCCATCTTTATCTATAAAATAATTAGTTATTTGTAATGAAATTGTTCTAATTATTACTATAAGAATTATAAAAATTATTTTATCAGTAAAAGTTACTTCTAATTCAATTTCAGGGTCTAGATTATTATCAGAAACTGCATCATATAATTTACCTTTAGCTATTTCGGGTATACTTGTTTTTCTATCTTTATCGTATTGATAAAGTATTCTTTCAAATATATTATCACCATCTTTATTATAAAACTTATTTAAAATTTCTTCATTTTCAGTGTTATTTACAGTACTGGTAGTAGCTGCTTTTAATTTCTTATAATCACTTTTAACTTTATCAATACGAGTCAAATTAGCATTAATTTTTTTTAAATTATCATTATCTACTATTGTATCATTAATATCTACATCACCACCATATTTTTTAAAACCACCATTAAAATTTAGGTCTCTCATATTTCTATAATTAGGTTGTTTAATAATGGTGTCATAAGTTGATTCTAATCTTTGAATGTTTTTTTCTTGGTCTTTATATTTATTATATAAATCTTTTAAATTTCTTTTATGATTGTCTATAATTTTATCATAAATTTTTAAATATTCATTAATATTATCTAAAATTGTATTATCATCATCATCATCATTTAATTTAAAGTAATTTGATAAGTTTAGTCTAATTAAAATATCATCTGTATTTTTAAATGGTTCTAATGCTGGTAATATTTGTTCCATTATTTCTTTCAAATTTTCTTTTTGTTCTTTTAATTTTATTTGTATACTACTCGTAGGTACTGTATTACCATCTTCTCTATCAACTCCAAATTCTAATAACTTATTTTCAACAATTCTTTTTTGATTATTAAGTTTGCTTTTGATTTTACTCAAATTTTGACTGAATTCCTCTATATCTTTTTTAGGGTCTGGATAAGTAATTTCATCTATACTTTGTTTCTTACCATTTTCAGTTATATATGGGTTATCAAATTTAGAATTAGTTTCAATGAATTTTTTATATTCATCTATAATAGTGTCTTTATTACTTTCTTTACTAATAATAAAATCTTTTTTGAATTTTTCAAATTTTTCAAAAAATTTATAAATTTTTGTTAATTTTTGCAATATAAATTCATTATCTTTTTTTTCTTTTTCATTTATTGTCATATCATTTTTATTTTCATTAATGGTAGTTGTAATACCACCACCACCTTTATTTTTTTCATTAACAGGAGTTAGTTTTTGTTTTAATAATGATGTATTAAAATCTAATAAATTCATTTCTAAATCGGTTATATTAAAACCTTTTTTATTTAATCCTTTTAATAAAGGTATAAAAATTTCATCTTGAAGTTGTTTATGATTATCTGTTACTTTTGTCGTTTTATAAATATCAAATAATAATTCTAGTGATTTATGAATATAATCATAAATATCAATTTTACTTACAGTTTTTATATCAACTTCTTTATATGGATTTTTAAATAGTTCTTCCATTAAATTTTTATCTAAATTTATCTTAAGATGTGCAAATGTTGGATTATTTGACTTAAAATTGATAATAACTGTTGTAAAATTTTCAATATTTCCTGATATTGGTATTTTGGCTCTCATATATAACAAAACTTCTTCAATAAATTTCAAGAGTTGTATTTGATTTATGAATTTTTTATATCGTAATAAAATTAAATCACTTCCTTTATATGTTGATAAATCTAAATATTCCTTTGAACTTCCTTTAATAATTGAATAAAGATAAATAAGTGATTTAAAGTTATATGATGAAATTTTGGAAAATAATGATGAAATTAAATAAATGGTATAATTGATATATGATATTAATTTATTATCATTTAAACGAAGAATTTGTAAAAAATTTATTTTTTCATTACCTGATTGTTTATAATTGTAATAATTATAATTAATAAGTGTTTTTTTGAGATTTATATTAGGTTCTAATAAATGCATTATTTCACTATTAATGTAAAATTTAAATTTATATTCTTTTGTAATATCAAAATCTATAAAATAATAATCTCTTCTAAGGACCAATGCCAAATATTCAAAATTTAAAGAACGAAGAATGAAATCATATAATGAGAATTGATTTGCATTAAGATTTACACTTATATTCAAAGGTTTTTCATTATCAAACTTAAATTTATATGGTTTATGTTTTATATTAGGTATTTCATAATTATTACCATTAATATTTATCTTAATAGTTGTATCACTACTCAAAAGTTCCATAACTATAAATGCATTCAATTCACTTGAATTATTAATAATTATTTGATAATTATCCGGTTTTGATGTAAATTCATATATAAAATTTAACAAAAATTTAACCTCTTCAATTAAATTTTCTTCAGTTAAATTAATTTGAATTATATCTCTTAAAAATTCAAAATTATTTTTTGCAATCATTTCATTAATTTCAGTATTCTTCGCTTCAGTTAAATATCTTTCACCTTTTTTATTGACAATAATTTCTTTCACAAATAAAAAGTTATTTGTAGTTATCATTTCATCAATTTCTTTTAAGATTTCTAAATGAGTTTTATTAATTTCAAATGTTACATCATTTATATTTATTTTAAGATTGATATCATTAGATTCTAGATTTTTATAAAATTTATAAATAAAATTAATAAATAAATATCTGATAATTTGATTATAATTATGATAATAATTTTTAATGATTGTATCTGTTGAATTAAAAATCTTAATATAATTCAGGAATAATTCCAAGGTTTTTGCATTAATTTTAGTTATTATATCTTCAATCATTAAAATGATGTCATCTGTATAAACTCCAGTTTCAATAATTTTCTTTAAACTTAATATTAATGTTTGGTCATCATTATAATAACTATAAATATTTAAAATAAAATATAATTTATAAATAGTTATTGATGAATTATTTATTTCCTGATTTCCTAAGAAATTATAAAATAATTTAAAAACTTCTAATAAACTAATTGGATTACTTACATAACCACCTTGTTGTATTTCTTGTATATTATTTTTAATTTCAACTACTTTTGATTCTTCATTAATTTTAAATTTATAATTAAAAATTTGTTTGTTTGTATCACTAGAATCTAATAATTTATTGATAAAATCATATATTTGGTCTTCTTGAGATTCATAAATAAAATTTTTACGATTAAAATTAAGTTCCTTTATTTTCATTATTTTATCATCATCATTAAATTGTTTATTTGAAATTATTTCACGAGTTTTATTTAAAAAATAACTACTTTTTTTTTCTTTAAAATTTATTACTTCTATTGTTCTTTGGATTACACTATTAAAACTTGTGGTTTTTGCTTCACTATTTGGTATTACTATTTTAATTATTTCATTAATAGCATTTAGCTTTTCTATATTTATTTTTGAATCTTTTAATATTTTTAATATTTTATTTACTGCTATTTTATTTCTTATTTTTTCTAATATTTCTTTAAATATTTCATTATTAGTATTAAATTTCATAAATAAATTGATAAATAATAAATATCCAGCTAAATTTTCACTATTTAATTTACCATCAAAACCAAGTAATTTATAAAATTCTTGTTTTTTATTGGCTTTTAAATTAGCTTTTATTTTTTTTAAATAATTATCATCATATTTTATTATTCCACCACCTGCTTTTCCTCTTACTATGTATTTTTGTTGTGCATCTGGTGCTGGTGCTGGTGCTGGTGCT
>SXGQ01014707.1_pt1 | contig 25821 bp, 24 predicted proteins | sample 3178371 | NCBI WGS metagenome assembly SXGQ01 (sample SAMN11356859, study PRJNA531348) | freshwater metagenome | isolation source: freshwater sample F1-20 | place: China: Fuxian Lake, Yuxi | collected 2017-12-25 | reverse complement strand
TCAAAGTCTTCTGCGCCACAGAGACTCTCGTTGAACGCAACTTTTGGAATGAGCATGAAAAAAGGCGCTCCTTACAAAATTACAAATACGGTCGTCGAGTTTGTTGAGGGCAAGCAAATCGCATGGCGCCACTTTGGTGGGCATGTTTGGCGATACATCCTCGAATCGACGCAAGGCGGCACGATGGTGACCGAGCAGTTCTCTTACGGCACTTCAAAATCACCCTTGATGCTCAAGTTGGCTGGTTATGTTCGCAACAACGAACGCGACATTCGTAAAACACTCGACAATTTGGCTGAATACTTCTCCGACAAAAAATAGGCTGGTTAGATGCAACTTCCGCAAGGTTTTGGTGCTTATGTTGCCAACATCGGCATTAAAGACACCTCGCAAGATCTGACCCTTGTAGTTGCCGAGAGTGTTTGCACTGCTGCAGGCGTGTTTACACAAAGCCGTTTTGCTGGCCCGAGTGTCGTTGTCAGTCGAGAGAACATCGCCGACAACTCGGCACGGGCCATTGTGGTGATTTCAAAAAATGCCAACGTTGCCACTGGTATTGAGGGCATGAGTAACGCACGCGAAGTTGTCAAAACTGTCGCCGCGAAAATTGGCTGCGCGTCAACTGACGTATTGATCGCGTCAACCGGCGTTATCGGTCGTCAGTATCCGATGCAAATTGTACGCAAGGGTTTGACAGCGGTACCAAACAAGTTTGAAGACACTTCTGTCGAAGATGTCGCCCGGGGCATCATGACCACCGACACGGTGCACAAAACCGCCGAAGCAACTGTGTCTGACTCATCGGCACGCATAGTTGGCGTGGCCAAAGGTGTCGGCATGATCGAACCCAATATGGCGACTCTGATCACGATGATGTTCACTGATGCGATGATCGCAAAAACTGATCTTGATCAAATCTTTCGACGAGTAATTGATAAAACTTTTAATTGCGTATCGGTCGATACAGATACGTCGACAAGTGACACGGCGATTATTTTGGCGAGTGGCAAGGTCGGCGCAGTCGATGCCGAGTTGTTTGAAGCGGCGCTTTACGACGTTGCGTTGTCGCTGACAAAGCAAGTTGCCCGCGACGGTGAAGGCGCCGAAAAACTGATCGAAGTGTGCGTCGACGGTGCGCGAGACGTGCGTCAAGCCAAACTTGTGGCAAAATCAATCGTCAATTCGCCACTGGTCAAGACTGCCGTGCACGGCGCAGACCCGAACTGGGGTCGTGTGGCGATGGCAGTCGGCAAATGCAGCGATGAGCACGACATTGACGAATCAAAAGTCGTGATTCGCTTTGGCACCCAAGAGGTCTACCCGACTTTTGTTGACGCCTCTGGGCTTGACGCGCTGAGCAAATATATGCGCAGCGACACCGTGCTGATTCATGTCACGCTCAGTACCGGCGAAGCCGATTGCACCGTGTGGGGCTGCGATCTGACCGACGGCTACATTCGCATCAACGCCGACTACACGACGTAATTTTTCAGCAGTACTGGTTGATCCAGTTCAAGATACTTGGGCGGTAAGTGAGAACTGATTTGTATTGTGCGACATCGTCAGGAAGACGCTCGAGCAGTGTGCGTGTATTTTGGGCGATTTCTTTGCTGCGCTGAACATAATCAACCAACGGCTGTTGATATCCACGAATTGTAAACAGAATGCCCTTTGTTTTTGGCAGTCGGCGCAACGTCTGGCGCTCCATGCGGATCCATAACTCTTCGGGCTGTTTGACGAGCGGGGCTGTGGGTATCTTCGGTTGAAACAGTGCGGGGTGATCTTGAATGATCCAGTTCGAGCGCCAAACTGGCTTGTCGACGGCGATGCGCTGAAAATATGTATTGGTCGCGGCGCCAACATGCTCGGCGTACTTGGCGACAGGTGCATGAATCGCGAGCATATTTTTGCCCATTTTTTCAGAAAGCATCCATCGACTCGGCGCACAAAGAACGGCGGCTGTTAACAGCATTTGTTCGGTTCCATCTTGCGACTTGATGGGCTGTAAAACCACAAGATCATCAGCAACCAGCAAACTCGCCTCGACTAGCGCATCGATGCCAGTGCTCGATGAATCGACGCCCACCCACTGACTGACCAGCATTGCCGCTTCTTGCGCGACATCGTCGCCACCCGGCAACATGCTGACGACTTCGTTACGACGAGTTGTCAAAAGTTTTTTCTTTAAATCGATTGTCAATTCAGTTTCTGCATCTCGAGGCAACCAGTTTGTGAGATCAAGCGGCCAAATGCCGAGACGATGTCGAAAATTTTCACCAGCGATTTGCGGCAAAATCTGCTCGGGTATCGGCATCGCTTTGAACGACGCAGCCTCAGTAACGGGCGTCTCGTCGAACGGCGTAAATGGATGACGGTGAAGAACGTGGATACCAGCCACGAAAATTATCTATTCGTCACTTCGGCGGCATGCGTATGCCGCCGTCGACGCGAATCGACTCGGCATTCATGTAACTATTCGTGATGCACTCGACGACCATTGACGCGAGTTCGTCTGGTGCGCCAAGTCGATGCGGAAACAGAACACCCTTTTCGAGGTTTGCCTTGAAGTTTTCGCTCGCTTCGCCTTGACCATAGATAGGGGTGTCGATCAACCCGGGTGCAACCGTATTTACGCGGATGCCGATTGCCGCCAGATCGCGAGCGATCGGCAACGTCATGCCAACTACTCCACCCTTAGACGCCGAGTAAGAGGCTTGACCAATTTGACCGTCGTAAGCGGCAACTGATGCAATGTTGACGATTGCTCCACGCTCGCCATGCTCAAGAGGTTCGGTAGTGCTAATTGCCGTGCCGACGATGCGAATGCAGTCGAATGAACCGACCAAGTTGATCGCAATAACTTTTTTGAATGCATCGAGGTTGGCTGCCGACTCGTAACTGCCATCTTTGCCGACAGTGCGTTGCGCCCAACCGATGCCGGCCGAGTTCACCAAAACACGAACTGGGCCCATTGACTTGGCCATCTCGGTGGCGTTGATTATGTCTTGCGTATTGGTCACATCAACTTTGCAGTATGCGCCACCGATTTCTTTAGCGAGGGCCTTGCCTTTTTCTTCTTGCACATCGGCCACGACGACTTTTGCTCCGCGAGCGGCCAGCATCCGTGACACTGCTGCTCCGATACCTGATGCTCCGCCTGTAACTATTGCGCTTACATTTTTAATGTCCATGCATGCAGACTACGCAAATCTTGAGTGTGCGAGCAACTTGGGTAAGTGTTAGTTAGCGCGAAGCGATGCGGCGACCGCTAGTTGATCGACGAGTTCGTTCATCGGTTCGCCGTCGTGGGCTTTGACCCATCTGAACGAGACATCGTCACGACTGTTGACCAGTTCGATTAGCGGCTCCCATAAGTCGCGATTGGCCACCAGCTGACGCTGTGAGTTTTTCCAACCGCGTCGCTGCCAGCCCATCCACCACTTGTCACGAAAACAATGCACGACATATGTGCTGTCTGAAACTATTTCAATCGGTTCATGAAAATCGCTGTACGTGCGCAGAGCGTTGATCACGGCGAGCAACTCCATCCGCTGATTAGTCGTCTTGGGTTCGCTGCCAAAACCGCATGGCTCGCCAGTTGGCGCAACAGCCCACGCCCAACCACCGGGGCCTGGGTTTCCCGAACAAGCGCCGTCGGTGTAGATAACGATTGACATTCCTTTAATACTTGCGCAAACTTAAGGTGAATGGCGACATACATCTTTGCGATGTCGAAATTTTCTGCGAGACTAGCCATGTGCTGTTTGACGGATCAATACATCAACTGCCAGACACCGACCCAGGCGAAACAGAAGAATGGCTCGATTCGCTTGACGCGGTGGTCGAAGTGCAGGGCAAAACTCGTGCGCGATATTTGTTGTCGCGACTTTTAGAGCGTGCGCGCGCGAGTCAAGTGAGTTTTCCGGCGACTGTTTCGACGCCATACATCAACAGCATTTCAACCGAATACGAACCGTGGTTTCCGGGCGACGAACATCTCGAGCGAAGAATTCGTGCCTATATTCGTTGGAACGCCGCAGTCATGGTCGTGCGTGCGAACACGAAAGCCGAAGGCATCGGCGGACACTTGTCGACGTTTGCTTCGTCAGCGAGTCTTTATGAAATTGGTTTCAACCACTTCTTCAAGGGCAAAGACAGCGGTTCACCTGGTGACCATGTTTATTTTCAGGGACACGCGGCGCCGGGTATTTATGCTCGCGCATTTTTGGAGCGCCGACTCAACGAAGAAGATCTAGATTCGTTCAGGCGCGAAATCGGTCGCGAGGGTCGCGGCTTGTCGAGTTATCCGCACCCGAGATTGATGCCCGAGTTCTGGGAGTTTCCGACCGTGTCGATGGGCCTTGGCCCACTCACGGCGCTTTATCAAGCGCGGTTCAACAGATATTTGATGAATCGCAAAATTGACGACACATCCGCAAGTCGTGTGTGGGCGTTCTTGGGTGACGGCGAATGTGACGAACCAGAAACACTTGGCTCGATCTCGCTTGCTGCACGCGAACATCTCGACAACTTGGTGTTCGTCGTGAACTGCAACCTGCAACGTCTTGATGGACCAGTGCGTGGCAACGGAAAAATTATCCAAGAACTCGAGGCGACATTTCGTGGTGCTGGATGGAATGTGATCAAAGTTATTTGGGGTTCGAAGTGGGACGAACTTTTGGCGCGCGACATATCGGGTGCGCTGCTGAACAAAATGAACACGACCGTTGACGGCGAGTTTCAGCGCTACACGATCGAAGACGGCAACTATATTCGTGAAAACTTTTTTGGACCAGACCCGCGTTTGCGCGAGATGGTCAGCCACCTGTCGGACGCAGACTTGCAAAACCTGCCGCGTGGCGGTCACGACTATCGCAAACTGTACGCGGCGTATCGCGCAGCAACTGAAAACGCTGGCTCTGGTCGACCAACGGCAATTTTGTGCAAGACCGTGAAAGGTTGGACGCTCGGCGACGACATCGCGGGTCGCAACGCCACGCACCAGATCAAAAAAATGACCGATGCACAGTTAAAGACATTGCGTGACCGTTTGCATTTGAACGAAGAAATCTCTGACGCCGACCTCGAGGCCGAGGATCCGCCCTACTATCGCCCACCAGTCGACAGTGTTGAATATCAGTACATGATCGAACGCCGCCGGGCACTCGGTGGCGCATTGCCACGCCGCACCACGACGGTGCGCAAGTCCATTAGTTTGCCGGGCGATGACGCGTTCAAAGAATTCGAAAACGGGAGTGCGACACAAAGTGTCAGCACGACGATGGGCTTCACGCGACTATTGCGCAACTTGGCACGCGACAAAGACTTCGGCGAACGTGTCGTGCCGATTATTCCAGACGAGGCGCGAACATTCGGCATGGACTCGCTGTTTAGCGAATTGAAGATCTATGCGTCGCAGGGTCAAAAATATGAACCCGTCGATCACGACATGTTGCTCAAATATGCCGAGGCGAGCGACGGTCAAATTCTTGAGGAGGGCATCACCGAAGCCGGCAGTCTTGCGAGTTTCATCGCTGCTGGCACGAGTTATGCAACCCGTGGCGTGCCGATGGTGCCGTTCTACACGTTTTATTCGATGTTCGGCTTTCAACGAGTTGGCGATTTGATTTGGCAGGCCGCCGATGCTCGAGCCAAGGGCTTCTTGTTGGGTGCGACTGCCGGACGCACGACCCTGCATGGAGAAGGTTTGCAACATCAAGACGGTCACTCGTTGGTGTTGGCCAGCACGGTGCCCGCGTGTCGCGCATATGACCCGGCATTTGCATACGAAGTTGCAACGATCGTGCGCGAAGGCATCAAAGAAATGTACGGCGACACACAGAAAGACGTGTTTTATTACTTGACGCTGTACAACGAAAACTACCTGATGCCAGTGATGCCAGAATCGCGTGATTCGACAAAGAGCGTCGCCGAACAAATTATGCAAGGTCTCTATTTGTGGAAGCCAGCGCCAACTGCCAAATATCGCGCGTCAATTTTGTTTTCTGGCTCGGCGCACACCGCCGCGAGTTTGGCGGCCGCCGAATTGCTTGAGCGATACGAGGTGGGTTGCGAACTATGGTCGGCGACTTCATACAAATCATTGCGCGAACAAGCAATCGAAATCGAACGCTGGAACCGCCTGCACCCTGAACAACAGCAACGCCAACCGCTCGTCACCGAGTTGCTGGACAGCGGAACGGGACCAATAGTGGCAGTCAGCGACTTTATGCGCATCGTGCCCGAACAGGTGGCGCGATTTGTGCCAAGTCGTTCGTTTACGCCGCTTGGCACCGACGGCATGGGCCGCAGCGACACACGCTCGGCATTGCGTCGCCACTTTGAAATTGACGCACCGCATATCGTGGTGGCTATATTGCATGAGTTGTCAACTGCAGGCGAAATAAAATCTGAGGTTGTGAGCGAAGCGATCAAACGACATGGGATTGATCCAGAAATCGCATTCGCGCTTCATCAATGACGCGCACACTTTATATAACCGGCGTTGAGAGCGCCGACGCGCTGTTGAATCGCGATGGCACTGCCCTGATGATCGGCATGTTGCTCGATCAACAAGTGCCCATGGAGTGGGCGTTCACCGGGCCGTATACGATTCGCAAACGACTTGGACACCTCAATGCCAAGCGCATAGCAGCGATGAATGTCGACAAGTTTGTCGCGATTTGCTCTGAGAAACCGGCGATACATCGGTTTCCGAGATCGATGGCGACGCGAATTCATCAGTTGTGCGTTGCGCTCGCCGAAAATTATGGCGGCAAGGGAGAAAATGTTTGGCGCGACGTCGACGATGCCAAAGAACTAATGGTGCGGTTGCGCCAACTACCCGGATACGGTGAGGAGAAATCTGAAATTTTCATCGCTCTGCTGGGCAAACGATTTGGTGTGCGTCCAAAAAATTGGAAGAAATACGCGGGAGTGTTTTCTGATGCCCGACCAAGAAGTGTCGCCGACATTTGTTCGGCGGCGACTCTGTTGAAGGTGCGCGGTTTCAAACAGATGCAGCGCGCTCGCGACACCGACAAACAAGATCGCCCACTGACGCGCAAAAAGATCAGAGCCAAGAAGTGACCGTTCTTGTGACTGGTGGCGCCGGCTATATCGGCGCGCACACGGTGCGGGCATTGCACGCGGCAGGACGCAAAGTCGTGGTGCTCGACACGCTCGAACGCGGAAACCGTGAAGCCGTGGTCGACGCCGAATTGATTGTTGGCGACACTGCAGATCAAAGACTTGTTGCCAAGATCTGCAAAGATTTCAAGATCTCGAGTGTGGTTCATTTTGCGGCATACAAAGCCGTCGGCGAATCAATGACCAAACCCGAGATGTATTGGAGCAACAACGTTGCCTCGACCGAGAAACTTTTGGCGGTGCTCGCTGAAAATCAGGTCGATAAGTTCGTTTTCTCGTCTTCGGCTGCCGTTTATGGCACTCCAAAATCTGTGCCGGTTACCGAATCTGCGGCGACCGTGCCCGAAAGTGTTTATGCCGAGACGAAACTTGCCGTTGAAAAATACCTCGGCACACTGACGCTTAATTCGGTGAGTTTGCGATATTTCAACGCCGCCGGTGCAAGCAGTGACAACAAAATAGGCGAAGACTGGTCGGCATCTCAAAACTTGATACCTCAAGTGATGCGTGCTCTATTGGATGGCGCATTCAAGTTTGAAATTTATGGCAACGACTATGCGACACCGGACGGCACGTGCATTCGTGACTACATCCATGTCGAAGATCTTGCAATGGCTCACTTGAAAGCGCTTGAGTATCTTGAAATTGGCGGAAAATCGCTCGTCTGCAACATCGGCACAGGCCAAGGCACTTCTGTTGCGCAGTTGATTGACCTGACCGAAAAAATTACGAAACGAAAAGTGCCGTTCACGATTGCTGCACGACGCGCCGGCGACCCAGTGAGTGTTTTTGCTGATGCGAGTCTCGCCTATAGAACTCTGGGTTGGAAAGCGACCAGAAGTTTGCGCAACATCCTCGAGTCTGCTTACACCTGGCACAGCACCCACCCAACCGGATATCGCTGAGAACTTATTAGTTGGGCATGTTCGATCGCTGACGATCGAGCCAGCCCAACAACACGGCGATAGCCCGCGGATCATGGCGCAACCTGTGACCAGCACCAGGAATAATCTGTAAATCTGCCGAGCCGTGGGCTTCGGCGAGCACTCTTGAGTCCACGGTTGGCACGGCTTCATCATCGTCGCCATGCAGCAACAACAACGGACGCGGTGCAAATCTGCGCGCGGCATCTGTAGGTCTGAAGCGACGCAATTCGCGCGACCATTCGTCAAATGAATCAGGAAACTTTGGTTTGTGAATTGCACCAACTTCGCGCACGTGTTCTAAGAAACGTCGAGGTTGCGCAGCCCAATCGTCAAAATCGGCGCGGGGGCCCAGCAATGCGCAGCCGTTTATCCGTGGATCATCGGCAGCCCCGCACAAAGCCAGCGATGCCCCAGTGTTCGTGCCGACCAGCCAAATGCCGCTCGGTGTGGCCTGCTCGACAAGATGATCGATTGCCGCGCGAAGATCGTCGATCCAACCTTGCATTGAAAAGTCGCCTTCGCTGTCACCACAGCCACGAAAAGTAAAAGTCATCGCCGCCCAACCCAACTCGTTGGCGACGCGATCGATTAATTCGGGAAAGGTGCTCGCCGAGTGTCGCGCGTCGTTGAGCGCAACCGGAAAACCGTGACACAACAACATGCCCGGAATCGCGCCGCTTTTACCCGAGGGTTTGGCGAGATAACGCGCTAACGAAATGCCACTTGAAAGAAACGACCCGTTCACAGTTGTGTAGCTCGGTCAGTTTCTATGAGTGGGGCTTGAGATGTCGGCGAGTCTTGCCTTCAGTAGCAAGTGTGTACCCGCGATTGCGCGCCTCGGGCAATGTGTCGGGGGCAAAACAGATGCCGACTTCGCTGTTGCAGATTTCTTCGATCAATCCCGAATATTTTGCCTCGTCAAGTGAGTCGATGTCGTAGACGAATTGGGTGCGTTTGTCGCCCAAATATCGCGTGTGGGCAAATCGTGTCGGTCTTTGCATGATTCAAATCTAGCCGTTGACTCGTTTTTGACGTTGACTTGATGACTAGTCTGAAATCTATGGCGAGTGCAAAAAGCAAGCCGCAGAAGATTGATTTCTTCTTTGACATTATGTGCCCGTGGGCATATCAAACTTCGATTTGGATTCGCGACGTGCGTTCGCAAACCGGCCTCGAAATAAACTGGCGGTTTTTTAGTCTCGAAGAAATAAATCGCGAAGATGGCAAGAAGCACCCATGGGAGCGGGACCGTGCCTACGGCTGGACGCCGTTGCGAATCGCGGCATGGTTGCGTCGAATCGATGCCGACCTCTGTGACGATTGGTATCTCGTCGCAGCAAAGGCATTGCACGAAGACGGCCTGCGCCCATATGAAGAAGCAACTGCGCGCGAACTTCTCGCCAGTATTTCAGCACCCGAAAATGCCTGGGACGATGCGCTCGCCGATCAAACAACTCATGATGATGTACGTAGCGACCACGAAGAGTCGGTCAACAAGTTCGCTGCATTTGGTGTGCCGTTGATTGTTTTTGAAAATGGTCGAAGCATTTTTGGCCCAGTCGTCGTGCCACCACCGCGCGGCGAGGAGGCGATGAAACTGTGGCGACTCGTGAACGACTACAGCGAGATGAACGGCTTATACGAAATTAAGACACCGAAAACCGAGAAAGATCTGGCAAATATTGCCGAAACTTTCGACTCATATCTCAAAACGCGTGAGTGGCGCACAGTGCAGACACCGGCACCATGAACGATCTCGACTATAAATTGACGCTGCGTTGCTTATTTGAAACATGGCAGTCGATGCAGGTGCTCGGCGAGACGTTGACCGAAGCCGAATGGAAAACCCTCACCGCGTGCCCTGGTTGGTCGGTGCAAGATAATTTTTCGCACATCATCGGCACCGAGCGCACGCTCGGCGGACTCGGTGGCACCGAACACAAGGCCAACAATCTCGAGCATGTCAAGAACCCCATCGGCGAGATGAACGAACACGAAGTTGATTCACGGCGACATTTGCCTGGCGCACAAGTTCTGAGTGAATTCAAAGAAATTGCTGCACTGCGAAAGTCTTTTTTTGACTCGGCGCCAGAAAGTTATTTCACCAACGAGTCAAACACGCCGATCGGTAAGGCACCGATGGCAGTCTTTTTGAGTATTCGCGCCATGGATAGTTGGGTGCACGAGCAAGATATTCGCCGGGCGATTAACAAGCCGGGCAATCAGGGTTCGCTTTGCGCAGAACTAAGCGTTGACCGACTGTGCCGCACCTTGCCGATGGTCGTTGGCAAGCGAGCAAAAGCGCCCGAAGGTTCTGTGTCGGTCGTGAAGATAACTGGGCCAGTTCAAAGAAGTATCTGGATCACAGTCAAAGACGGTCGTGCGACAGTTATTGAAACGAACGATGCCACACCAACAGTCGAAATCGAATTTGACAGCAACGTCTTTATCGAACTTGCCACTGGTCGCGCGACTGGCGAGCAGTTGCGTCAAAAAATAAAAATTGCTGGCGATGTTGCGCTTGGCGAACGGGTTGTTGGCGCACTAAATATGATGATCTAACCGCGCCTGACTTAGTTAGATATCCTTAACTAGTCATGGTGTCGCCTACTTTCGACCCTGTTGTCGTGCAGAAAAAGATGGAAGTCCTGGCCGAACACGACACCGAATTCGCCAAAATCGCGCAAGCACGCGAGCAACAGCGCCAGATTGAGCGTTACGGCGAAGTACGTGACTATGCATTTCAGGCAAATACATCGCAAGTACACGTAACTAACTGGGTGCACTCAGGCTGGATGCGGCCCGCACGATTTGTCTATCGCAATATTCCAAGACCATTGCGCAAGTTGATCAAGAAGCTTTCAGTATGAGTGAATTCTTCGTTGTCACCGACGCCCATGGCGCGACCCTTGATGACTTGGTTGCAACGCATAAATCGTTGGTTATCGCGGGCTCGAAAGATATCAAGTGGTTTGTCTACGGCGCGGTGCCAGATGCGATCAAACATTTACAACATCGTTGGTCGTTTCGCCGCGTGCGAGTTGTGGCGACTGCCGATGATTTAAGAGCCAGCGATCACGTCATCTTTTTGGATAGTGGCGATGGGCTGTATCGCGAATCGTTGATTGCCGTGCGTGAAACTATCCGAAAAAATCCAACAACTGATTTAATTTATGGCGACTCGGCTCACCCGACCGGCGTGAAAGCAGAACCGTTGTGTTTCGTACGCCGACCAGGTTGGTCGCCCGAGCGATTGCGTAGCCACTGCTACGTCGGCGAGACGCTTATTGTTGGAGCCGAAATTGTTGAACGTGCGGGTGGCATAACTGATCTCGTTGCGCGACACCCGCACGATCGTGCTCTGCGACTCGGCGAACGCGCAAAAAACATTGTGCGGATGCCCGAACTTTTGACGATGGGCAAGAACCGCAACACTCGCCCATCGGCTTCGCTGGAAGCCGTCGTTGAACACTGCAGGCGTGAAAAAATTGACGCGCACTGCGAACTCGATGCGGCCGTGCCGAGTGTGCGAGTCAAGCGCAACCTGACGACAAAGCCGAGCGTGGCGGTAATCGTGCCGACACGCGGCACTTCTGCCGAGGTCTTTGGTTCCGAACGCGTGCTTGTAGTCGAGGCCGTGCGCAGCCTGTTCGAAAAATCGACATACCAGAACTTTGAAGTTGTTGTAGTCGCCGACGCACCAACGCCACAGTCTGTGCTCGACACTCTGCACATAATCGGTGGTTCGCGACTGAGAATTATCAACTATGACCGACCGTTTAACTTTGCCGAAAAAAATAACATTGGGGCAATGTCTTGTGAGTCTGATCTGATCTTGCTGCTCAATGATGACACCGAGATAATCACCGCTGAGGCTCTTGAAGTGATGGTCGCAATGTTCAACGACCCAACTGTCGGCGTGGTCGGCCCGATGTTGTTGTTCGAAGATTCGACGATTCAGAGCGCTGGTCATATTTTTAGCCCCGACCCGACCGACCTCTATCGAGCACGCAACCCCGAGACGGCCGGGCCGCAAAACTTGTTGCGCGTGCAACGCGAGGTTTCGAGTTTGATCGCCGCATGTGCCTTGATTCGTCGCGATGTGTTCGAACGCGTCGGCGGGTTGTGCATGGAGTTCCCGGGCAACTGGAACGACGTCGATTTTTGTTTGAAGGTGCAACTTGCGGGATATCGAGCGGTGTTCACGCCGCACGCCCACTTGTTTCATTTTGAGTCAAAGACTCGCGTGGCGAAACGAGTTGAGGCCGAAGTCGCCAAACTCGGCGCGAGGTGGGGCTCAGTGTTGGATGATGATCCGTATTTCAACCCGAACCTGCAGCGCTATGCAAATATTTGGAAGACGGACTCGACTTCGAAACAGTCGCTCGACGAAGCGCTGAGTTTTTTGCCGACAATCGCCTAGTCGTTTGACTGCGGCCCGATTGCGCCGATCGCGCCGAAATATTCAAGATGCGATTTGACGACATATACGGCGTCAACATCCTCAAGAATTTCGATGTTGTTCTTTTCCGCGGCATCTAACAAATAGGCCGTGAGAGTCTGCTCGTCAATCACAACTTCATCGACGATGTCTTGCCGTAGGTCGACGACGCCAACTGGTTGCAAACCTTTCTCGTGTAACCAACGCATGTGAAACACGAGTAATTTTCGAAGTTCAAAATAAGTCAAACGGGCCTGAGTATCGCTCGGCAAGTGATCGGCCACGAACTGAGTGGCCTGCTCCAGTTCATAAACCGCGCGAGGTGCGACACTATCGAGGCGGCGGGCCTCACGGCCAATAATCACGGCAGCAATGGCAAAAACTAGTGCCGACGCAATAACGATTGCGATGATTAGTACCGCAGACATGCGGCGCGAAAACTTTTAGATGCCGATGCGTTGCGCAAGAAGTTCGCGATGGTAAGTCGGATCTCCAAACAGCAACTCGCTCGACTTGGCGCGCTTGAAATAAAGATGTGCTGGGTGCTCCCAGGTGAAGCCGATGCCACCGTGAATCTGAATATTCTCGGCTGCGGCGTGAAAGTAGGCCTCAGAACAATATGCCTTGGACAACGATGCTACCGATGGCAACTCGTCGTTCATTTCGGCGGCGCACCACATGCCGTAGTAAGCCGCTGACTTCGCTGACTCGACCTCGAGCAACATGTCGGCACACTTGTGCTTGATCGCCTGGAATGAACCAATCGGCCGACCGAACTGCACGCGCACTTTTGCGTATTCAACGGCCATGTCGAGAACTTTTTGCGCGCCACCAACTTGCTCGGCTGCAAGTGCGACGACGATCAAGTCGTTGACGCGAGAGAGAACTTCCCAACCTTTGCCTTCGGCGCCGATCAAAGTTGCCGACACATCGGTGAATTCAAGTTTTGCCTGCTTGCGGGTTTGATCCATTGTCGACAGCGCGGTGCGTGTAAGGCCCTTGGCATTGCCGTCGACTGCGAACAACGAGACACCTTTGGCGGTGCGTGCCGAAACGATTATCAACGACGCGGTGTGTCCGTCAAGCACGAACATCTTTGTGCCGGTCAAGGTAAAACTTGAACCCGAGCCTTTGGCTTGCATCGTGACGCCCGATTCATCCCACTTGCCTGATGGCTCAACCGATGCGAGCGTTGCAGTTGATTCGCCACTGGCGATGCCCGGAAGATATTTCTTCTTCGCTGCTTCGTCACCAGATTGCATCAAAGTGTTTGCAGCCAAAACGACCGTCGAGAAAAATGGCGCACAAAGCAACGAGCGACCCATCTCTTCGAGTACGACACCCAACTCGATGTAACTAAAGCCCATGCCACCGAACTCTTCAGGAATGTGAATGCCCATCAGACCCATTTGCGAACCCATCTGCGACCACACTGCAGGATCGAAGCCATTTACGGTTTCCATTTGTTCGCGCACCGCCGTCTCTGACGACTTGGCATCGAGAAACGCGCGGACGGTTTTGCGGAGTTCTTCTTGTTCTTCTGTAAAGGCAAAGTTCATGGCTATATCTTGCCAGCACACGGGCGATTTTGGCTAATCGGGGCAAACGGCATAACTAGCGATATCGCCTGAGATAATAGAGCCGTATGGCAAATTTGGACCATGACCTAACTCTGCATTGGCGCGACGCCAATGTCGATGTGCACAAAGTGGTGGTCGGGCCTTTTGACAACAATGTTTTCGTCGTGCGGTGTCGTCGCTCGGGCGATGCTGTTTTGATTGACGCCGCTAACGAACACGAACAATTGCTGCAACTTTGCAAGCGACTCGGCGTCAAACGCGTGCTTGAAACCCATGGACATTGGGACCACATCCAGGCGGTGCCCGCGATGCGTGAGGCGGGCTATGAAGTTGCGGTGACGGCGCTCGATGCGCCGCGCTTACGCGACGTCGGCTACGACGTGTTTATTGATGACGCCGAGATTATTGAAGTTGGTGATCTGCGATTGCACGCGATTCATAATCCTGGCCATACAGAGGGTTCGATTTCGTTTCATGTTGTTGACACCCCGTTGTTGTTTACCGGTGACACGCTGTTTCCTGGTGGGCCGGGCAACACAAAACTTGAGGGCGGCGACTTCGCCACGATCATCGATTCGATCGACAACAAGTTGTTGACGTTCGCCGCTGAGACAATTGTCCTACCAGGACACGGTCTTGACACGACGATCGGCGCTGAACGACCGCAACTCGCCACGTGGGTTGCGCGGGGTTGGTGAAATTAATTACTACTACGGCCGTAGTGCAAATACCTGAGCGCGCAATTACACTTATTTAGGTGAGTGAACTGTTTCGCATTGACGAACTTCATGCCAAGCCGAGAGAGGCTGACACACAAATTTTACGCGGGCTCTCACTGACCGTGAACACCGGCGAAGTGCACGCGATCATGGGACCAAACGGTTCGGGCAAATCGACGCTCGCGACAACTTTGCTCGGTGCACCCGAATATGAAATCACAAGCGGGCAGATTTTTTACAAAGGCGAAGATATTTCATTCTGGCCGACCGAAGTTCGCGCGAAAGCCGGAATTTTTTTGGCGTTTCAGTATCCGCAGGAAATTGCCGGTGTTTCGGTGATCCAATTTTTGCGACAGGCGCTTTCGGCGCGCAAAGGCATCGATCTTTCGGTACTCGAATTGCGACTTTCAATAATCGATTGGATGAAACGCCTCGGCATGGACTCGTCGTTCGTGGACCGCTATCTCAACGAAGGTTTTTCGGGTGGAGAAAAGAAGCGCAACGAGATAATGCAAATGGCGATTCTTGAACCCGAATTGGCGATTCTCGACGAGACAGATTCGGGTCTCGACATTGACGCGTTGCGAATCGTCGCTCAGGGCATTCGTGAGGTGCGACAAGATCGGCCCGAGATTGGCATCGTGCTGATCACCCACTATCAACGCCTGCTCGACGAGGTGAAGCCTGACTTCGTGCATATTTTGATGGACGGACGCATCGTCAAGTCGGGATCGATCGAAATTGCTTCCGAACTTGAAAAAAATGGCTACGACGCATATCGAACTGGTACGTGACAGTGGCCGGCGTGAACACAGTTTTTGATCCGTCGGCGATTCGTCGCGAGTTTCCGGTTGTTACGAGCGAAATTAACGGCAAGCCGGTCGTCTTTTTGGACAGCGCGAACACTTCACAAAAACCCAACGTCGTGATCGACGCGATGTCGACATTTATGCGCGAGTCTTACGCGCCAATCAACCGCAGTGCTTATACGTTGGCGGCAAGTGCGACCCAAAAATATGAGGACGCGCGCGCTGCCGTGGCGAAATTTATAAACGCCAACAGCACCAACGAGGTTGTGTTCACAAAAAATGCGACCGAAGCGCTCAACTTGATCGCCTATTCGTGGGGTCGAGCCAACTTGCAACGCGGTGATGTGGTGGTGCTGACGCATATGGAGCACCACGCCACCATCGTGCCGTGGCAGATGCTGCAACAAGAGCGCGGCATTGAGCTGCGCTGGGTGCCGTTGACAAGCGACTTTCAACTCGACTTAAGTTCACTGCCGACTTTGTTGGCGGGAGCGAAAGTTTTTTCGTTCACTTCGATGTCAAATGTTTTAGGCACGATTAATCCCGTCGAAAAACTTTGTGCGGCGGCTCATGGTGCTGGTGCCCTCGCAATCGTTGATGCGTGTCAATCAGTGCCGCACGCGCCGACCGATGTTCGAGCACTCGGTGCCGACTTTGCGATGTTTTCAAGCCACAAAATGTGCGGACCGTCGGGTGTCGGCGTGTTGTGGGGTCGCGAAGAATTGCTCGAGGCGATGCCACCATTTTTGGGTGGCGGCAACATGATTTCTGAAGTGCGCCTGGATGGTTTCAAATGTGCAGAGTTACCAGCCAAGTTCGAAGCAGGTACGCCACCGATCACCGAAGTTGTTGGCCTGGGTGCGGCTGTTGAATTCTTGAATGGTGTCGGCATGGCCAACATTCGTAAGCACGAAATTGCCATGTCTAATTACGTGCTCGAAATGTTGACGAGTCGTTTCGGCGACGACATCACGATTCACGGACCACGCAACCCCGAACTGCGTGGCTCGACATTCAGTTTTGCCTTTCGCGGTATTCATCCGCATGATTTGAGCCAAGTGCTTGATCAGTCAAATGTTTGCGTGCGCGCCGGTCACCACTGTGCCAAACCTCTGATGAAAATCATTGGGGCCAATGCGACTGCGCGGGCAAGTTTTTATCTTTACAACACGACTGAAGATGCTGATGCGCTGGCAGATGCACTTGACTCGGCATCGGATATCTTTTAGACAGACGAGACGAACGAGGAAACATGCCGGGCATCGAAGATCTTTATCGAGAGATAATTCTTGATCACTATCGCACCCCGCGTAACCGTGGCGAGTTGTCGCCGCCGGCTGTTTGCACCGAGGGCAATAATCCGCTGTGTGGCGATGACATTCGCGTTTATTTAGATGTTGCTGATGGCGTCGTGCGTGATGTCAAGTTTTCGGGTCAGGGTTGCTCGATCAGCCAGAGTTCGACTTCGATGATGACAGTGGCTGTAAAGGGCAAGACGATTGAAGAAGTGCGTGCGTTCGTGCGCCGCTTCAAACACATGATGACCCTTTCTGAAGATGGCGAGTCAATTGACCAATCGATCAATCTTGGCGATATTGAAGCACTGCAGGGCGTCGTCAAGTTTCCGGTGCGCATCAAGTGTGCAACCCTCGGCTGGAACACACTTCTCGAAGGCCTCAACGAAGCCACGAAGTAAGTTGATTTTCTATAATCAAAGGACTGTCAGTGGCGAATTGTTTTGGTTGAAGGTGTAACCGTTGACAACTCTTGAATTCTTAGTAATCTTTGGTCTTGTGCTGATCGAACAGATGTATGAAACTCGTGCACTTAATTAGAAAACTCAAGCCGATTTGATGGGCTAAATGGACTATTTGCGGGTCAGTTTGGTTATCGGGCCACAATTGCTTGCCGGATGTTTGATCTATCTTCTGCTTTTGAAGCGCACCGACGTCGCGGCAGTTGAATTGCTTTCAATCGGCAGTGTGCTCGGCATCGTTTCGAGCACGATGGTTGATCAGATTTTTGTAAATCTACAACTGCCAAAAATCGGGTGGCTTGTTGCTGCACTTGCGGCGATATCGGTATTTTTGATTGTTGAACGTAGCCAGAAGATCACAATCGCAGCGGTGAATTGGGGGTCTGAACCCAGCAAGTCGTTTTGGCCGATCGCTGCGATTTCGGCGATGGCTCTTGGCTCTGAGTGGTTTTGGCTTTTTCCTTCGGGCGTATTGTTTGTCGTTGCATCTTTTTTCTCGATTCTGGGTGCGCCAAAGTTTGGGAAAATAGTCGTTCGTTTATTCAACCTTGGTGCAGTTGCCGTCGGGGTGTTTATGATTTCGACTCGCCCAAAAATCTGGTGGATTATTGATGAAGTCGATTATCCGTGGCTTCAGGCCTTTTCTCGATCAATCGCTGATAGAGGGCTGAATGATTTGATGCATTTTTCAGGGAACCCAGTGAAGTACTACTGGCTAAGTTACGCATGGATTGGGCTCGTCGATAGGACGTCAGATGCGTCAACTCTTTTTGTCTTCACGCGAGTCGCGCCATTGTTGTTCGCAATCATCATCACGGGGACAGTGTGGACCGTAATCAACTACTTTTCACTTTCAAGATTCAGAACCTTTGCGATGACACTCGTTGTGATGACAGCATCTTCATTCCCGCCTTGGGAATGGTGGATGAAGATTACGTCACTGATTTCACCGTCCAGTTTTTTCGCCTATGCCCCACTTTTTGCCCTTACATTTTTGCTGTTGTGTCATACTCCCCAGTCACTTCGCTACAGAGTCACCATCGTTGCGTTTCTGTCATCAGCAACCATGCTCACCAAAGCTTTCAACGGAATCATTCTGATTGCGGCAATAACTTTCACGTTGGGAGTGCAACTTTTTTTCAAACCCAAAGTAGCTAAAACTATGTTTTTAACTTATTCAGTGAGTCTAATTTCACTCCTAGGTACCTACTTTCTATTCATCTCTGATTCTGGAGCTAACGAAGCTTTGGAAATCAGAATTTTGGATTTTGTTTGGCAAATACTAGGAGACACCCGATTTTTGCCAGAGATATACACAGATTTGATAGGGGGTTTTACAATAATTTCGTACGTCGCTCTCCCAGCACTGTTGATTGTTGCAAGTTTAGTGCACACAAAGTTTTCTGAAAGCAAAACTATCGACTTACTGTCCATCGGATCACTATTAGCCGGCGCTTTTCTTGCATCAGTGCTTCTGTTCATGAACGGCGAAAATCTTTATTTCATTCGCGCCGCCGTAGGATTCTCAAGCCTGCTCGGATTCGCATCTTTAAGTAGCAAAAATAGTTTTGTTCAAAGCAGAAGATCCCCAACTTTTGTTTTGATCATTTTTGGGGTAATTCTGTGTTTTCTGTCATTTTTCATCCCGAATGCAGACTCAGGATCAGGGTTCTGGGTAATTGTGCGCTCTGTGCGTGCTCATACATCCGGGTTCATATTGACCTCGCTCGCCATCTGTGTTTTGTTGGTCAATTTCATTCGCCGACGATCAAGTTTCGCCCAAATCTACAAACTAATAATCGTTGCATCAACAATGGCTGTCTGTTTTTCGGTAGTCAACTGGTTCAACACAACTCCCGAAAGACATGCTGAATGGTCGCGTTATGGCGAAAGTTATCTTGGAACTGATGAAATATTGGATCTGGCTGACTGGACCAATAAAAACACAAATACCGACGATATTTTCGCCAGCAATTTCGGGTGGCCAAGGAACGATGCATTTTCGAGAGATTTATTTGATAACCCATGCGATTTCCAAAGATTCAAAGATGGTGGAGACTGTCTCCGCACATCCAGCGGCTTGCTGATGATGCACATCCATCGGCTCTTTTGGCTTCAAGCCACTAAATTTTCAAATTCCATTGTTTTAGACCCGGAGATGAAAGCCCGTCAAAATGCAACATTAGGTTTCGTAGCAAACCCAACATCGACTCAAGTAAAGCAAATGCTGGACGACGGCGTCAGCTGGTTTCTGATTGACCGCACCACAACCGACCGCACCTCATGGGAACCACTCGCCACGATCAAATACACGAATGACTCATTTTTCGCGTTGCAACTGAATGAAAACAACTGAAAGCAGCAAAGCCACCAAATAACTTTTAATTTTTAAGAGACGGACCGATTTCGTAAGTCGGTATCGAAATGATTTGGCGGGCGAAAATGGCGGTGCTGGATTTGGCGATCGCGATTTCGTAGTCACCGGAAGTGATAATCCAGGCGTGGCGCTCGGTCGACCAGGTGCGAAAAGCGATCCACGGAACATCAAATAATACGGTTCGGCTTTCATTGGCGTTCAACACGCACTTGTGCCACGCACCCAGACGCGCAGGTTCGTTTTCATCGTCAAGCCGGCGAACATACGCCTGCACGACAACTGTGCCGAGTCGTGCAGAATTGTTTTCGAGTGCGACCAAGACGCGACATGTCGGCTGATCGTTTTGCAATACAGTGATCGTCGGTTGATGCCAATTGATATCTGCATAAGACAAGCCGTGGCCAAACGCAAGCAACGGCTCAATTTTATTAGCCGCGAAACCTCGGTAGCCGACATGGCGATGCTCGAGATATTGCTGTGTGCCGTGGACCGGCATATAGTGCGGCATTGTCGGCGAATCTTCAAGTCGCCTTGGATAACTGATCGGTAGCCGACCACCCGGATCACGATCGCCCGAGAGAATATCGGCGACAGCATTTGCCGTTTCCATGCCACCAAAAAATGGAATCAAAACTGCGTCGACATCTTCTAGCCACGGCATCGACACTGGCGAGCCAGCATTGACAACGATGATTACGCGCTTGGCGACTTGGCTGATGCGATGCACGAGTTCGTCTTGGTCACCCGGCAATGCAATTGTGTCTCGGTCGCTGCCTTCGGTCTCCCATTCGTCGTTTGTGCCGACAACGACAACTGCAACGTCTGCGTTTGCGGCGGCATCGACTGCGCGAGAAATTGCGTTCACGTCTTTCGGTGGACTGATGCCAAGCCGCATTGCAGAAAAGCCCGCGCGTGTAGACATCGTGATGTTGATTTGACGCGTGTCGCCCGCACGAATGTCGTGCTGTGAGATTTGTTCTTGACTGGCGAGTCCAAAGTATGCGTCACTACGCGGCAACTTGCCTTGCAGGTCATCGACAAGCACTTTGTCGGCAAAGCTAAACCTCGCTGGGCCGGTGACGACGAGTGAAACCAGATGCTCTCCGTCATGCTCAGTGATGAAACTGCCCGTAATGCGAATCGAAAAGTTCTCGGGGTTCACCCCGACTGGGCAGCTTCCAAAGAAAACAACGAGCGACGAAGAAATCGTGTCGGTATAGACAACTTCGCCAGCACACTCTGCGCTGTTGTAATAGTCGATACGCAAGCCCGGCTCGCCAGATGGTGTGCGCAAACTTGACGCACCGACGACGGGAGCCATCTTGTCGATTGAAACGCCTGCTTCATGGATAATTTTCTCTCGGCCGAAACGATCCTGCAGCGCGATGAGAATCGACTTTCGCGAAAGTGCTTGCATACTCGAAGACCCGCCACCCTGCACGCGAGTATTTTTCGCGTTTGGCCCGATTACGGCGATGGTTTTGAGTTGCGAATCGATCAGTGGCAATGCATTATTTTTATTGCGCACCAACACGGTGCCAGCCGCCGCAGCGCGCCGACACAGATCGCGCTCGGCTGGTTCGTCAACCGAAAGTTCTGCATTATCAGCCGAGCGAACCTCGGCATGCGTTCGCAAAATGACCTGCAATATCGCAGCGACTCGCTCATCCAGATTATGCTTCGAAACTTCACCACGAGCGATTGCCTGCTCGAGTTTTTCTCCATAAATAGTTTCAGGGCCGGGCATAGCAATATCAAGACCCGAATTTGCTGATTTGGCAGTGTCGTGAAAACCAAACCAGTCAGAAACAACTACGCCATTGAAACCCCATTCGTTGCGCAAAGTTTGTTGCAGCAATTCGAAGTGCTGCGAACTGTGTTCACCGTTGAGCAGGTTGTAGCTGCTCATCAGTCCCCAGGCCTCGCCGTCGATCACGGCGGCCTCAAACGGTCGCAGATAAATTTCGCGCAGCGTGCGCTCGTCAATTTGTGCGTTCACTGTGTGACGATCGCGCTCGGTGTCATTGCCGGCAAAATGTTTGAGAGTGACGCAAATATCGCTGTATTGCACGCCACGCACGAGATTTATTGCGAGTTGCGCTGTGAGCTCTGCATCCTCTGACAGACATTCGAAATTGCGGCCACCAATTGGCGTGCGCTGAATGTTTATCGTCGGTGCCAACACGATGTGTGTGCTCTTGCGCACCGCTTCGCGTCCGAGCAGTTGACCGAGTTCAAGTGCGAGGTCTGTGTCGAACGATGCGCCAATCGCGACCCCAACTGGTATCGACACACCTGGTGTGCGCTTTGAACCGAGCGACTCGCCGCGCACACCGTTCGGGCCGTCTGACATTTTTATTGCAGGGATACCCAGCCGCTCGATTTCATACGTGCGCCAAGTTGACGCCCCACCCAGCAAACGACACTTTTCTTGCGTGGTCATCTGACTCAACCAAGCCATAACCCGCGCATCCATACCGCGCCTTATTTCTTAATACCTTGGCATGATGTGAAAAGTATTCAGAGAAAACTCTAAATTAAAGCCCGCTTTGACCCATGCACGGATTGCACGAGTGTTTTGAATTTGAGTTGAAATTGACAATTTCTCAATTTTTTGATTAGCCAAATAACCCATGAGCATCTGCAGTAACACCGAATACACACCTTGATTATGAAAATCCGGATGTACTCCGTTCAATTCAATTTCAGCGCCGTTCTCATCAAACGAAACTAATGCGAAACCAATTTTCTTCGAATCTGGAGTTTCAATAATTGCAGTTAATTTTGCTGAATCAGCCAGACCAAACGATGCCCATTCGACATAGCCATCGACGATTGACTGAGATCCGAGTCGATGATTTGATCGATAATGATTTGGATAATCCTGAAAAATTATTTGCGAAAGTGCTTTAATGATGGAATTGTCATTTGGGCTCGCAATAGAAAACTTCCAACTATAATTTGTCTTACTGCTCTCAGTTATTGGATCCAGATCTTTTGAGAAATAAACGAGTGTGTCGGCCTGAAAGGCTTGGGCCTTTGACAAATCAGCAAGTGACTGTGCCAATCTGTTTCGAGTTGACGGGTAACGCAAAATCAAAATATCTGCTGAGCTTTCGTTGCAGATTTGCGCAATTTGAATATCTGAAGCGGGACTGTCAATTGGAATATTGAGTCGGGCGACATCAATACCAAATCTTTCCGACTCAACTCTTGAATGAATCGGTAACAATACTCCAGGATTTTGTAAAAAGTCACTGATCATCTTGAACCAACCTTACCCAAGAACAGCAATTCGTCATACGCCTTACGATGACTGCCGAAACTAGATACGATAAGGTGATGAATTTAAGCAGCAAAATATCGGTCGTTGTCCCTGTTTATTGCTCAGAGCAAACACTTAAAGAACTGGTCAGCCGGGTAAGCGATGCACTGCAAAATTGTGACTTCGAAATCATTCTTGTGGATGATGCGAGCGGTGATGGTAGTTGGCAAGAGATTTCGTCACTCGCGAAAGAAAACCAGCGTGTTCACGGCATCCGTTTAGGGCGCAATTCTGGCCAACACGGGGCATTACTTGCAGGGGTTAGAGTCGCAAAGTTCGAAATTGTTGTGACGATTGATGACGACCTTCAAAACCCCCCAGAGGATATTGAAAAACTTGTTTCAGAACTCAAACCAAATGTTGATGTTGTATATGGAGTCAGTACAGAAATTAGACAAAGCTTTTATAGACAACTCGGTTCAAAATTTGTAAGAAAGTTTTTTTCGTCTGCTCTCGGCTTCAATAATGCAGTAACAATGAGTTCTTTTCGCGCATTTCGTACCGAATTGCGGGAGGGTTTCAACACACAACTTGGTCCAAATATTTCGCTTGATGCACTTTTGACATGGTCGACTACAAGATTCGCAGTTGCCAAAGTGCGGCACGATGAACGAAAGATCGGAAGCTCTCACTACACATTTAGAAAACTGGTACGTTTCATGATCGACATGACAACGGGCTATAGCGCGTTACCTCTCAGGCTGGCAACAGCAATCGGATTCACAACGATTGGCTTTGGATTTTTGTTATTGCTTTACGTCGTTGGGCGACCGCTTTCGACTGGCGAGTCGGTGCCGGGTTTTCCATTGTTAGCATCTTCGATCATCATCTTTTCAGGCGTACAGATTTTTCTGCTTGGCATCCTCGGAGAGTACATAGGTCGAATGCACTTTCGAGTTATGAATAAACCCACTTACATGATTGCTGAATCAACTAATTAGATGCCAAATCTCAACTAGATCGTCATTAACGTACCAATGCATAAAATTCCGTTCAATCGCGCAGACATTGGATCTCGAGATCTTGCACTGCTAAGCAAGTCAATTTCAGATGGACATGTTTCAGGCAACGGGCCTTTTACAAAGCAGGCTGAAGCCGAAATCTCCCGAGTTATCGGATCACATAAAACTTTGTTGACGACTTCTTGCACTCATGCACTCGAAATGTCTGCTCTACTGCTGAACCTAAAAACTGGTGACGAAGTAATCGTTCCAGCGTTTACATTTGTTTCGACGGCTAGTGCATTCATGCTGTACGGAGCTAAGCCTGTGTTCGTCGATGTATGCAATGACACACTAAATATCAACCCTGAAGCTGTTGAGTCGGCGATCACCGATCGAACCCGGGCAATTTGTGTAGTTCACTACGGTGGCGTCGCCTGCGAAATGGAGAAACTCACTAAAATCGCAAAGAGATACAACTTAGTTTTGATCGAAGACAACGCCCATGGATTGTTTGCAAAATATAGAGGCAAATATCTAGGAACTTTTGGTTCACTAGCAACTCAGAGCTTTCACGAAACAAAAAATATCACCTGTGGTGAAGGCGGCGCATTAGTCGTTAATGATCCGCATCTAGTAGACCGAGCAGAAATTTTGCGCGAAAAAGGCACAGATCGAACCAAATTCTTGCGCGGCCAAGTTGATAAATATACGTGGGTCGATGTTGGGTCAAGTTGGGTAATTAGCGATCTGCTTGCCGCAATTCTGTGTAGCCAACTTGAGCGAGCCGATGACATTTACGCCAAACGTATTCACATCTGGAATCGCTACAGCAGCGAATTGGCGAATTGGGCTGAGCACAACAATCTAATGACGCCGATCGTGCCCAATGGCTGTGAACATACTGGTCATGTTTTTTTCTTACGCTTGGCTACGGGAGACTCTCGTGACAGATTTATAAGTCACCTGCGCGACAATGGCATTCTTGCTGTGTTTCACTACCAGCCTTTGCACCTCTCGGCAGTTGGACGCTCTCTCGGTGGCCGCGAAGGACAATTTCCCGTTACCGAAAAAGCTGGTGACTGCCTCGTGCGTCTACCTCTATTTAATTCGTTAACTGACGCCGAGCAATCCCTCATTATCAAAACAGTGATGGGATTTAACTCTTAAGCACAATGACTCGGTCGCAAGCCTGAGTGATTACAGTCGTTTAGATGGCAAATGAGAAAGTAGCTTCGAAGACTGAGACTGCAACGAGCAAGCATCGTGAGATGGCAGAAAAAATAATCAGCAACCAGATTGGTGCGGCTTCACCAGTAGTGTCGCCAGATGGCACACAAGTTGCATATGTCGTAACGCGGGTCGATTATAAAGCGAACAAGTATCGCTCGCAGATTTGGTTGGCAAGTACCGATGCCAAGCAACCACCTCGGCCGTTGACTGCTGGCGAAAAACGCGATGGCAACCCGAGTTGGTCGCCTGATGGCACATGGCTGGCATTCACATCGGGTCGCAGCGAGAAAAAAGGCGAAACAACTTTGCATGTCATGCCGATCGGTTCAAGCGGCGAAATTCGCATGATCGCAACAATGCCCGACGGTGTTGGCAGCGTGCGCTGGTCACCAAACGGCAAGCTCATCGCCTTCACATCACGAACCCAAGATGAGCGTTACACGAAAGATGACGAGTCGTCGATGTCGCCACGCAAAATTGAGACTTTCTTTACGCGTTTGAACGGCGAAGATTTTGTTTTCGACCGTCCGCAACACATATATATAGTGCCGAGCGACGGCACTGC